>ERZ791893.325-NODE-325-length-40100-cov-3.936422_pt1 | contig 40100 bp, 38 predicted proteins | sample MGYA00510154_ERZ791893 | MGnify/ENA primary metagenome ERZ791893 (study PRJEB30046, sample SAMN00792068) | human gut metagenome | study: EMG produced TPA metagenomics assembly of the A metagenome-wide association study of gut microbiota in type 2...
TCCGCACTCCCGCGCGGGAATGGCGTCCCATTCCTCCTCGCTGAGGGCGGCATGGCGTTCCTCCCGCCGCAGGCGCGTCAGGCACAGATTTCGGCATACAGCCAGTAGCCAGCCCATGGGCGAGCCGGTGAGTCGGTACTGCTCCGCACGGTCCCACACCTGCACGTAGACGTCCTGTGTGAGATCCTGTGCGTCGTGTGCGTTTTTGAGGTAGGACAGCGCTAAGCCGTACACCGCCGATCTCGTGCGCTGATACAGCTCCGCCAGCGCTTCGCGCTCACCGCCGGCAATGTGAATCAGCAACTGCTGCAGCTCGTGCCGATCCTCTGCCGGAGCATATTCGGTTGTCATCAGCATACTGAGCATAGGTTTCCATCTCCTGTCATCCGTGTAATGCACGGAAAGGACGATTTATTGCATGAGATTTTTATTTTTTATGATTCTTCAAGTTCAAATTGCCAGTTCTTTTCTGCTGACATAGCTGCATCTCGCTTCTTGCTTAATATGCAATCCTAAAATAATCCAAATACGCTTTATACTTATTCTGTGCGGTCAGGCAGGTATCTGCCAGATAGCCCTTTTCATTGCCCCATTCCTTTAGTCCACGGTAATAGAACATCTTCAGATTGTCCTCAATGATGAACGGAACGATATTGTATTTCAGGCACTCCTTAAACATGATCAATCTGCCCACACGGCCATTGCCGTTCTGGAACGGATGGATCCGCTCAAACTTCACATGGAAGTCCAGAATATCCTCAAAGGTCTTTTCTTCCTTGGCGTTATATTCCGTCAGCAAGGCCTTCATTTTATCGGCAGCTTCTTCCGGAAGGGCGGTTGCCATGCCGCCAACTTCATTCGGCATTGTTTTATAATCGCCTACAGCGAACCAATCTTTTCTAGAATCACTGGTACCACTTTTCAGAATCAAGTGAAGTTCCTTGATAAACTTCTCTGTCAGTGCTGCCTTTGCATGACCAATAATCATATCAATACAACGGAAGTGATTTGCTGTTTCAATCACATCGTCCACATTCAGCACTTCTTTTTCTACACCAATGGTATTGGTTTCAAAGATGTATCTGGTCTGATCATGGGTCAGACGGCTGCCCTCGATATGATTGGAGTTATATGTTAAATCAATCTGTGTCTTATGGTAAATGCCTCCGGAATACTTACTTACCTTCTGCTCCTGCAAAATATCCAGCAAGGTAATCGGCTGTTCTTTCTTTTTATTGGAACGCTCCGGCTTCTCTGCATTTTCGGGAATATTCCATGTCTTGCCGGTAAGAAACGCACCGTTCACACGCCCCTGGGCGCAGTAATTTCGAACGCTTCGTTCCGACACATTCCATTTTTTCGCTATTTCATTAACTGAACGATATTGCATCCATATCCCTCCACTTTTCTAACGCTAAATCAAGTTAATCCCTTGTGTCCGTCAAATTTTCCATCTTAAACACATAATAACCTTCATAGTAATAACTGTGATCGATACTCTTCGTATAAATTTCTCGATCATTTGCATGATCCGTAAGTGCATTTTTCAAAAGAAACTTTATTTCGATATCTTTGATAAAACTTCGCTCCATGGCAAGCAGATAATCTTCTTTATCCACCTTGCTCCAGTCAACCACATAGCCGATTTCTTTTTTCAACATCAAGTCAAGCCATATTCTTGTACTTCTCCCATTTCCCTCTCGGAACGGATGAGCCACGTTCATTTCAACATATTTTTCGACAATTTCATCAAAAGTTGACTGTGGCATTTTGTCTATATTCTGTAACGCTGTTTCCAAATACATCAGCGGAGCAAATCTAAAATTTCCTTTTGAAATATTAACCTTTCGTAATTTACCGGCAAAATCATAAATCTCATCAAAAAGACATTGATGGATCATCGCAAGACTTTTATAAGTCCCTGGTTCTAATGTCTCAAAAAAGCCACTTTCAAACATTTCAAGCGCTTTTTGCTTACTGATTCTTTCTTCCATTCTTGCTAATTCTGTAGAATCTGTAATACCTAATTTATTTTCAAGCATAGTTTCCCTCACATTCTTCATGCGATCACTTTTCCAGTCACAAATCTATTTTTATAAGTATACCATAATATCGGCAATAAATCCATTTTATCATGAAATATTCAACTTTTATTTTGCCGTGTTTAATAGTTCCTTCTTCCTATTAACATAAAAAATGGCAAAGTGCTTATCGACAACATTTCACCGTTGGATGTTGGTAAATAAAATATCCTATAAATACGATTGATGTGAAAATTCCCCTCATCCTGTTTTTATTTTTCAAAAACTATGATACAATCATTAGAAATAGCCGACAAAATCCAAGGAGGAAATCAACGTGGAGAAAAAACGGATTCGGGACTTTGGAATCGTACCCGGAAGAGTGAAAACAGGAAAAAGAAATGCGATTACGGATGTACCTGGTGTACTGGTAGGACACTGTACTGTGAACACAGAAGAAAATCATACCGGTGTGACCGTGATCATCCCTGGACCGGACAATGCATTTGCAAATCACTATACGGCGGCAGCCTATGTCCACAATGGATTTGGAAAAAGTGCCGGTCTGGTACAGGTAGAAGAGCTTGGGACTCTTGAAACACCGATCGCCCTTACAAATACGTTAAATGTCGGAAAGGTTTGGGATGCACTTGCCGGTATCGTGATCGAGCAGTGCCAGAATGATGGGCTGGAACCAATGAGCATCAATCCGGTCGTTGGCGAGTGCAATGACTGCCGGATCAACCAGATCCAGAAACGTGCAGTTGGTGAAAAAGAAGTGCGGCAGGCTTTTGCGGTCGCTGCCGAGGAGTTCGAAGAAGGGGATGTCGGCGCCGGTGCCGGTACCATCTGCTACGGCATGAAGGGTGGAATCGGATCTGCATCCCGCGTGATCTGTATTGGTGAAAAGGAATACACCATCGGCGTTCTGGTTCAGTCAAACTTTGGTGCAACCGAAGACTTTGTGCTGAACGGAGAAGCTGTTGGTCCAAAAATTCTGGAATGGAAGCAGGAAAAGAATGATATGGCTGCATCCGAAGAAGACAAAGGTTCGATCATGAGCATTCTGGCTACCGATCTCCCATTGACAAGCCGTCAGCTCAAACGGATTCTGAAAAGAACAGGGGTCGGCATCGCACGAACCGGCGGTTATACGGGACATGGAAGCGGGGAAGTCATGATCGGCTTTACAACCGCAAATCGGATCCCGTCCGGTCGCGAAGAGGAACTTCTCCAGATATCAGCAATTCCGGAGCATGTGATCAACCGGGCTTTTCTTGCTGCGGCGGAAGCCGAACAGGAAGCGATCTTAAATTCCATGACGGCTGCAAAACAGACACGCGGAAGAGAGGGAGAACTGTATTACAGCCTTGCAGAATATCTTAACGACAGGGAAGCCTGAACCTCAAAATAGACTTGAAGCACCATTTCCGGTATATCACCGGAATGTTATTCATCACTCTTCCATCCGGACGTACCCTCACCTATGTAAAGCCTAAGATCGGTGAAAACCAGTTTGGCGGTGAATCTGTCACTTACGAAGGTGTTGGTTCTACAAAGAAATGGGAACGAATCGAAAGTTACGGTCCGAAATTTGTGGAAAACATTGTCCAAGCAATCAGCCGCGATATTCTGATGTATGCCATCAGAACCCTTTCCCATTGCTTTATCGTTGGCCATGTCCACGATGAACTGATCATAGAAACTTCTATGGATGCATCCCTGGAAGCAATCTGTGAACAGATGGGAAAGACACCTCCCTGGATCCCCGGACTGCTTCTCCGTGCAGATGGATATGAGACCATGTTTTACAAAAAACTAAAGAAATGGCAGCATCCCGTGCCCTGGGTGCTGCCGTATTTTTATTCCTCTGAGATAAATTCTGCTGCCAGTTCTCTGGCTTTCTTCATTCTGTGGATTGCGGTACTCTTCTTAAGTCCGAATGCCTTCTGCACTGCTTCTGTCTTGCCGCCGTCATAGATCAGTCTGAAAATATCACCATACTCAGAACCTATGCTATTCAGATGATCAATCAGTGCTTCCAGAACCATGTTTGCGATTACGCCATCCTCTGTAGAAAGACCACCTGCCGGATCAAAATCCAGATCCTCAGCCATCTTTTCCAAAGACTCCATCGCTTCCCTGTTCTGTGCATTCTTATCTTCTCTCCACAGCGGTCTCATGTACTCGTAGTACTGTTCTTCGGTACACGGTACCATATAAGCACGAACCTTTCTGTTTCCGATCTTAGTCCATACCACCTTGAATGGATCAATACCATAATCCCTGATTGTCTCATTAGTTACTTCCATTGGAATCGCATACTCTTTACTCTGATTTTCATTATTTGTCATTCTGTTCTCCTGTCCGCCAAGGCTAGACGTACAGCGAGAACAAAAGAATCTGCTAGGAATGGATTATCCCGGCAGACTCAGAAAATGGGCACGACAAATCAGACGGGAATTCCACCTGTTCCAGCAAACAAGTCAAAGACTTATCCACTGGATGCAGATATGTATTCTCGCCATACGTCGCGCGCCATACAGCTATAAAATATTTTTTTCTATGATAATCTGGATATCATCGATCAAGAGGACACCCAGGAATCACCCTCTTAGGCAATAAAAAAACGCCTGACAAAGCATAGGGATTACCCTAAACTTCGTCAGGCGTTGGTCGCTATAGATAAACTATGCGCCGATTTGCTCAGTACGAACTTTTTTCTGGTGGAAGCTGACTGCTATCACCGCTTTGCAGATGGGACACTTAATCTTGATGATGCCCTCGACTGCTGCCGGATCTGCGTCAAACAACCGTTTATTTTTACAACATGGACATGCCACATGCACTTCCTGCACTCAATTTCGCCTCCCGTAAGAGGCCAGTTAAAAGGGAATGTCAAACTGACCGTTGATTATATTCGTCAATCATTCCTCTGAACATAAGTTCCGTGACTATCATCCTAATGTAGCGATACTGTAATTGTATCGAACATTTGTTCTGTTGTCAATTTCTTTCGATCATAACCGAAAAAGTTCCTGACGAAGCTATTATTAAATTCTCCATTTTAATGATAGCTACTTTGAACTTTTCCTTTTAATAACGAAAAACGGGAAAAATAAAAGAGCCCTACAAATAGCTATCTCTGCTACTTGCCAGGCTCGTATGTCAAATCGCATCGTGCTCTGTACTAAGTATTTTAACCTACTTTTTTAATTCCAATCTATTTACCGCATTTTTTGCACTTCGCATAGTAATCCGGTCTCCAACCATTTTTTAATCTGTGTTTCCTCACACAGCTCTGATTTTGTATTTTCATCAGCATCAACCAAACGCTTAAATCCACATACTGGACATGCAAGTTGCTTTCTCATATACACTCCTCCCCTACGGTACCAGAAGCATTCCCAGACACTCTCTGAAATACCGAATACGTTTATTTGTCCACTGCTTCTCCCAACCATCAATATATGAAAAAATATCATAATCCATAAAGAAAGAAGCCCAGTCTTCTTTTGTTGTATTGTTTATAAACCAATCCTTGATTGGAACATCGTCAATAGTCATATGTGAAACAAGCTGAGAAACTATTCTCAAACCTTCAAGAAATGCTCTCTGCTCTGCTTCAAATAATAAAGAACCTTTTGGCTCTGTAAGCATCAAATCTATATATCTGTCTCTGACCGTTACCATTCTGCTATGTGTGAAAAATTTATAATTCAACATAGATTCACAATGTATATCCGCACAAAATGATGCCAGTCTGGACTTCTGATCTGGAAATTCTGAAATACCCAGTTCTTCCATCCTCCGTGCCACTGCAAATAAAAAATTCACAGGATACTTCCACTCCAAAGTAAAAGTAGCCAGGGATGTATAGACGGTATCTTCATCTGTTTTTACCCAACGGCTATTCAGCATGCATACTACAGAATCATATTGTGCAATAATATTTTTGAACTTTGCATTAGATATTTTTTTAGAATCTATCAATCTCAATTCTGTAAATGCCTTTGTAAATTCATACTCCAGGATAGTTGTCAATTCAAAGAAATTCATCTCTGTAAGCTTATATCCTTCCAGCTTGACTTTCATATCGGACATATCCGGCGGAAGTAAATCGTTCATTTCCTCAAAGATTTCATGACCGTCCTCTTTACTACGAATGTTGTACTCTCTCTGGCGGTATTTCATTACATAAGACTGAATCCTGCTATAACGCATAATCTGATCCATTTCAGTAATGCCATATTTCTCATAAAAATATCTAAGAGCATGCTTTTCTTCTGTTTTATCATATGTGCGTTTGATCAGATCAAGCATCACCATCTCAACCACATCACCCGGATCCAATAATCCACAAAATATAAAATCAAGATGCTCTTGAGGGAACACTTTCATCATTGTCTCTAATATTGTCATGGCTACCGCCATCATTTTATTATTCAGCATATGGTTCCCTCCCTTCCATGAAAAACGCCTGATAATGCATAATACATCATCAGGCGATGAATCATACAAATCAATTCAATGTCACTTTTATTCCGTATCCTCTGAATTCTTTATTCGGAATAACGGAATAACTTTATCTTCAATATCTAAGGTACCCTTTTTTAGATGTAAGAGATCTTCTATCATCCCTGGGTACAGTGTTACTCCATGTCTCTTAAAATCGGCAAGTAAACTTCTCGGCGTGAGAATATTGTTATCAAACAATAAATCTATAGCGCCCTGGAAAATACTTTCATTCAGAGCTCCCGGAATATCATCTGGCTCTTTGGTTCTCCACCCATTTTTAGATACCTGTCGCATCATATACTGATACTGATTTGCAGAAATAATATCAAGCTGACGTGCCCTGTACATCATCGCCTGAACCGATACTTTCCATTTTTTCTTTAAGAAAAGATAAAATTTCAAATCTGTAGGATATTGTGATACATCCTTAGAAAAGCTATCTCTCGGTAGCAAAAATGCACTTGCAAACATATTTGCCTGACGTTCTCTTGCCTTGAATTCCTCTTTTGACAAAGATTCAATATCCTCGCTCCAAGGATGTAATACGATATGTCCTAATTCATGAGCCATATCGAATCTTAATCTGCATTCCGGTCTTGAACCAAGTGCAACAGCGATTAAAAATACATCCGCATTATTAACTATGGTTCTCTGGCTAAACGCATCAATCTTATCTTCATCAATAGAGAAACCTGTAACCAGTATTCCATTCTGTTCGAGTAAATACTGCAGGTCTTTAATTGGCCCGCTCGGAACACCCCAGCATTCCCTAACTTTGGATGCAGCTATTTCCATTTCATCAATGGCTTCCTGTGATTCACAATCCAACGGATCATCAAATCCTATAAAATCAATCTTAGGATCTTTGTAAATCGGAAAATCAATGTAGTTCCAAAGTGTCTCATACATTTGAGCAACAAATTCAAGCTTAACACTTTGTGCCGCTCTGTCCTTTTTAGTAGCTGTTGCCTGAGATCTGAAATATGTGGTTTCCGTATATGCCTTTATCTTATCTTCCTGGAAAAAATAATCATATGGAAAACCAAGTATCCTTGCCAATACCCTAACCTTCTCATGATCTGGCACATTCTTTCCATTTTCATATAATGATATAGACTGCTTTTTTATATCCGCCTGCGTTGCGAGATCAGTTAAGGAAATGCCATTGTATATTCTGGCATTCCTTAATCTGTCACCATTAAACTTTCTCTGTTCCATTTTTTATCTCTCCTGTTCTATAGAAATTTAGGAGGATTTAAGTTTCTTCCTCCATCGCTCTAAGTGCAGGCTTAACACCAGGCTTAAGTTTAAGCGGCAATGTTCTTACTTCTTCTGCCTTTTCGTCCTGTTCTTCTGTCACATCGTATCCGCTTTCTGTTAAAGAAGCAAAATCTGGATTTACATATTCCATAAGGCTGATTTTATCAACTTCTGCAAAATCCTTATCCAATAAAAGCATTTCGATATCTGATATTGTATGATGATCAGATGTGTACACGATGATATAATGCTTGTATCCATCCGCTTTACTGATGCTACCCTGCATAATCTTATCGTAGTCTTCTTCTAACTCTTCCGCATCAAAAGATGAACCTATAAAATCCGGATACAAATCTCCTATAGAAAGCTGCTTTGGTGATCCTTCACAATCACTATTCTCCGCATACAGAATGGACTGTAAATAGTGCGGTCTGTTTCTATTTTTTCGTATAATGGTTCTTAACGTCTGATGTGTGGAAATTGTATATGTCACACGGTTGGCTCTATCGATAAGGATTCGACCTTCCCATGCATATCTGTTAAAAGCAAGTAACTCTACTTCGTCTTTTACCACGTGTTTTCTAAGATTGTCATTGATGTAATCACCCGCTGCAAATATATGGCGGTTATTAGTTTCAAGACGATTTTCCCTAATTTCCTGCGGAACATCATCTGAAATAGCCTTATTAATTGCATATACGATTTTACGGTTTAACACCTGATTGTCGATGATTGACTCTGATCTATTATCTGGCATAGTTTTACCTCCTATACTATTTTCTAATATTCATTTTACGTGAAAGCAGATATTTGTCAAGTGTATTTTCTTTAATTATAGACTTTGTCATTAAAATTAAAAAACGCCTGATGGTTTGTCCATTATCACCATCAAGCATTTTTTTAGAAACTATTCCTCAGGTGCTTCCATCTTTAAATCAAAGACAATTTCCTCTACTACACGAACACATTCGTCTGTATTCTTCTTTATATCATTACCCCAGAACCTAATGACTGTCCACCCCATAAACAATAGCTTTTTATTTATTTCGTCATCACGCTCTCTATTCCTGGAAATCTTGCTTATCCAGAAATCGCTATTATTGCTTTTCTCGAGACGCGGTCTAAGTACCTCCCAGTCTTTTCCATGAAAGAATTCACCATCACAGAATATAGCAATCTTATATTTGGTAAGGACAATATCCGGTTTTCCCGGAAGCTCTTTATAGTTTTTTCTGTATCTATATCCTTTTCTCCAAAGAGCTTTCCGAAGCAACACTTCAATCTTAGTATTATTCGACTTGATGTGTTGCATATTCTTTCGGCGCTGTTCTGGTGTTAATACATCAGCCATCAGTTCCCTCACTACGCGCCATTGCACTAATGCCCTGGACATAATGCATTATTCTCTTTGCAAGACCATCATTTTGTTTTGAAGTAAATTCGGCAGACCACTGTGTATATTCACGATCACTTGGATCCATAGCATCTCCAGTCTGTATATTCAATTCATACATTTCCAAATCACCAAGCTCTTCATCCTTCTTAGGTTTCGGAAAAATAAAGCCACATCTGGTTACATTCAGCAATAACGTATAGAATAACAGCTGATGTGAATTGTGCCGCCGTGTTTCGGAATAAACCGCATTTGTGCTGTTCTGATATTTTACGTCAAATACTGCAATATATTTATTCTCACCACCCTCTTGGTCAATCAATGCAATATCTGGCACATAGTTGTTCATTAAATATGCCCTGTGATCAGAGTCCTTCAATGTCAAAAGCGGATTCTTCTGTGGCATACGGTATTCGTCAAGAACAATATTAGATCCTGTATCTCTGCGTAAATATTCTTTTAAGGTAGCCCTCACATAAAACTCAAACAAGCTTTCCATGTTAATTGTGTACGGAATGACATACTTAATATCATCTGTTTCCTCACTAAATAAGTCGTTAACACCATTCCCTAAAAGCACTGTCTTTGCCAATTCCAAAACATTTTTGTAGTACGAATTGAACCCAGATATATTTGTCCTGTTAAAATCACTCTTGGATATACCGACTAACCGCACAGCTTTTAAAGCATTTTCACAATAGCTATAGATCCGGCCGATCTCTTTTACTGTTATTCCGTTCTTTTTAAAAATACGTTTCGCCTTAACCAAAGCAGCTTTCATTACTCTGTTTTCAAGAGTATCAACTGTAAATACCGGATATCTGCAATATATGCGATCTTCTCTGCCTTGTGTTATATTCTGCTTAATATGTTTGGTAACCTGGATATTTCCAACTACTTTTCCGTTAAAATTATCTTCCCTAAAGTCCATAGCCTGCCGGAGATGTTTTTTACAGATTTTTTCACATTCCTTGACGAAAGAAATTGCTGCGAGTAATTCACCACCGCTCTCTGTATTTGGAACTGGAATCAAATCTTCCCCAGTGTAAATTTCAAAGAAATCTCCATTTGTACCGGAAGTATAAAGCTCATACTCAGGATCATTCATTACCTTTATCAGCATTTCCCATGGATTCATTGAAGAAAAACGCGGTGATATCATTACTGCTATCTTTTCACCTGTAATGGGAACTGTAATATTTTTTCCCTGATAGTCTCTAAGCCATCCTACACCGACATACCCGGAAGTATGATAATATCCTTTATCATCTATATAGAGTCCCATTTCCTCCGGTATTACACCATTCATGCTTTTTGCTGCAGCAGTTCCCTTAGGTATTAACTTGTCATAATCACGATTCCAGTCTTTTAATCCTGAAATAAGTTTAACTCTTGATTTCATGACAACCTCCACATCTCTACTCAGCAAGAACCTTCTTTTCTAAAAGAGCAGCTTTTATTCCATCTATAATGTCACTGTTGGAAAGCTTTCCCACAAGTGTTTCATACATAGCCTCTAATCTATCCATATCTGATTCGGCTATCATTTTCTTAATGTCCAGAATACAATCATTTTCATAGTCCGATGGTTCTCTTCCATACACGTCAGCCATCAAAATGCCGTCATTATAGTATTCCCTAAGTACCGGAACCACCTGGTATAAGAATCTGTTTTTCATCTGATCAGCCGCCGCTGCATCAGTATCTTTTCTCAGGAAATATGTATGTCCTATCTGAACATCATTACGGTTATAATCATCTGTATTCATATAGGAATCAAACATTTTTTCAATGATGTAAAACAGCTTTAATTCTGTTGCTTCCTTCCAGTCATCCTTAACCGTCTCATAAACTACTTTAATATCAGGCAAAACTGGGAAGAATAAAAATCTTCTCCTAATTGCATAATCAATTGATGCAATTGACTTGTCTGCCGTATTCATGGTACCTACTATATAGAGATTCCCAGGGATCTGTAATCTGGAATCAGCTCCTACAGAATAAGGTGTTGCTACTTCACTATTTCTATATTCAAGTGCATATATCAGCTCTCCAAATACAGTGGCAAGATTTGCGCGATTTATCTCATCTATGACAAGATAAAACTTAGTACTATTCTCTGGATTTTCTTCATTGTAATTTTCTCGGGCAATGCGAGCCATTTTTCCCAAGGTTCTATTGACAGTCTTATACATTACAGGTGTTGGCTGCTTCATCTTCAATGAATATTTTACAACACTTCCATCACTTATCTCACCGGTAATCTCTGAGAAGTTACTGTCAGAAGCAGATACTGAAATACCCCTAACAAAATCCTCGTAAGTATATGATGGATGAAACTGAATAATATCCCAATAAACAGTATTATTAGCAGGTACTCCCTCTGTCGGCAAAATATACTCATCCTTCTCGGTAAGCAGCTGTCTTGCATTCAAAGCATCATTGTCCCACTTTTCGCCCTTATGACTGATTAATCCTGCCTGCATAGCAAGGAACTCTTTAACGCCGTATGTTTTAGATGTTCCAGGAGGCCCCTGTAAAATCATCTGATGTATTCCAGTGCTATTCATCACTGACTGATATCTGTCATCCATTTTTTTATATGCTCCTTTCATCACACCGCTAACCATAAGTTTCCAGGTTTGTAAGTTTTTCACCTCATCTAAAAGATTCCAACGTCTCTCATCTACGTCAGCGCCATGCCACTCCATTGCATCTACAATCGCCAAATCCTGTTCAACAATATCAATATCTGATTTGATTTGTGTAACATCAGCCGGAATAATCGTCTCTTTCAGCATGGCCTCAAGATTATTTTTAAATATCCTAAGATATTCATAAACTAACACTTTTACTATTGGATAAATATTATGATATCTGCTTGTTACCGGTCCTGTTAACCGGCATGTATCCACACGTTTATTGGACTCATTGTTATCCAATCCTATTTTGGACAACAACACATACTTTTGTCCCTTATAATAAAACGCATGTAAATCTCTCTTATAAGATGTCAGGCTCTGATTTCCTTTAGTATTATCAGTTCCGGCAGTAATAATCTTGTCCGACAGTTTACTCAGCGCTAACAAGCATCCCTCATATAAATGTGTAACATCCGTTTTGAAATATATTTCCTTATCCCTGCACAGTAAATCCATTAAGCGCCAGGTGTTAATGAGAGGATAAGTAATCATGTCGTTTACAATCTCAAATAGAACTCCATATGTCGGATTGTATGGCTGACTTTTATTCATCGGATTTTTAATATTTGCACTACTTTTCTTTCCCGAATAAAGATCTGTAAAAATATCTCTGTACTCACTATTAAGTACTATTTCAATAATTTCTTCCCCAACATCTTTTCGATCTCTTGTATAAGCCGTTGATGTTCTTTCTATGTCAGGCAATTTGCAGCCTACTATAATACCTTCATTTTCATATTGCCTTAACAATGGAATCACCTGTGAACGGATTTTATTCTGCAATAATTCCGCCGCATTCCACATTGATGCTCCATGCCCCGGAAGGAAATATGTGTATCCTATTTGGTACCTTGATTTTTCATGATGATATTCAGGGGCAATATAATCAAGAAAAGCATTGTAATACTCATACTCTTCTTTTACTTCCTCCTGAAAAGATTCCAATAATTCCAATGTCTTTTCAGAGCAAAGCTTTGAGTATAATTCATACGCTTCATTCAATTTTTTACAAAAACGATCTGCTATATCATTATATCGTTTTCTATATTTTGTCTTTATATCTGCCCGTTTTTCCCATACAACAGGAAATTCTATTTCTAACAAATCTGCTGTCGTAAGATCATCAAAACAATATCCCATATCTACATCAAAGATTTTTTCAACATCGAAAACCTTTGATACCTTATCTCCGGCTCCATCAACCTCAGCCATTAAATCCTTGTATTCTCTTTGAATGTCTATCAGCACATCTATGATTTCTGCATCAATGTTATAATATGCAGATTTGTAATAAGATTCTTTAATTACATTTCTCAGACATTCTATTCCACTGTTCATATATGAAATCTGAAAACATCCAAATATTGATGAATCTAGCGGGAACTCCGGACGCAACGTATTCATAGTGAGAAAAACATAAAGGTTTTCTGGCACAGAGATAGTTCTTCCGGATGACAAAGTAACACTTTCACCCCGATGCGAAAACGCATATAACAACTCGCCTAAAACCCCGACAAGATTTACTCTGTGTATATCATCAAGGATCAAAAAGCCTGGCTTGTTTTCCTTTTTCATTTCATCAAGAAGCTGTAACACTATCTTATCAGCATGAACGAAGGAGCTTGTTCCATTTTCTGTACTTATCGAAATACCCTCGATAAAATCAGATCTTGTCATACCTTCATGCAAAGATGCTAATTTGATTTCTGGACGATAGTGCTCCTCGACATAATTAAATGCTTCCTCACAAAAATTAACCGGGTTAAAATACCTTGCGTCTTTAGTTTTTCGCTCATCTGGATTCATTTTGCTCCATATCGCTTTAATAACCTCATATTTTGCACGATACGTTTTTCCCGATCCGGGTGGACCCACAAAGATTTTATTATTCATAAGCTATTATTTGCCATAATCCTTTAATATATCTGCGACCGCATCTGCCAATTTTTTTGCAAATTTAGGTGGCACAGCATTTCCTATCATCTTATATGTCTCTACATTACTTCCATCGAAGATATAGTCATCATCAAAGGTTTGTAATCTGGCAGCCTCCCTTACCGTTAAAGATCTACATTGTTTTGAATCAGGATGAATATGTCTAAGACCATCCTTATAAAGATGTGCAGGAATAAGATTACTTGGTTCATCCCATCTGATGACATGATACTTATGTACATTGGATGTCTTTCCTGTTTTTTCTGTATATAAGGCTTTTAAAGACTCGATGGATTTATATTCTTCACGTCCTGATTCAATATCCTCTGTGAGCAACTTGAAGATATTTATATCTCTATCACTTTGCCAACGTGCGATATGGTTGGCTACAAAAGGTTCAGGAACGGAATGCGATATTCGCTTTCCCTCAAACTTTTCGTCATGCCCCAATGGATATAATTTGGGAAGATCACCTATGGCTTCCAAAACTGTCATCTTCTTTTCGGACTTATATTTTGGCAAATATTCCTTATAGAATTTTTCTGCCATTTCTACACAAATATCTTCACCAAAGTATTCTTTTCTAAAACCAATAATAATTATTCTCTTTCGATTCTGAGGAACACCGTAATCTGTAAAATCTATGATGGCATTACGCAAATCTGGCAGAACATAGTACCCGGCATTATTAAAACTTTCCTGAATGATTTCAATTATCGGACGGTCTCCTGGCTTTGCGCTTAAGATTCCCGGAACATTTTCAAACACAAATATTTTAGGCTGATATCTTTCCACTACTTTGAGATAGCTCTCAAACAGATAATTTCTATAATCATTCTTCATACCGTGTTCATCTCTCACACGTCCGGCAATAGAATACGCCTGACATGGCGGGCCTCCAATGATAACATCTAACCCACCACCTTCTGACACCAATTTATCTAATCCATCAGAAGATCCATAACTTTCATCATTTTCCCAACCAGAAAACAATTCATCTGTTCTTTGTATATCAAACTGCAACACCATTTCGTTTGCATTTTCATATTTCCATTTATCTTTCAATCTAATCCTTAGATTTCTGCACGGACCCTTTTCCCACTCAACTGCAGCCAATGTTTCATACTTCCCTGACTGTTCAAATCCATCCATTAAACCACCGCATCCGGCAAATAAGTCTATAGATTTAATTCTTTCCGTATTACTGTTCATCAGAACCCTCCGAAATAATATTTAATAAAGCCTGACCTAAAGCCTGACCAAGTAATGGCGGAACGGCATTTCCTACCTGTCTGCTTTGCTGCGTTTTCGTTCCTGTAAATACAAAGTCATCCGGGAATGACTGCATTCTTGCACTCTCACGCACAGTCGGAATTCGATTATACTCATAGTGAAACAGATTTCTGTGTCCGGTATCAACCGTTCTGGCAGGAGCATTTCCATTTAAACGAGTCCATGCCATATGGAACTTGCGACTTTCACCCCATCCTGGCGGAAGATCCTTGTAATTTCCCCCCTCCGGAACAAGGGCAATCGTATCTTTCACCATCTGTGTATGATTTGTACCAAGATGATTATGAAGAACAGTACAATTCCCTCTCATTTTTTTCTGGTATTCTGTCAATGGTTCACTTGAATACTGTGATTCATCCGCCCCCATATCATTAGCTAATGATGGAAGATCGCTAACCGCATCTCTGCATGTGAGATAGTTTTCCGGAGATAAAATAGGATCAGGAAATTTAGGTACACCAATATCCTTTCGTATTCCCATAAAAATCAGACGTTTCCTCATTTGTGGAACACCATAATCAGCAGCACATAAAATCTTGCAGTCAATGTTATATCCCATATTTGTAAATCTTCTGAGGATTTCTTCTTTTATCTGCCCTTCATATAAGGTTGCCATCCCAGGAACATTCTCGATAATAAACGCTTTAGGCTGATACTGTTTAACCATCTCAATTACAGCCAAATATAATTTATTTCTTTCATCATCGAAATTTCTTGGTCCGGTAAGAGAAAAACCCTGACATGGAGGTCCTGCAATAATGATATCAATTTTTCTGTCACCCGCAATTCTTTTGATTTCATCGAATGTTTCCTGTTTCGACAAATCAGCCTTCATGGCCACTGCACCATTATGATTTTTGGCAAATGTATTAAGCGCTGCCTGGTCATTATCTACACCGACAATAATATCAAAACCCGCATCCATAAATCCTTTTGAAAGTCCACCGCACCCGGCAAATAAGTCTATCGCGTTCATATTTATAATCTCCTTCATTGTTCCTTTGTGAATTCACAAATATCTGAAATATCACAATCAAGCTTGTTGCATATTTTCATAAGAACTTCCATACTCACCTGCTGATTTTTACTCAGCTTTGCTAATGTATTAGTTCCAATTCCAGTAAGTGTTCTCAAGTCACTTTTATTTGGCATCCCTTTATCTATCATTAGTTTCCATAATTTGTTGTAACTGACTTCCATTTCTTTCCTCCGTCCTTCTTGGGAAACGCAAGCATAATAAACGCATCATAAGTCCATTATAACTTACTGCATATTTTTTATCAATATCGAAATATTTTATTTGTATTTCTATATATCATCTTCTGATTCAACCTTCAACCTGATCTTTGGGCAAAAAAATAAGTGCATTAGAAATCAATCCAATGCACTTGCACACTCTTATTATATTTTTGAAAAGAATTCTTCGTCTATTTCATATGTTATGACTTCTCTGACACCAATACCATATTGGGCAATCTTATTAATAAATTCTTCTCCATCAATCAAATCTATTTGTTGCTTTCCAGGATTTGATGCTTCATCTTTAGCTGCTTTAGTAAAGGTTCCAGTTGTAATAAAAACGCCCTTTTCTATGTCAGTAGTAAGTGAACCCCTAAAATCTCTAATATCCCCTGCACTGACAGCCCCTTTATATCTTTTACACTGAAACGCAACATTGAAACTAAAAATACCATTTATTTTCAGTTTTCCTGTTCCATCAATACCGCCGTCACCAGACTTCTTTGTTACCTCAACCTGAGTGAAACCGCATTCTCTTAAAACTCTCTGAGCCAATCTTTCAAATCCATACGGATCCATATTAAGCAATACTTCAGACAGTCTTTGTCTCCACGGTTTTACCTCTTCCGGATATTCCGTTTCATCATTCTCAGCAATTCCATCATCTGGTTTTTCTGGATTATTAACTACTTTTTTTCCGGTGGCCGCTCTTCTCTTTGCATTCTTATTAGCAGTAAAAGCAACCACTTCTTTCGGATCTAATGTCGCACCACCTGTATAATTTGAAGTAATTGACCAGACGCTTCTCGCACTATTAACAATCACACCATAATTCTTAAGATATGTTCTTGCCCAAGCAAGTTGATATTCTAATTCAGTTTGATTTTCATTCCCCAGATGAGATTCATCTACAACTTCATCTGAAAGATTCATATCTTTTATAACCTGCTCATATATCTCATTATTTGTACCGGATCCTCCCAGTTCTAAAAGCGCCTTATAGGTCGGAACAATCAACTCTGTATATGTTGGAGCTAAAATCTTCTTTGTCCTGGCCACATCATCGCCTCCTTTATTGCATAGATAGTAATATTATAAAGGATCCGACTTGAATTAACAAGATCCGACTTGTTTTCTCCCATTCATCTGCCACTTATCATGCCCTTTGATGCTCCGCACCGCCTGCCGCAGTGTATTTGCCCTACCGTGCTGATGATATGGGTGTGATACCTTATGCTTGTGAAATATGATGCAGGTTCCCTCTCCTGGATACTCCGGGTTATGGATGTACCATATATGCCCAGTATTCCTGGACATAATGGTCACATCATAATCATCCAATGCAATGATGGAGAAGTATTTCGGATCCAGAACCTTCAAATCCTCTGTACTAAACACTTGCAACTCCCTTCTGGAAATACTTTTCCAATGCCTTTTCAATGGTCTCCCACATCTGCTCCGGCTCTGTCTCTTTGAAGTATTTTTCCTTGATATATACTACTCTCTTTGAACTGTAGGAAGTGCGTTTGCTCTTCCCTTTAGTCAAAATATCCATAATGGAATCCATTGTGAGATTACCAGTCCGGTTACGAAGTTCCCTTGCATTGTCCAGATCAGCCCTGATGCCATCCGTTTGTAGAACCCTGTAAACCAGATCCTGCTCTTCCTCATTCAGAAATGATATCTCCACACCGGCAACCAACGTCAACCTTCCGGTATCAAGCATCAGTTTCAAATCATCATTCAGAAAATGTACTCTCAGATATCTCGCTGCGTTTCTTCCAACCATCCCGTACTCTTCACCGATATTGTCACGAGTCTTCTTGTGGACATTATGTCCACAAGATATTTCCTTACCCTCCAATCTTGCTATTTCCTGCAGAATATCATTACGCTTGCCCTGGCAGACTACCTTTTCATAACGCTCAGTCAGAACTTCTCCCTTTTCAGATGGAAGCAATTCTGAAAAGGATCTCTGGATCACATTGGTTTCAATTACATATACGTATGCTTCCTCTTCCGTGAGATTCTTTTTGACAATCGCTAGTATCTTATCAAGTCCTGCTATCCTTGCGGCATTCTGTCTGTTATGACCAGCTAGCATTTCATATCCATCATCGATCTGTAGAACGATTACAGGCATAAGAACTCCATGTTCTCTGATACTGTCCACCATTTCCTGCAGGCGTTCCCCTTCATATAATCGGAAGGGATGATTTCTGAATGGTCTGATGGCATCCACCATTATCATCTGAATATCATTTTCCGCTGCAGGTGCATTCTCAGTCAGAAGATCCATAGCATCCGCAAATACTTTTCTCTTAGGAGTATTAGCCTTCATCAGCAATCAACTCCTTCCCAAATTCAAGATATGCCTTACAGGCTTTGGTCTTCGGAGCATACTCTAAAAGCGGTTCACTGTAATAAACGCTCTCCCCTACCTTTACGGTATTTGGAATCTTGCTCTTGAATGTCCTGATCTGACCTTCAAAGGTATCAGCCACCTGCTCTGAAATCACCTTGCAGAGATTGGTACGTGCTTCACACATGGTAAGAAGTATCCCCTCAATCTCTATCCTGGGATTGATGCGGCTCTTAATCTTTTTGATGGTCTTAAGGAAGTCCTGCAATCCCATCATGGCCAGAAGCTGAGGATTCACAGTGATTACCACGCCATCTGCAGCTGCAAGTGCATTGATTGTCAATGCTCCAAGTGCCGGGCAGGTATCAATCACCACATAGTCATATAAATCCCTGAGAGGTTCCAGAATATTGGAAAGCATCTTCTCTGCTCCCATTTCCAGTCTCAGCTTTGCATCCACCGCTGACAGAACCATTGATGAAGAAATAAAGTCCACGCCATTGCGACTCAGGATATATTCTGATGCATCCGGCATTTCCTCTTCATCCATCTGCGCCATCATCAGATGACCAATTGTCACCGGTACTGCTGCCGGATCTTCCATTCCAAAACAAGTAGTAAGGTTCGCCTGGCTATCAAAATCAACTGCCAGAACCTTTTTCCCAAGCTTTGCCAGAGAATACGCAAGATTATATGAACTCACGCTCTTTCCAACACCGCCCTTGGTTGCACCGATTAAAATGATTTTTCCCATATTGTCCAAGCCTCCAATCTGATTACATTCCATAAATAGCACTTCTCTCTGCCACGAACTTTGCATGAAGTTCCTTCTTTTCCTTAAGGAATCTCTCCTGCAGTTTCTTGGTTTCCTCTTCCATAAAAGCCTTCTCAGCTTCCATCAACTCCACTTTGGTAGTATCTGGAGTGATAATCAGTTTTCCATCTTCACACTTCACCAGAACAGGATCTCCTACATTGAAACCAAGCTCCTGCAACCACAATCCCTGGATACGTAACATCAGAGCAGTTCTTCTGCCATAATTGGTTGCTTCGCTTACTGTCAGTTCTCTGAAATCTTTTCTTGTCACTTTTGCCATAGATTTGCACTCCTTTTCATAGACGGGCATTGCCCCATAGATTGACTCGGCAGTACACTCAACCAGCTTCTGAAAAATGCGTAAAAAAATAAGACTGTCATCAGCCTCGCACATTCCATCAGCCGATTAAGTCCTACCTTAATACCATATTAAATTGTTCTCCAAGCACAATTCGCCCAGAGTTTTGCCCTTAAAGCTATATGACTGCTCGTGTTATATTAGTGAACAGTGCTTGTATTTTCAGTTGAAAACGGCGCCGCCCCACCCTTAAATTCCTTACCCAAAGGCATTTTTTGTAGGAATAAATCAGCCAAAAACCCTTGTTTTATGCGATCTTTGCTTGACTTGTCATAATAATACCACCAGCTCCGGTTGCCGATATAAGTAACGCCCGGTCTTCCTCCGCATCATAGATTTTCTTTAAATTATTGATAAAGCCAATCTGCATGGAGTTTGGTTGTAAAGAATAGACTTCCAGGGAAGGAATTTATGCCTGTCTGGCAATTTCCTTCTGCTTTTGAATAATCTTGTTCTTTACATAAAGCTCCGCATATGCATCAATAAACTGCTCATATGGCAGCGCCTGTTTCGCATTCCATAATTCATTAAATTCCGCAACTACGTTCTGCACATACTCGCCCTGATCTGTGGAAACAATCCTTGTATTCCATTCTCGATTCACAGTCAGAGCGCTTAATGTCATATTTGAGCTTCCTACGATGATCCGGTAAATTTCTTCTTTTCGGAAAACATAACCCTTTGTGTGAAATCCCGCTTTCGTATTCTGCGTCATAAACATTTTAAGCGAAAGATTCTGAAATCCGGCAAGCTTTTGAAGTGCTTTCGGATCACTGAACATCAAATAGTCTGTGGTGAGGATCTTCCCTGGAATTCCCTTTTGCTCCAGTTCTTTTAATGTCTGGAGCAAAGGGGTAATTCCACTCATTGTGATAAATGCAACGCTGATAAAAAACTCTTCACACGCGGAAAGTTCATCCTCGATAGAAGAAATCACTTTCCGGTCTTCTTTATAATTGTTTGATAGTAACTGTTCAGTAGGTCTGCGCACTTGCTGCGCTGACCGTAAGAAAACATAGGCTGGAAGGCAAAAATCCCATCAGCGAAGCTGATCTGGAATGGATTTTTGCACGTAACTATGAAGGTACTGAATAGTTACGTTTGATATAAACTGGGGCTTATAAGCAAGATTTGACTGTTCATTCTGATTAATAAATGCCGTTCTGAGTCCCTGGCCCAACTCCACGATTTTATCCTGTCTCATCTGCTATCTCCTACAACTGATCATACTTCGCCGACTTCCCCTTCGCCTTCTCCACCGGATACTTTCTCTCGTTCATCCCCATCTTCATATTCACGATCTCATCCGCGTCAAGTCCCAGCTTGTCCAAAAGGTTCTGGGAGTATACGATCACATCCGCCAGCTCCTCTTTTACATGCTGCAGGTCATACTCCTCATCGTTCCACTGGAAGCACTCCAGGAGTTCTGCTGCCTCGATGACGATGGATTTCGCAAGGTTCGCGGCAGAATGAAACTGCTCCCAGTCGCGGTCATCGGTGAATTTGCGGATTCTGTCTATGGTTTCCTGTTTCATAAAAATTTCCTCTTTTCCAGTAAATGATCTTATTTCAGTTGTGTTCTGAGCATGAGCAGATAAGCCGTTCCTATCCTGCTCCTATCTGCCGCTTATTACTTCCATTCCTTCCACACCTCCGGCTGATACCCCAGTGTGGACTGTTTCCCGTTTCTTACAACCGGCGTCCTGAGCACGGACGGATTTTCCAGAATCTTCTCTAACTTATCCTCATCCGCGATATACTTGATCAGCGCAAGCGTATCCTTATCTTTTCCAGAGCAGTTGACCATATTTTCGATTCCGCCGTTGACCTCTGCAACCGAACGAAACTCGCCTTTGCTCATTCCCTTCTCTTTCATGTCAATAAACTGATATTTGATACCGCGCTCTTTAAAGAACCGCTCTGCCTTCTTCGTATCATTGCACTTTTTCGTGCCAAAAATCTGTATGTTCAAAACATTCTTACTCCTTTTCTGTCCTGGAAATATGCCCTGGCTGGTAACTGTTCAGTACCCTCACAGTTACGTGCAAAAATCCATTCCAAATCGGCTGTGCCGATAGGATTTTTGCCTTCTATTCTAAGTTTTCTTACGGTCAGCGCAGTAAATGCACAGACCTACTGAACAGTTACTCTGGCTGTTACTCTTCCATCATCTCAAACAAACTCATCTGCTCCATCTTAAACTCCGACAATACCATCCGTTTCGTCTCCTCACCCTTCATATGGGTCACATCCACCCTCTGTACCCCATTCCGGATACTGGATTCGACAAGCTTTAATACATAGATATTGTCAAACCGGTTGTAGATGGAATCGCCGCCTAAGCCGGAAAGACAGATCAGCTGCGTGTTTGTCTTTTTTGCCATCTCGATCAGGGGTTTTAAGAGATGCTCCGCATTTGTCTGGGCAAACGGGTTGTCCATGACCAGGACTTTCCCTTCCTCACCGGAGGTAAAGAGATCCGTCTCATCGCGCCGCATGTAGCTTAAAAGGCAGGTCAGGATCACGAAGGCGGACAGGAAGCCTTCGCCGCCGGAGTTGGCGGATACCTCGGACCAGGAGATCGGCACTTCGCGCTCCGCCTCGATCTTGTACAGCCGGATCTTCACGTTCTGGATCCCAGCAACATCGTCGTACAGTTTTCTGGTGGTGATCACTCTTCCAAGAAACTCTGTCAGGTTTCCATTTTTTTCGATCGTCTCGATTCCAAGCTTCACGATATTTTCAAAATAGTCATGCAGCTTCAGCCGGAAATGCTCTTTCTCCGTCTCCCAGTCAGGCACCTGAATCCGAAGCATTTTCAGACTTCTTCCCCTCACAGAGATCGTAGAGTTCTTATCGATCATGCCGATATTCGCATTGATCTGCTCGACGTATTCCAGAAACATCATTTCCAGATTTTTCTGTTCGTCATCGATATGGGCGAGATCGATCTTCAGTTTTTCCAGCTGATTTTCGTACGCCTGCCGGTTCATTTCAAACTGCCTGAACAGATTCCGAGGGCTGGCTGTCTGGGAGAGCAGGCTTTCGAAAGTCTTCTTAAAGTAATCATCCGCATACGTTTTTCCGGACGCGATCACGCGGATCAGCTCAGACACATCACCCCTGCACCGATCCAGTGCCTTGGAACTCTCCGTGATCTTCCTGCGGATCTCCTTCTGGTACCCTTTTATGACATCCATTTCCTCATTCCGCACATCCGGGATCCGCTCCTGAATGGCCAAAAGAATTTTATTCTCTCCGGTTTCCGAATACGCGTCAGCCCCACTCTCTGGAATCAGACCACCTGACGCGATCGAACGCTCCACAGACATCCGTTCATCTGCGGAACTCAGACCATCTCCAGAAATCAACTCTGCAGGAATCGGCTCATCCACATACTCCTCCACGCCTGCCGCCTGCGAAGCTATCTGTATATTTCTCTCCCGAAGCTGACTCAATTTTTTCTGATGTGCCGTAAGCTCATATTCCTTGAGATTCAGACGTTTTTCGAATTCCGTATCTGTGATCGTCTTTCTCTCTGCCGGCTGCTCATATCCGGTTTCCTTTTTCAGATTCCTCATATAGAGCGTGATCGTTGTTGTCAGCGCGCCTTCTTTTCTTCCAAGAGCCGTATTTTCTTCATTCGCTTTGTTGAGTTCCCTCTCCGTCTGCTTTTTCTGCCGTTTCCATGCGTCATACTGTTCTTCCGGGCACACGAGACTCTGGTATTCTTTCTCCGGAATCTGACTGTCCTCATTTTTCTTTTTGAGCTCCGTCCTCTTCCCGCTGATTCTTCCGATCCAGTCCGTCTGTGACTTTTTAAGCTCTTCCACACTGTCCGATATCACCTTTGTCAGCGCATAGTATCTCGCTTCCAGCTCTTCCGAAGTCATCTGCTCCAAGGAAGACAAATCCCTGTTCTCCGCTGTTCTCGCGATCTCTTCAAATTCCGCCTGTTTCTTCTCCTCGCGGTCGATCTTCTCCGCAAATTCCTTCACCAGTGCCCTAAGTCCCATCTCCTGTTCCCGGAGTTCACCCAGACGCACGGAAAGCGCTGTCTGCTTCTCCGTAAGCTCATGATTCTCCTTTTTCAGGCGTTCCAGACTTGTCCGGTCCGTCTCATACTGATCATATTTTTTTAGGAGGATCTCAAACTGTACGTCCATTCTCTTTAAGCCGTCGATCTGTTCCTTTACCGTATCCGCAAGCGTTTCGATCTCTTTTTTCTCCTCTTCCAGCCTGCTCTGCTCCCGATAGATCTCTTCCAGACGTCCTTTTAAGGCTGTCCTCTCATCCTTCAGACTACTGATCTCTTTTTCTGTCTGCTGACAGAGAATTATACTGAACGTCTGATTTTCAACCACACTCCGGTAGTTTCTGTAGGTCTCAAGATCGGCGTCCTTGTCCTCCACCGCCTTTTTCAGATCTTCGATCTCCCGGCGGATCTTCTCCAGAATCTTTTCCAGCTCCTCCCGGTCAAGAAGATGTGTGTTGAACATGACATAAAAATGTACATTCCCATAATCCGCAAACCTGGGATCCACATGTTCCTGCTCCTGTTCCAGCTCTTCCTTCACGATGATCGGGATCGGGAAGCTTGTATACAATTCCTCCCCGTTCTTTTGAAACCGCTCAAGGACCGACCGCTCCATCAGGATCGAGTAGGGAATAAACGGATTCTTCTTCACAAGTTCGGCATTTTCCGTGGCCGTCCTGCCATTTTTCGAGAGCCATTCCATTCCGTATACAAGGTCGATCCCGTTCTGCTCCATATAAGTCCTGATGTTTTCCGGAAGCTCTGTGGTCTTTCCCTCTTTTAACTGTCTGAAATGCTTTTCCTGATCTCCTTTTTTCTGGATCAATCTGCTTCTTGCGACATCCAGTTCCCTGATCTTTCCGTCAAGCTGATCCAGGATCAGATCTCTTCTGTCAAGATGTTCTTCGTCCACATTGACGTATTTCATGATCCTCAGACGTTCCGTTTTTTGTCTTTCCAGATCTGCAAGTTTCTCAGAAACATGGTCTAACCTATGGGCAATGTCATTTAACGTCACAGTTCCGTCCGAAGCTTCCTGCGAAAGCTTTTTCCGGGTCTGTTCCTGTTCCATAAGTTTCCGGGCGTATTTCACCGACTTATTTTTCTTCTCCTGCAGTCCCGCATCGATCTCCTTCCGGAAAATCTCCAGCGCTCCATCTTCATAAAGCCCAAGGAGGTTTCTCCTGAGGTCGGCGTTAAACTCCCGGTTAAAGGAGTCTTCCACCTCATCATAGCTCCTGACCCTGCTCTCTATCGCTCCGATATCTCCGCTTAATTTCCGGATTTCCCGCTCCTTTTCGTCCCGCTCCCGTTCCGCATTTTCCCGGGCTCTTTCCGTTTCCTCAAGTGTTTCCTCCTCCGACTGTCTCTGATCCTTCAGCTTTTTGGCATTTTCCGAGTACAGTGCATATAACCGGCATCCGATCTTCTCGATCTCATCCTTCGATTCTTCCGTCTTCTGCAAGAGCACCTGAAGCTTCGCATCCACCTCCGCCTTCTGGCGTTCAAAGTCCTTTAATTCCAGATAGATCTTATGAAGATCATATGTATCGATCTTCCGCAGCAGATGATTTTTCAGAGAAGTGAGTCTTGTGATCTCGATCTCCTGCTGCGCTCTCTGTGAAAGGATCTCCGTTTTCTGGTCCTCACTGAGATAGATCTGGTAGGAGAGCTGTTCATAAACGATCTGTCTCTGCTCTCTCTCGATCTGTTCGAACTTCTCCTGACCGGCAGCAATCTCTGTCTGCAGCCGATCCAGTTCTTTCCGGAGCGATTTCGCATAGAGGATTATCTCTGTTCTTAGGTTCACAGCGTCCCGGTCTTTCTGCGCATAATCATCAATCATATTTTTCAGCGGTTTCGTGTCCTCAAAATACTGTTCAATGATCCCCTTGCGGCGGATCTTCGACTGATTGCTCCGGTACTGTTCAATAAACTGGAATGCCAGCTTCCGGAACTCGTCGATCTTATTCTTTTCCTGATTTAATTTATCCTCGATGGGACGCAGAAACCAGTTTTCCACCAGATCCTTTTCATCCTTTGCGTTCTGGAACAGTTCCGAAAGCCCGGACTCCTTCTGGTTTACCTTCCGGATAATGCTCTCCCATTCCTTATTGTTGATCTGATACTGGCGGAGTGTGGAAAAATACTGGCGTCTCCCGTACTGGCTCGCCATATCATACAGGCGGAAATTCCCCGGCTCACTCCTGCTGATCTCTTCCAGAAGATTTTTGCATTCTCCGAAGCCCTTCAGGATCTTTTTATTTCCATCCTGTCGAATGATCGGAAGATTGTCAAGGTCATATTTACAGCCATTCGAATAGCTCCCGGTAAATGTGTACATTTCCAACTCTTCCGTGTCATTATCTTCCTTCTGGTTTTTCCGCACCATCATCCCCGCCAGAAAACGATCGATTCCATTGTCAAGGATCCATTCCGTCATGAGGAACGTCGGACGGTTCGTCGTAAAATAACTCTTAAACGGCCGATCTCCGAAATCCCGGTATGTCCGGTTCACAAAAAGACTCACGATCATCTGCACCAGTACGCTTTTCCCACCGCCGTTGCGCAGGGAGATCAGCGTATTCTGACCACCGAGATCAAAGGTTTCGTCGTCGATCTTTATGGTATTATTATTGTAATTCAGGTTTAAAATCCGGATCCGCGATATCTTACTCATGTGTCTCCCCCAATGTCTCCATGATCCTTGCGTAATTTTCCTTGTTCAGGATCTTGTATTCCATAATGTTGTCGAGTTTTGCTGTGGTCTTGATCATCTCATCTTCCGGGATAAAGATGATCAGCCCCTGCCGGTCCAAAAAATTACAGATAATGCTCACATATCCTTCCTTCGTATACTTTGACCGGCTGCCTGCCTCCACACTCTTTAACGATTCATAAGCTTCACTCATGCTCTTATAATCCAGAACAGTTTCGTACATCTCGGTGTAAAGATTTGTTCCATCCTGCTCTCTCTCCTGTTCAAGCGCGAGTCCCGCCTTCAACCGCTCCGACACGATATTCTGCAGCTCTCCGAGTTTCAGGAATTCTCTGGATTTGCTGGTACTTCCCTGTCCGTCATAGAATTCTGCAAGCAGCGTCAGGATCACAAACTGAGCCAGATAGTAGTCCCGGTCCGTGGCATTGGGTTTACATAATTCTTTTTTCAGATCTGCTTTCGTAAATCCAAGATATTTATTGTCGATATCCGGCATCAGATAGATCGTGGTTCCGTATCTCTCGATCTTACAATCCGCAATCTCCGCCTGATTTTTTACTAAATTCATGACCTCCTCGTGCTCCACATATGCACGGTACAGATCATTGACTCCCGCGTCCAGATCGCTTAATGCTCCATGGCACAAAAGGTAGTAAAATATTTTCTGGCTGTATGTGATCATCTCTGCTTCGTATGCCATCTCTTATCTCTCCTCATAGCAAAAGCCCACGTTAGAACATTTGAAATTTCTCCGGTTCCCGGCTTCGTCCATTACGTTTTTAAAATGTACATGTTTCCCGTCTTCCATTGGGAATATATGGATCTTCCCGATTTTCCGGTATCTCCGGTCTTCCAGAATAGCCAGAAGCATCTCATTCAGTACAAAGCCCTCTGAGGCATCCATGAGATAGTCTGTCTGTTCTTTCTGAATCGTCCCGATATCGATCGTTCCGGCTGTCAGGAACTCGATGATGACTTCCCTGAATATTTCCGCAGTTGGAAGCAGCCGTTCCCGTTCTTCCTCTTTACAGCTGATATTTAATGTTTCCAGTGTCATTTCTTTATGGATTACCAGCTGTTCCAGGATCACATTGACGCAGCCCTCATATTTTTTCATCCGTTCCTGCCTGCTCTGCTCCTTTTCCCGGTTGTATTTTTCCTCATCAAAATCCAATTCCATAGACTCATCTTCCACATCTGATTTCTTTAGCTTTTTCTGATATTCCATCATTTTTTCCGGGTTGAAAATCTTATTGATCCGGCTGCTAAACAGGGGCGCAAATATTTTATCCGCGTTTTTCAGAAGTGACGCATCCTTCAAAATCTTGTCATAGACATCACTCCGGAACGGAAACCGCTGCACCAATGTCATATTGGAATAATTTTCCAACTCCTCATCGTACAGTTTCTTCAGGTCAAAGTGCTGTCCCAGGATCCGCTGATGCTCGTCCAGCGTCTGTGTCAGATACCGTCCGATCGTCCTGAGATTTCCCAGATTCGCTTTTTCTTTTTCCGTGAACTCTTCCGCATTCATCTGCTTTTCTTCGAATTCTTCAATTTTTTCTTCAATAAAATCGCGGTGGAGCCGGAACTTTTCCCTGGTCTCCACCACGGTGCTGATATTGTCCTCCACTAATTTTCCATACTCTTCCACGGAATAGGATAAAGCGTTTCTCCGGACGGCTAAAATTGCCTCCTCGATCTTCTGGCTCTGTTTGCGCAGCTGACCGAAAATATTTTTGATGTCATCAACAGCGCGATTGTAATCCGCCTTTTCCATATGAAGTTTAAAAAGCATCTCATGGACGGAAAGTTTTAAGTTGTTTTCCATCTCCATCGTGGCGAGGATCATGTTATAGCCCTCGTCTGTCAGATAGTAGGAGGTTCTCCTGACGCCATTCTCCAGATATACGACCTTATTATCAATATAGCGGATATTGATGTCCTGATAGGTCCGTTTTTCATAATCAAAGGCCTTAAAATACATGGAAGAACCGCTGTTCCCAAGGATATCTTCCACCATAAACCTTGCAAATTCCTGACTTTTCTCAAAGTTTAATTTCCGCCCGTAATATCCGTAGCTGATGTCCTCCACAAATGACGCGATCTCGTCCATCGTGCAGTTTTCTTCCCGCAGAGAATACTCCATAATGAAAAGGAGCAATGTAAACAGCATATTCATCTGCTCATCCCGTGTCTCGATCCCATATTCTTTCCAGAGCTTTTTATCAAAGCTGTTGCTGCAAAGCACCGAATATCGGCCGACGCACTTCATTCTCTGATCAAAATTTTTCAAAAAATCTTTATCGATCATCATTTATCACCAATCATGTTCATTTAAAATTTCCTGTGGAATGTATTTTCCCATATCAAGCAGCTCCCGGATCTGATGCCTCCGCTCCGCATCAAATGCCGACAAAAAGCTGGTTCCGATGTTGGCGTTCTGCTTTTCCTTCATATCCGGTAGTCTGGAAAACCCAAGCTGCCATGCCTTATCTAACATCTTTTCATACGCCTCTTTAAAAATATGGATTCCGCTCTCCCGGTACTGCTTCTGCTCGATCAAATGTTCAAAGATCAGAATGCCCTCAAAATCAAGATCACCGAAATAAAACAATGCATTCTTTCCCAGGAAGTATCGTTCCGCACCATTGACATAATCCTCAAAGGTCTTCCAGATTCCTTTTCCGGCTCCGTAGATCACTGTACCGAACTCCCTTCCCCTAATCCTGTCATTTCCGGAATTCATATATCTCCGAATATCAAAAAAGGTGTCCTTATTTTCTATGATCAGAATATTCTGCGGTGTCTGCTTGGAACAGGAATAATAAGAAAGCGGCTCTGATGTTTCATAAAAAGCCAGCGTTTCCGGAGTGATCGCAACTCTCTTACAAAGCTCAAGACCGCCCTCTCTCTGGAAATACTTCTCCCTGTGGAAGATCTCAAAGCTGCGCTCATTCATTGTTTCCTGAACCAGCAAAAGCTCCGAATGATCCTTTAGATAATCGCTCAAAAGCTGCAGCTTCTCCCTGTCCCTCTCGTAGCATTCCGGATGTTCTCGGTAATAGAACGTATTGATCCTGGGATGATACCGATATTTCAGTTCCTCATAAAGCTCCGTATGATCCGCTTCTTTTTCGTATTCCCAAAAGCATAGCGGCAGTGCCGGCTTCCTCCCGTTATTCTTTGCACTTTTCATCGGAACAAGCTCTCCGTTCTCGATCCGCCGCATGACAACTTCATAAAACTTTGAATAATCTGCCTCCGAAAACTCTGCTGACAGTTCCTGTAAGTAGACCTTGTGTTTCTTCATCTCCCTGACTCCGCTCCTTTTTCCACGCTCGCTTTATATGTATCTTAGCATCAGGAGGCGGAAATGCCAAGGTGATTTCGCGATTCTCTCTGATTCAGAAAAAATATTTCCTGCTGCAAAAAAGAACCAGAAGGAATCATTCTCCCTCTGGTTCTTATCTTCATTCATGTTATGTTACGGAATCAGAAATTCAATCCTCCAGCCTCGGCCCAACCTCCTTCGGAATCGGGCACTCGTAGATGCCGTTTGTCTCCGCCATCCACTCATCATGTGCCTTTTTCAGGATCTCCGGGCTCTCCATGGTCTTTAATGCAGCCAGTGCCATCGCCTCGCCTGCATTCAGCATCGCCTTATGTGCGATCTCCGTATTTCCATGGGCGGTCATCTGCCAGGTGTGAGCGGCGGTGCCGAGAGTCGCGGTAGCAGTTGTGCACATAGCGGTCGGGATCACATAACTGGCATCACCGACGTCGGTGGAGCCGGCCTGAACTTTTCCGTTCCAGACGAGCGGAGCGATGGAGGTGTGGAGCGGGTGGGCTTCGATCTCCTCCATGTGGTCCGCGCCGAAGAGCTTCCTTAAGGACGCGCGCTTTGCCTCCATCTCATCCGGTGTCGCGGTCTCATGGAAGAATTTTGATGCCAGGGCAAAGTCCGCCTCGTCGTATTTCGGGGCACCGATCTCCTCCATGGACTCGTGGAGAACTTCTGAGAGGACATGGTTCGGGATATAGTCGGAAAGTCCGGCGTAAAGCTCGTATGTCATCTCGGTTCCCGTCATCTTTGCAGCGCCTTCCGCCACATCAACGACGCGCTTGTAGATCTCCTTCACCTGCCATGACTTTGGTGCACGGATAAAATAGTGGACTCTGCTGTGTCCCTGGACAACGTTCGGGGCGATTCCCCCCACATCGCGGTACGCGTAGTGGACTCTTGCATCGGAGATAATGTGCTCCCGCAGGTAGTTGACGCCGACGCTCATGAGCTCCGCAGCGTCCAGTGCGGAACGTCCAAGTTCCGGTGCTGCCGCCGCGTGGGAGGTCACACCCTTGAAGTTGAAGAACACGCTGACATTCGCCAGTGTAGACTCGGACCAGATCGCATTCTTATCGCCCGGATGCCATGTAAAAGCAGCATCCACACCGTCAAATACACCTTCTCGTGCCATGATCGCCTTTCCGTCTCCCTTTTCCTCACTCGGGCATCCAAAAAGGATCACAGTTCCCGCTTCCGGGTGTTCCTCGATATAAGCTTTTACAGCAAGCGCCGCCGCCATGGCACCCGCACCGAGGAGGTTATGTCCGCATCCATGTCCATCCGGGTTGTCCCCTGCGGCTTTCTTTCGCATCGTGCAGCCGCCTTCCTGGGACAGCTCCGGCAGAGCGTCATACTCGGCGAGGAAACCGATCACCGGCTTTCCGCTTCCGTATACAGCCTTGAACGCCGTCGGCATGCCGCCGACTCCCATCTCCACCTGGAACCCCTCTTTTTTCAGGACTTCCTCGTAGAGCTTCGCGGTCCTGAATTCATGAAATCCGACCTCTGCGTAACCGAAAATTTTGTCGCTGACATCGACGATCAGGGCTCTTTTATCTGCAACAGCCTTTAAGACAAATTCTTTTTTATCCATATTGTTTGTCCGAAATTCCGGATCTTCCTTTCCTAAATTTATCAGGAAATTGCGCCTGTGCCGCACGTTTTCATATTTTCCGCCAACCAGGACGCTTATTTTCCCTTTACTCGCTGATTTTTCCCTTTTTATAAAGTGCCAGAGAGTAGATCACCGACAAAATGATCACACCGACCATAATATAGCTCTGGTTTGAAGAGAACACCTTGCGGCCGATCACTAAGATTGCGATGATCGGAAGCGCGATCGGAATGATGGCCTGCTTCGGGGCCTTTAAGATGAACGGGAACAACAGGGCACCCATAAGTGCCGGAACCATGTTCTGGAATGCCGGCTGTAAGAACGCGTTGTTGTAGATCGGTTCAAAGAGCGGGGCTAAGAACAGCATTCCCAGGAATACAATGGCTGTTGTCACGAATGTGGATGCCGCAACAGCGATGATCGCAACGACATCGGCACGGTCGCTTCCGGCTGTGTAGCCTGCAACTTCCATAGCGTTGACCGCCGCCGGAACTTTCATATTGCTGACATTACCGGTAACGCAGGACATATAGAGCGCGCCGCTTCCGATGATCGGCATGAAGGACAGGTTCTCACAGATACCGCTGATGCTGAATGTCAGGAGAAGCGGGATCGCATTTTTCAGAATTTCCGGAATATTCATGGAAATTCCATTTACTGCGGCAAGTCCGAAAGGAACCGCCATGAAACTGATCAGGGCACAGACGACGGTGATTCTTCCAAGTCTGTGGATCTTATTATAAAAGCTGTTATCTTTCATATCGTTTTTCCTCCTAAATAAGCAGATTCGCTACACATGCACCGAGCATTCCAACGATCATGCTGAGCGGGAACGCGAACTCTTTCAACTTCTTGTGGTTCGCCGCAAACTTGTTTACGAAGATCGATGTGATACCTGCAACCAGGATCGCTGCAACCGCCGGGATGTTCGCGATATTTGTGAAATGCGGAGCTGCCATGGTTCCATAGAGACCGAGGAACATTGCTGTCGTGATGATCGGAACGAGCTTCGCGTTGCTGTTCTTGATGGACTCGACTTTCTTGTCGTATGCCTTTAAGAAGAAAACATTGAAGATATTTCCGCCAAGAATTCCAATTGTTACAACAAACAGAATAAACACAAAAGTATCAGCCGGGATGTCCGGGACGGTGATGGATTCCAGGCCCAGCGCTTCTGCCGCCATGTTCGCGACCATTGTCTCATATGCCGCGGAACCTACAACGCTTAAGCGGAGCCACGGGAAATAGCGGCCCAGGGACGGAACTAAGAGCAGGTAACTCACAATGATCGGGAGTGACGGGATAATAGAGAAGATCGCGCTGCTTCGTGCGGCTTCCTTCATCTCCTGGTCTGTCATGTTCAGTTCTTTTCCGCGTTTGAATGCCACGATCATAAAGATCACCGGCTGGAGAAGAACGATCAGAATGGTGATTCCACAAAGAATTGCCATCGTCGTACTGTTTGCTAACTGCAGATGCGTACTCATAGTGATTCCTCCTTATGTATAGCCCGGAATGTAATAGTTACAGATCACTCGCCAGTTTCTATATCTGTTTGGTTTGACATATCCGGTTTATTGGTATACACTTGATTATACTATTTCTATGGAGTTTTACAAATTCCCCGTTTTCATCACGTTATAACCGAAATATTATAAATCAGTGTTTATCTGGATTGTCGTATGGCTGACACGTTATATGTTTCTGCTCACGGTCCATGACTGCAGCAGAAACACTCCCGGCTTTAATTTCAGAAAGGAGACCATCCCTATGAATTTTCAGAACCTGGAATACCTCATCGAGATCTCAAACTGCGGTTCCATCTCCGCCGCCGCGAAACGCCTCTTCGTGACCCAGCCTTATCTCAGCAAGGTCCTCAGGGAGACGGAAAAAGAATACGGGCTCACAATCTTTACCCGCGGAAAAAACGGAATTATCCCGACGGAATCCGGACGGCTCTTTCTCGACATGAGCCGGGATCTCATCGAGCACGCGAAACATTTTAAGACCACCTTTAAGGAACACTCGGAAGCTTACCGCCTGCGGGTCTCCTCCAGCAGCTGTTCCCACTCCAGCGATGCCTTTATCCGCATGGTGAACTCTCTTGCGGACACGCCGTTCCGTTTTTTCTACCGGGAAATGACCGGAAATGAAGTCATCGAGGATGTCTACACGAACCGCGCCGACATAGGATTTATTATGTATCCGGCCCATAAAGCAGACAAGATCCAGGAGCTTCTCACCTTCCGCCATCTGGAAGCGCGCCCGCTGTTCCAGTCCCCGACACAGTTTTTCTGCCGGGTAGGGCATCCGATTCTAAAGGAACTGGATAACCTGACACCGGAAAAGCTGTATCAGTACAACTTCGTCCTCTACCCAAGTGAGAGCACAAAGACCCGGGCCGCCGAGAGCGTTTACAATGACGAAACACTGCAGCTCATCCACTGGAACAGGATCTCCCAGGTCATCTATGTCAACAGCCGCGCCCTGCTCCACAACGTGATCCAGCGCTCCGACTATCTCGGAATCGGAATGATCCCGATGCGGGAGCAGGTGGAAAACTATAATATCGTCTCATTCCCGCTCCCGGACTGGATGCGGCCGGAAGCCGACCGGTATGGCGATTTTATCAGCGCCTATATCTTCCAGAAAGGTATCCAGCTGCCGAAGGCAGCCAGGGCGTATATCACGTTTCTGGAACAGTTTTACGGTCCGGATTCGGGGTATGAGGAAGAATGTTCGAAGAACAAAAGCTTGTAGAATTGTTTCGTTGAAATCTGTGGAATTACCCTTTAGGCGGGTTTTTAAATAATACCCGGACGCTAAAAAGCTCTCAGAGAAACTGCTTTTGATCCGCAGTCTCTCCGGGAGCTTTTCTATGTCCGCCCGGACGGCTGTTTTCACACAGCCAGTCCAGACAAGAATTCATTTCATATCTTTCACAGCGTTCTGATATCTGCTGCCTTTATCCCCACATCCGGGAATCTTACATCATCTTATCCACCATGCCCATCAGCTCATCACCGACAGCTTTGGACTTCGCCTCAGCATCATCCATGGATGTTCCCTTAACGCCATAGTAGAATTTGATCTTCGGCTCGGTTCCGGACGGACGGATGCAGAGCCATGCGCCGTCATTCATATCGTAATAGAGAACGTTGGACTCCGGAAGGCCTGTCTCCTTTACTTCTCCGGTCGCGATATCTGTGATCATGTTCTTCTTATAGTCACGGGCAGAAGTCACCTCGTAGCCGCCAAGTGTCTTCGGCGGGTTCTTGCGGAAGTTCTCCATAATTTCCTGGATCTTCGCAAGTCCCTCAATTCCTTTTAAGCCGATGGATTTTACGGTATCTTTATAGTAGCCATACTTCTCGTACATTGCGACCATCGCATCCCATAAGGTCATGCCCTTTTCCTTGTAGTAAGCGGCAGCCTCACAGAGAGCGGCAGTTGCGGAGATCGCGTCCTTATCACGGGCATATGTGCCGATCAGGCAGCCATAGCTCTCCTCCATACCGAACATGTAGGTTCCCTTGCCGGTTGTCTCTTCTTTTAAGATCTGCTGACCGATATATTTGAATCCTGTCAGGACCTCGACGAGCTTGCAGCCGTAATGTTTCGCGACGGCATCAACCAGATTTGTGGTAACGATAGATTTTACGACTTCTCCGTCGGCCGGGATCTTTCCTGCTGCCTGTTTCTGGCTTAACACATAGTCACATAACAAGGAGCCGGACATATTTCCGGTAAGCGGGATATATTCACCGGACTTTGTATCTTTTACATAAACACCGAGACGGTCTGCATCCGGGTCCGTTGCAAGAACAAGGTCCGCGTTCTTCTCTTTTGCAAGCTTTAATCCGAGTTCAAATGCCTCAGCAGCTTCCGGGTTCGGGTAGCTTACGGTCGGGAAATCGCCGTTCGGGAGTTCCTGCTCCGGCACAACATAGACATTCTCGAAGCCGATCTCTTTCATAACGCGGCGGGCCGGGATATTTCCGGTTCCGTGAAGCGGTGTGTAGACGATCGTGATGTCTTTCTGCATGCGGTTGATCGCTTCCTGGTTGACTACCTGGGCTTTTACCTGGGCGATATATTTGTCATCGATCTCTTTTCCGATCACCTGGAATTTTCCGCTCTTTAACGCCTCTTCCTCGGTCGTCGTTTTCACGGTGGAGAGATCCTCGATCGCAAGAACTTCAGCCGTTACCCCTTTGTCATGCGGCGGTGTGAACTGTGCGCCGTCCTCCCAGTATACCTTATATCCATTGTATTCCGGCGGGTTATGGCTCGCGGTGATATTGATGCCGGCGATGCAGCCTAACTCACGGACTGCGAAGGACAGTTCCGGTGTCGGGCGCAGGGATTCGAATTTATACGCCTTGATGCCGTTTGCGGCGAGTGTCATTGCAGCCTCCATGGCAAATTCCGGGGACATATGGCGGGAATCGAAAGCGATCGCAACACCTTTGTCGGTTCCGCCCTGTTTGATAATATAGTTAGCAAGTCCCTGGGTCGCACGGCGGACTGTATAGATATTCATACGGTTGATCCCGGCGCCGATGATGCCGCGGAGTCCCGCGGTACCAAACTCCAGATCCATATAGAAACGTTCCTTGATTTCGTTTTCATCGTTCGCAATTGCCCGAAGCTCTTCTTTCGTCTTATTGTCAAAGTACGGATTGGCAAGCCATTCCTGGTAGATCTTCATGTAATCCTTCATGTTTTGACTCCCCTCATGCATTATTTTCCGGGGCGGAAAATATAATTCCAGCCGCCTGTAAGATAGGTTCATTATATTACATTTCTAATGAAAAATAAAGTTATTTCCATATCCCGTTTCCTGATAATCTTCTTGTTTTAACCCCAAAAACCTTTTATAATGAACCTGTGTGGTGCAATTCATATTTCGTAAAAAAATATTACAATAAGTGAGGATTTATATGGAAAATTACAAGAGTAAGATCGTAACTGCGGAAGCTGCCGTTGCGGCAGCCGTAAAAGATGGCGACTGGGTCGATTATGGATTCGGCGGCGGATTCCCGGAACTTCTTGATAAAGCACTTGCTGCAAGAAAAGGGCATTTGAGGGATGTTAAGATCCGCGGCGGTCTCGTGATCCGTCCGCGCATCGAGGTCGTTGAGGCTGACCCGGAACAGGAAAGCTTCTCCTACTACAGCTGGCATATCGGTGACTACGAACGAAAACTCCAGACCCGCGGTCTCGTAAAATTCATGCCGGTGGTCCTTCGTCTTCTCCCGACGCTCTACCGCCAGCGCTATATCCGGACAGACGTTGCTTTCGTCCCGGTATCCGCGCCGGATGAGAACGGCTACTGCGGTCTCGGCATCTCAAACTTCGCATGGAGAACCATGTTTGAGAGTGCAAGAACTGTGATCTTTGAGATCAATGAGCATTATCCGAAGCTTCAGGGTGTGGACGGTTCCCACCGTGTCCATCTCTCCGAAGCGGATTATATCGTAGAGGGCGAACATGAGCCGCTTCCGGTAAGAACCTACAAAGCTCCGTCTGAGACAGATATCCAGATCGCAAAGCTCGTCGTAAACGAGATTCCGGACGGCGCGGTTCTCTCTCTCGGCGTCGGCGGCGTTCCGTTCACCGTTGCGAACATGCTGGCGGAATCCGATCTCAGGGATCTTGGCTGCCATACCGGAACCATCAGTGACGCCTACTTAAACCTCTGGAAAGCAGGAAAGCTCACAAACGCAAAGAAAGAATTTGACACCGGTCTCTCCACCTGGAATCTCGCGATGGGATCTCAGGAATTCTATGACTGGATCTCTGAAAATCCGAAGCTTTTCCACCCGGCTGACCTCGATTATGTCCATGATCCGCAGCGCATCGGAACCATGAAGAATGTCATCAGCATCAATGGCGGCGTGCAGCTTGACCTGATGGGTCAGGAGAATGCTGAGTCCGCGGGAACCCGCCAGCTCTCCGGCATCGGTGGACAAATGGATTTCCTTGAGGGCGCTTACCGCTCCGTCGGTGGAAAAGGATATATCTGCATCAACTCCGCGAGAAAAGCAAAGGACGGCACCTTAAAGTCCAACATCGTTCCGTTCATTCCGGGCGGCTCCACCGTATCCGCTCCACGTACCATGATCCAGAGCGTTGCGACCGAGTACGGTATTGCGAACCTCTCCGGAAAGACCTTAAGAGAGCGCGCCGAGGCCATGATCGCGATCGCGCACCCGGATTTCAGGGATGAGCTGGAGCAGTATGCGAAAGAGGCGTTCCACTGAGAAATAGTTTCTAATGATACGACTTTAATCCCTGTTTTACCGCCTCCGCAAACGGTGCGCAGTGCTCACTCTGGATTGCAATGACCTTCAGCATCTTTTCGATCATGCCGCTGGCGAGGAGATGTTCCAGTCCAAACACAACTCCTAAGAACAGGGTTCCGTTGCCCAGCGGCACAAAGATATGCTCCCGGACCTCCATTTTTACATATATGCCGGTAGCTCTTGGCTTCGCAAGAAAATAATTTGCTGTTATCTGGGACAACAAGTTAATCATATGGGTAACTCTGAACCTCCCGCTCAGACCATGGGCTGGTATTTATTTATAAAACAATTAAGGAGACGGCAATCAGTCGTCTCCTTTCGTTATTTAGAATCATATTTTCTGCTTATCACATATACCTGACACTTAAAATTCAATCCCGCGAATACTTTTCAAAATCGTCCTCTTATTTCTCTCATGCAGATATGCCGCGTTAAGCTTTGCTTTCCTATACTGCAGATAACTGTCCTGCGTCCGATCTACAAGGACTTTTGTAAAGTACCTTTCCCAGCTAAAATACTCTTTGCTGTCTATATATTTCTCTGGTTCTTTCAACATATTTTCAATGTCTTTCCCCTCAATCAATCCTGAACTCAATACCAGCCACTCAAAGGATTCCGGCAAATACAGATGAATCCTCTTCTTTTTCCTCACAATTTCATATAGCCGATTCATCTCCGGTCCTATCGCGGCACCGTCAGCAATGACACAGACTTCTTTTTGCTCCAATCCGTTCAGCTTAAAGTAAATATTAGATTTTCCTTCTGCGCTCATGCATTCCATATGTTTTTCTTTTGCGACAGCATAAAAAAAATCATAACCGGAATTTGAATCTTCCGTAATCAATATTTCCGGTTTCACCGGAACATTTTCCATATTGGAATAAATCTGATACATTTGCTGATACACTTTTCTTGTATTCTGGTATTTTCCCGATGAATGCAAGCCATATATCTCTTCGACACTGTAAGGGAGATTATAAAGATTTTCTCTTGTAATCAGAACAACATAATTATCGGACTTGCTTACAGCTGATGCAAACTCCTCTGTGTTCATAAACGCATTTTCTTCATCAATAAAGAAGATCGTTTTCTGTGAATTCTCAAGAATCAGTTTCCAGGATGTTCCCTCCAGAATTCTGCATGGCACATCGCACTGAACATCGATTCCACTGGAATTCCCCAGATTTTCTGCCTGCCTTAACATATTGACCAGCGTAGTTTTCCCTGTCGCGCTATTGCCCTGAATAATCGTGATATTTCGTCTGATCTCCAGTTCATAGTGAAGCCGGTTATTCTGTACAATTACTTTATATTTTCCTTTCATACCTCTCTCCTACACATATTTCCCGGCGATTTCCGAAAACTTTTCCATGTCATAAACAATTTCACCCGTGTTCAGTATTTCGATCTCGAATTTTCCGTCTCCAAAATTCATGACATGACGAAGATTGACCGTGAGATCTTTCTTTTTCCCAATTTCCAGAATCCACTTCGCACAGTTGTTTCCACATACGGATATATTAAATATCTTCTGATTTTTATCAAATGCAAGCAGGATCAGGGTTTTCACACCACCTGACAATTCCTTTACTGAAACCGGTCCAAGAACAGGGCTGTCGATTAGTCTGGAGCTGATAACCTCCGACTGATCCACATCCTTAACCATCTCTTTTGTCAATGGATCTGTGATCCACTCGTCTTCATACTGATTGTCAAAATATGTAGGCGGATGATAAATAACTCCACCCATGTTTCCGAGAAAGATTTTCAGCATTCCTTTTTCACTCCAAATATTTCTATATGATTTCTATTTTCTTGCCTACTGTTATCTTGTTCATATATAATGGCTAACTGCAGAATATCATACTATAAAGTATATCATACCTGCTTCATATCATACACATATTTTTAAGAACAAATTTCTTTCTATTCTTCACATTCCAAACAGGCAGGATCCTCTGACGCCACTATTTCACTGATTGCTGATCACTTACCCCAACTCCATAACAAAAAGCACCCACAGCGCCTCCAATATCCCCCCCTGTCTTCCAGACAGAGACATACCGGATGCACCACAGATGCTTTTTATCCATACAATTTCTAGTTATCAACCACCACTTCAAGTCAACATCATAAACTTAAGATTAGATATTACACATTTATATTATCCTGCTAAAA
>ERZ791893.328-NODE-328-length-39759-cov-13.378274_pt1 | contig 39759 bp, 38 predicted proteins | sample MGYA00510154_ERZ791893 | MGnify/ENA primary metagenome ERZ791893 (study PRJEB30046, sample SAMN00792068) | human gut metagenome | study: EMG produced TPA metagenomics assembly of the A metagenome-wide association study of gut microbiota in type 2...
CTGTCTGTCTGTCTGTCTGTCTGTCTGTCTGTCTGTCTGTCTGTCTGTCTGTCAAAATTTTATCCATAATTTGTGTTTTGTCAACCTCTTAAACCAGTAAATATTTTATAAAAACGGGGTAGTTTTTTCTCCATAAAGATACTCATTATAACACAAAAGCCAATAATAACACATGGGATCGCGAAATATTGAACCAACTGAATCAAAACAGATGTACCAAGGAATTTTGCCGTTGCTTTCAATGCTATTCTCAAAAACATTTCATGCATAATAAAAATATTGAAACTATACTTTGCCAAACAGTCAAATACCGCATTCGAATTACATTTTGACACAAAAATAATGCAAGCAACAATTCCAATACAGATATTCGCATTATCAGCTATAGTATATGCAACAGTATCTCTGAATCCATAAGATGTCAAGCAAGATACAATATACAAAGCGAACACAGGCAGAGCTTTAAAAGCTGAAAGTTTTTCAAAATGAACATCATACTTTACAAAATAATATCCCATGCAGAAATATACCAAAGCATTAATCTCCAAACAAAAAATAGGTGATTCTACCCCACTTAGTAAAAGAATCCACAATACAATAAATGCCATCAAAGGGAATTTATCGATTATCGATTTCAAAAGCACCGCAATAAGATTCAGAAAAAAAAGATTCTGTGCAAACCACAAAGGGTATACTAACGGAGATTGCGTCAAACCCAAATAAGCATCTAAATATTGAAATATTCCCCACTCAGAAATCAATTTTGTATTATTAGAAAAGAATGGCTGTGCAAATGGGATTGCTTGCATTGCAGCATATAAAACAATCCAAAATGTAATAACGATAAAATACGGCACCAATAATGTCCGAACTTTTTTCAAGGTATTTTCTTTCCACTTGAAATTTTTCTTGTACAGTAACATACTCGAAACAATAAAGAATCCCGGAACTGCCACATGAGCAATTATTGCCGAAATAACATACTCCATGTTCCATAACCAGGTTGGAGTACTTAAATCAATCCCCCCCCGGTCATGTTAACATAACCTTTTCCCGTATATGCTCTTGTATGTATAAAAACCACCAAAAGAATAAATACTGCCTTAAGCTTATTTATAATCTCCGAGTCTTTCTTACTGATCACATAGTTCATATTATCGCTTTTCCTTCATTCTCTTTATAGATTTCTCATTACTTTGTCACATCTCAAGTTCATCATGGAGAAGTGCGTGATTATCTGAGGAACATATTCCTATTCTTTTCTATTTTAATTTCAGAATTAAATATATTTCTTACTTACAATAGTTTTAATATCATATGCGATCATAAATATTATTAAAGTAAATCCAAGGTATCCATTTATTCCATACAATATATTAATTAGACCTTTGTATGGAACAAAACAAGCAATCGCACATCCAATTACACCAAATAGAATTGTTAGAAATTTGTATTTAATTGTCCCCTCCTTGGATATCATTCTAATGCCCGTCCATAATAGTGGTACCGCCGATGTATATATCCCCGCGCAAATAATAATGGCAAATACTTGAGCTAAAATTGGCGAAATCTGTTCTGCTAAGACTAAAGCCGGAATATCAGCTGTTGCAGTAATATCTATATGTCCTATTAGTGCAACACAGCATATTGCTGCGGTTCCAAATATGAATATCATAGATAACACTGTACCAAAATTTACTTCACTCAATTTATTTTTTGCGCCAATCTCCGCCAAAAACGCAGCAAACCATAGAACAACAAAGCCCCCGTATGATGCACCAGAAAGAAACGGATTCCCATTTCCAACCTGCTCCATGCCTTGTGAATAGGTTCCCAAATCAATAGCTTTCATATTGAAGGTCAGATTAGGAAATCCCGTTATCCCAGTCAATACGGCAACAACCAATATCATAACTATGATTATAGGCCCAATCTTGCTTAACATTTTCAATATCCCATCAAGCCCAAATATTACCGTGGCAACAACTAATATAGTTAATCCTACTGCACCAGCTCCCACTGGTAGATCCCACTGTTGTGTTACGGTCGCACTTGCACCTCCGCACATAACAACGAAACTCATATAACAGAATAGTGCTGAAAAGCCATCAAAAAAAGTTGCTATTGCTTTTCCAAATTTGTTGCCCAAAACACTGCAATAGACCTTATAAATGTCACCCCCTCTAGAAATCTTCAGCTTATTTCCATTTGTCGCAAAGGAGACATTTGTATAACAGTATATAATCGCTGCAACTACTATAACCACAATGAACTTAGAACCATATGATGCCTCATATTGCATAACTTCTTGCATTGTAGCAAAACCTGCACCTATATAAAAAGAAATGCATGCACCACATAAAGTCAGTATTGAAAGTGACTTCTTTGACATTACTTTTACTCCTTGACGATATGAAGCGTCTTCCCAATCTTGTGAATACAAACAGACAAGAAAGGATGAATATCCTTTTCCCCTATATAATATTTGCACTTTGCATTTCTAAAATCACAAAACCACTCTTTTTTTGAAACCATACCTGACTTAACCCTTCTCCGATAATCGTCAAATTCAACCATTGCTTTAAACGGACATTCAATTTTTCTCTCGCACTTAGACACTTCTACTTTTCCTAACATTCCATTCGACCAAATTATTGGTAGAGGCATGCCTGCCACCGTAGAAGCGTAACTCCATGTCGAATTTCTAAAGTTAACTTCCAAAAAGTAAAGACTATCATCTTTATCAATCAGAAATTCTATTTCAAAAATTCCCTCAAACCCAATATCCGCTATCATCTCTTTTAGCTTTTTCCTTAATTCATCATTCTCCAAATTTGAGACCGTCATATATGGACTATAGCTATCATCTAGTTTGTAATTATATGTAGAAGCTATAGAAATAAGCACATCTTCACCTCTATTGACACTGCACCCCTCCATACACAGTTCATTTTTCTTCACGATATACTTTTGCAATAACACTTTAGGACTTCTTATAACTTTATATGCATTCCGTAAATCATTTTCATTATGGCAAATGATCATATCACCTTTCCAATTATCTAGTGTCGAAATAATTGCCTTCGTTATGATCGGATATTGAATATCCTCTGGTATTTCTCCTTTATCAACAGTCCATGTTTTTAAAAAAGGAATCCCGTGTTTTTCTGCCATTTTGAGAATGTTATACTTATTTTGAAAATAAGCGACTCGACCTTTTTGGCCAGCATTAAAGAAAATAAATCTATCCTGCAGTTCATCATAGTGTTCATCTAAGAAAAACTCTACTTGGTCATCAGACGAAAAAATAAAATTTTGATCATCAGTGAACCTGCTTTTTAGCAAATCGTATCCTTCTACAATCGAATTCACAAAGAAAACTTGTTTAAAGTATTTACTTTTTGATGTAATTTTTCTACTATTCTTAATAATAATTCCATAAGGGTTTATTCCATTTTCACCCAATGAACGAGCTATACCAAGTGGATTATAATGCTCAAAACCAAATATAATATATTTCATCCGTTTTTGCCCTCAACTTTTTATTTTAATCAATAATATTTCTTCACAGGTTCACAATTCAATCTATTATCTCTTAGTTATCATTCACTTTCTTAACGAAGTGTTTTTTTGAATAATCATACTTTAGCCATATTAGCGTAATTCCTTGTGTTGCCATCGCTAATATAATAGAATAAACTCCTAACATTTTCACCGAAACAAAAGCAACAAACATGTAAGCCAAATTCGATATAGCTGTAAACATGAAATCTATTCTTGGAACACCTAATGCAGCAAAGAACGGGTGTATAGCGGTATAAGACATTAGAAAAATTTGAACCACAAATAAGGCTTCAAACAAGAATAAATTTTCACCATATTCCGATCCTAAAATCCATGTAAATATAGGCTTTCCGAATAGTAATGACCCAACAACTGCAATTGTTCCGCATCCTAAAATAACATTTCTCAGTTTAAGCACTTTTCTCAAAGCCTCTGCTGTTCTATTCTGTGCAACAAGTTCCGAGAACTGAGGCAGAATAGCTTGGGAAATAGGATTAATTAACATAGAAAGAATCTGTATTATTTGCTTGAAGACCTTATAAATGGCGACCATATCAACAGAAATCAAACTGATAATAAAGACGTCGAAATACTTTACCGGAACATCAACTGTATAACAGAAATTATTCCAAATTGTGTATTTAATGAATTTGTCATCGTTCAATTTTAAGTTGCTTTTAACGACCTTACGTATTCCCATGTCTTCATGTAATACACATAACGCATAGAACACCAGTAGCATATGCTTAAAAATATCTGTAATGACATATAGAACTGTAATTACAATCAACGATCTGCCACCCAGTAAAAAATAACCACCAATAAGAGTTAGTTTTAGGATTGCTGATACTATTGACTGAATCGCTGTAAGTTTGAATTTGTCATAAAGCCTCAAAATGCCTATTGAAGTGCCTTCCAGATGAAATAATATCTCAACTGAAAAAAGAGCCGCCAACAATACAAGATTACTATCCCAGTGCATAAAATTCGCTACAGTAGGTAAAATAAGTAATGCTATAATACTCCCCAATCCGGCTGTCGCAATATCAATGATGAATCCACTTTTGAAAATCGCTGCAAGTTTATCCTCTCTTTTTTCTACGATTGCTTCACTACCGTATTTAATAACACCAGCCCATGATTGAAAGTTGACTATTCCATCAATTAGATTCATGTATTGCAAGGCAAGCAGAAACACACCATAGTCAGTGTTTCCAACCGCTCTTATCATTGCACAAGTTACAACAAAATTGATGATACTTGAACCACCATTGCCTACTATTACAGTTGTCACGTTTTTTATCAGCTTAGACCAAAAATCGTTTTTTAACGCATATAATACTTTCTTCTTATATTTTTCTATCATTAAATTTGGCTCCAAAATTCATTTCTCAGCTTTTTCTATGTAATACTCTTCCATTTCTTTTGCTATATGGATAATATCGAAACCAGCATTTTTCACTTCATCAACATAGTCTTTTCTTTCAGCACCTTGACTGCTTGCGATTGCACGTGCCCAATTCTCTGGATCTGCGCCGTCCACATAATTGAAAACTGGCGTAAGACGAGTCGCTTCCGGTATACCTTTAGAACAAAATAGAGGCAATCCCGAACACTGTGCTTCCACAGCCGCAATGCCCAGCCCCTCATAATGAGATGGAAAAATAAATACATCCATTGCGAGCATTAATTTAGGAATTTCATGGCTTATGCCATAAAAAATCACCTTATCGCTTAATCCTTTCTCTATGACAAGCTTCTCAATTTCTGGCTTCAATCCTCCCTCACCAATTAGAAGCAACTTTGCAGATGGAACTATTTGTATAAGCTTGCTGAAAACTTCTACTATAAATTTATGATTTTTCTCTTTAGAAAATCTTCCCACATGGCCAACAAGAAAATCGTTCTCTATATTAAGACGTTTTCTCCACTCTTGTCTTACAGTTTCATCATAGTGATATTCATCAGCTACAATACCGTTTGAAACAATACGGTATTTCTTTTCTTTCACTATGCTCGTTGGAAACATGAACTCAGCTGCTGAATCGGAGATTGCGATATAATCGTCAAACACTCCAATCATCTTTCTTCTACAAACATCAAAATAAAAACTTCTAAACCAAGAATGCTTATTATCCCCTGCTATATGTGAATGTATTATGACATAATTCACTCCAGCTTTTTTTGCTGCCATTCCAATAACAACATCCATTGGAGTAGACGCATCAACATGAACAATGTCGTATTTGTTCTTCAAAAGCATTTTATATGTAAGCTGATACTTCTTCCAATATAGCAATAATTTATTCTTATACTTGGATACATCAACAAGTTTTTTTTCAGCGGCATATTTATATACAATGTCCTCATAGAAAGTTTTCTCATTTTTAAATACGAGATAATCAAACTTCACTTTTCTTAAATCTATTAACCCATTGATTGTTACAGTAAGCTTTGATATGCCTCCTGAACCCAGTGGTGCCATATGAAGAACTTTAACGACTTTCGACATATTAATTGGTCCTTCCTAACTTCTCGCTATTCATTAAACAAAAAATCTGTATCGCTAAAAGCATCAACTGACCAGGTACACCCTTTATAGATCCAGCCATTACCGCCATCCCGCAAAAGCATGCAAAAAGTGCTATTGAAATATATTTGGCTCTATCAAAAGGAGTTCTGGTCTTAAACAACTTTTCTCCTATCATCCAAAACACTACCCCTAATATAACTGTTCCAACCCATCCAAACTGCCCAATCGCCATCCCCAAATATGCATCATCAAGGGCTGTACCACCAGCATAATCATAAATAAAAGCATTACGCTTATTAAGCCCATATCTAAAATATAGAGGTGAGTAAAACTTACCTGCCGCATCAGATCCCCACGTTGCAAATCCTCCACCCAAAGGGAAATAAGTATTCGCTGTAACCGCACCACCTCTAATGAGAATTGCACGTGGCGCAGTTTCGTCCAATAAATAGGTGTAAATCTGATATCTTAAGACAAAGGTCAAAACAGCACCAACTAAAATCATTTGCCATAGCTTTATTCTCTTATTAACTACTAAGAGCATTGCCATGTATACAGCTGCAATTATTAATGCCATGCCTTTCATAGTAAACACTAGAGTAGCTATCGAAATAAATTCATAAAAGTGAATGTGCCTAGGTTTTGAGTAAATAACAAACGCAAATGCCACCCCAACAAGGACACCAAACTGAGAGGCATTTCCAAAAATGAAATAGTAGTTTGTGACTCCAAAACGTATATCGTCATACATTCGAACCACACCAACTACATTTAACAAACCAAAAATAAAACTAGTTATCAAAAAGCACTTACTAAATTTTGAAACAGCATTTACAACTTTAACTGTAAGGTACTGCTTCCCGTCGAGTAATGCATGTATACCGAGGTATACAAAGAACATCTTTAGAAAACTATATAAATCTAATATAATTGGGGTAATTCGAGCCAAACCACTAACCATATTAGATGCCAACCCGATTACACATATTGACAATAGTAATATAAAAATTCTTCCTTCATTTCCCATACGTTTCTTGGAAACAAGGTGGATACACCATATGATTCCAAAGATTAAAGGAATCGCATCATCAATTAAGCCAAACCAAGAAGGCGCACCAGAAATAATGGACAGAAATAGCATTATTATTGCTATCGAAATCCAAAAGCATTTTATATTGATTTTAAAAACTCTTTCCATTATAATCTCCCATGTTGGAGTAATCGACTATTTTATAATAGCCTTAATCTTATTTAGAATCCCTATTCTATGCAAAATATATTTGATTTTTTCAACCAGATAGTCTTTCCTAGAAATCGGTAGAAAACTATTAATCCCTGCTTCGATTCCATTATCATTAAAGCATCGATAAAACGCTTCCCTATTCGGATTTTTCTTCACAGAATTTGTCATCATAACGCCATCTTTTTTAATTGCTTCAATCGTATCAGCCGGATATGTTTCCATGATTAATTTTATATATTTACAAAATATCTTTTTGCCCTTATCCGAATGAATAATGACGTTCGTATACCCTTTATCATCATCTTTTAATTCTGTTACAAGTTCTCCTGCATGCCAACTATCATAGATGGTGATATCCGAGCATCTATTTATAGTTTTGAACTGACAATCATAGCAGCTTTTACGGTCAGCAATATTATTAAAGAAGATTTTAGACATCAAATTTGTTCTTGCGCTCCCAACAACAATCTTGTTATTTAGGAATCTCTCTTCCATAACCGACACATGATAGCCATAATATTTAGATCGAAAATTTACATACGAAAGTTTTCCATTTTTCTCTTGAATCAATTTCAAATACGCTCGCCAAATCTTCGGTGAGGGCACACCGTGACACACCAAATCGACACAATAAAGATTATCATAATTCTTCTGTAAATAGGCTTTCAATCCCGCCACCTGACAGGGCGTTCCGCAGAACAGCACATCCTTTTTTTCTGTCAAATCCTTCTTTACACTTTTGAAGGTATCTCCTAAATAACTTTGAATATATTTTGAACCTGCTAGATTCTCAATGCGTTCAACATTATCTACTCTAGAATGTATAACATTAAAGTCATCATCGTAAATAGCACCGTAAGCTACACCACCAATTCTTACGAACTCATATGCTAATGTTGTGAAAACTCCTCCAGATGTACACTTTTCCAAAAAGTATCTATTCTTTGTTCGGACAACAAAAGTTCGTGGCAAATCATGTGCAATTTCTAGCGGCCTATTTATAGGACACACTTTACTGCAAAGACCGCAATCAATACATTTGTATAAATCCTTTTCAGGGTACAAAAAACCCTCGTTGTTTTCTTTCATCGTGATGCATTGTTTGGGGCAAATACTAGCACAAGCTGTACATCCTGTACACATATTAGGATCTTTACAAATAATAGTATCCATATTCCATTCTTCCCTAACTTAATGATCTTTTAAGAAAATCAAATGTTTCATTTCTTAAATCTGTTAATCGCCTATCAACCTCAGCATAATCAATATTCGCCTCAATAGAATTTTCTATGTCTAGTGACTCACTAGTATAATGCCTATCCTCAACGCCCAATAAAGAAAACAGACTATCAATCCTAGTGTTCTTTGATTTTCGCAAACTATCAGAATATCTATTTACTGTTAGAAAACTTTTATGATTTAATATCGAGAAAACAGATCCATGGAAAGAGTCAGTTACAATATATTTTGCTCCTCTAATAAGGTTCAAGAAATCCACAGGACTCACATCAAATCTTTGATCATCACCAAAGGACATATCTCTCTCTACAAACTCATCCAAATGAGGGCAAGTAATAATTCTGAGATTTTTCTTTTTAGCAAACCTCTCTACAGCATCACGATACGCATTATTATCTCCTAAAAAATATGCAAAAATATATGGCTCTTCACATTGTTCTACATAATCAAAAAAGCCAAGCCATTCTTTGCCATCAAAAAGCAGTGTCGGATCAACAGCAACCACTGCCTCACGCCCGGTCATTTCCTTGATAAGCTTTTGACCCGACACTTCTCTGACACTGAGAAAGTCAATTCTATCAAGGTATTGTTTGGTTAACGCAACTTGATTTTTAGGAATTTCAGTAACACCAAAACTCGTAGCCAATGAAATCTTCCTTATATTATCCGGTACAAATAAAAGATTATAAAACCTTGTCATTAATCCTGCGGGTGTCCACAACTGATCACTGCCAACCATGACCGCATCATAGTTACCGGCATTCTGCACCAGTTTATCAAAACCTCTGCAAACAGTTGAATACGGTCCAATGTACTTTTTTCTATATTCCTTGAATAATGCAAGACGTTTACTATTTCCGTCCTCAATTTCTGGGTATTTCCTCAGAGATAATTTTTTAATAATTCCCATCATTTTACCCTTCATAAAATAGGGATTAAAAACTCGTGAGGAATTCTTAATTATAAACCCAAGTGTTTTCTTATCATAACGAATTATCTCATATTTCCAGCCGCACTTTTCAATAGCCTTCTGTGTAGCCAGAATCTGCAACATACTGCCAAAGTTATTGCAGTCATATCTAACACATAAACCCAATTTTTTCAATTACTTCTCTCCTGCTTTCATTTTATACTTTCGCTTCATAACATAACAATTTTTACATCATTATTTTCTCAGTCTTTAAATTATTGGTTTTCGCTTTTTTCGTCGAACAAGTGTTGATAATATGTATCTTTTATAATTTCATTCTCTTTATTAAACTTATACGTTAACTTATGAAAAGGTGTCTGCTCTTTTATCGCATTCCATGTATCTTCATCATATTTATCGAATAGTCTCAGCAACAACATATGTGGAGCAGCGTTATCTCTTGGAATAACCCTCTTCCAATCTTCTTCATTATGTTCAAGCGATATCATAACAAAATCATGAAATAAGAAGTAGTCTACCAGTTCATCATTTTTCTTCCAATACTCATAACATAGATATCTCGCCATCATCAAAATTTTGTTATTTGTTTTTGCACTTATAAGCCAACTGGAAATAGGTTGAGCCTGACCATCTCTTCCTGGTTTCAATATCTGATATAGGAACAAGTCTGAGTTAAAGAAATAATCGGGTATCTCTTCTCGCTTACTGGTACATAAAACAGTGGCATCAACCCACATTCCGCCGTATTGGATTAAAAGCTCTAGTCGAAGTAGATCTGTCATATGTGTATGTGTAATATGACCTGCTTTCCACTTTTCAAGTATGAACTCTGGAAATTTCACATAATCGCACATATTGTCACTGGTAATTAAAATAATTTCTCGATCTGTTAAGTTCTGTTTTAGAGATTCGTAACATTTTTTCACCAAAGCAGGTGCATTATCTAACCCTTGAAACCAACAAATCCAAACTTTATTAGATGCTTCGTGTGGTTTGTCATCTACATAGTTAGATTGAAATTCGTCAATTTTCTTTTTATAGCTTTTTTCAAGATTCTTTTTTATTTTGTACTGTGCTGATAGCCTAAGAATTTCTAGTGCCTTTGTGTCTTTTCCAAGTAATACAAATTCTCCGGCAGCAGTAAAAAAAGCTCCACCATTCCAATACTGCTTAAGAAGATTTATACCACCTTGTTTTTCAAAAATTTGTTTCAATCCCATTACTTATCCCCTTATCACTGTGCAATTATCCCGTTGTATGAGTTTCTGCATAGTCTTGGATATTTTTTTCGTTGTTTCAAATTTAATATTAGATATGGCTTTTCCTCGTTCAACTGCTCTCGCAAAGGCCACCAATTCATAGCGAATGCCTTCTCCATCGAGTTGATAAAAATACCTTCTATTCTCTGATTGATCCTCATATCTGAGTTCAAAATAGTCAGGTTTCCACCATGGAGCTGGAACATATGCATATCCTTTTGTCCCGGAAATAATCAGTTCTCCCTCAGACTTTACGCCATCTCCAACTTTTGCACATGCCACTGCATCCTTAGAAATAAAGTCCATTTTGGCAAAAATATCCGCACGCTCTTGCGTTTGAAAAAGGACTGTTCGTGCATCAAGGTCAGAACCAAGTAATTCAAATATTGGCAACAATGCCGTCGGCCCCCATTCATAAATTCCAGGCCAATCCGTTCTATCTCTTTTCAGACTTGTACAAGTTGCATCCACGGAAATTATTTTCCCAATTTTTCCAGCCTTAACCAACAAAAGTAATCTTGAAAAAGCTGTGGCATATGCTGTTTTGATTGCTTCCATAAGAATGAGATTTTTTGATTCAGCCATCGAAAACAGTTCCACTGTTTGTTCTTCTTTAAGAGTTAATGGCGATTCACACAAAACGTTTTTCCCTTGCTCTAATGCTTGCCTAATTTGTTGGTAATGTAGTTCTGGTAAGGATCGAATATATACTGCATCTATGTTTTCCAACAAATGTTCATAATCATTTACAATCAAGCTTTTTAAACGTTCATCCATTCTTTCTGATTTAGATGTATACACAGCATTCACATGAATTCCATTTACATACTGTGTTTCTGCAAAGACTTTATTTAAAAAAGTTGAATCGCCAACCAATCCGAGCCTAATTTGTCTTTTTTCTTCCCGGATTTCCGAACTCGAAACTCCTTCCGTTCTGTCCAGATATACGACTTTACAGTATTCTTTCAGATAATCAAATTTTCCAGCCCAATCCGACCCAACTGTAAAAATATCAACATCATACTTTCTAATGTCATCAATTTTTTGTCCTTCATATTCTTCAACAATTATCTCATCAGCCAGACCTGTGGCTTTTACAGCCTCTATTCTCTCCATTAAGGATTGTTGAACATTGATTTTTCCCCTTGTCTTATCAAAATCATCAGCCGTTACACCAACAATCAAATAATCGCCAAGTGCTTTAGCTCTCTCAAGTAGTCTGATATGACCATAATGTAGCAGGTCATATGTTCCATATGTTATGACTTTGGTCATATCGCTTCTTCTTTCCTTTACAGTTCTATAGTGCAATTATAGGTGTGATAATTTTTCCCACCCATCTTTATCTTGTATTGTTCTGTTCCCCTACAAAGATCCAAGACCCGAATGTCTGTCATATCTGCAAAAAGCTGAATGCTCCTATTAACCAGTATCATTCCTGGAGAATAGAAAGCATACTTCTCAGAAATGGCCAATTTAGGGACTTCATACGATTTTCTAACATCATTAATATATCCAAACATAAATGCCGCCACAATTTCATCAATGGTCAATGCCATGATAATGCCTTTTCGCTTTCGCAGCATCTCCGTACTATAGTTAAAGGTTTTTATCATCAATCGATTGAATAAACCCTTTCCATATTTTTCACGTTGCCTCTCACAATAGATATCAATACATTGCCGTAAGATTTCATCAGAAAGTGGTTCATAAAGGCTTGATAACAATTTAAATGTTTTGTTTTCGCGTTTTAATCTATTTTCCGCTGTTCTTAGATTTTGCTTTGTACTTTTGCTTAACGTTGAGAGATAATCTTCGTATTTTAGGAAAGGAATCTCTGTATTGTCTATCGGCTTAAATTTGCATTTCGACTCTAATAAAAATTCTCTTGATATCGATTCTTCAGGGATATAGTTCCACCTAACAGCAGATTTTCCATGACTTCTGAAAAATCCCATAAGCGAAGCAAAAGCATCTTTTAGGCATCCTTTTTCAACATCCATGCGGTAAAACAAGTCTACATAGTCAAAGAATTCATCTGTTCCGGCTACTGTAACAATTTTGTTTTTGGCAAAGATAGGCGCAATAATAAGAGGCTCCCTCTCATCATAGACTACATAAAATGCCATTTTCCCTCTGTTTTTTAGGATATTCCTTATTTTGTAGGGACCATCTTTTACTTCTTCAAGTAATTCAATATTGTGGCAATAATGCCCCCCACTCCACATTTTATTATGAAGAATATCTTTTACTTCGTTTGTGTTTTTCTTTTTAACAGAAATCACATTAGTCCTCTTTTCTGTAAATCCATAAAAGCATTCACAAGTGTAGTATTATCTTCTTTCGTCAATGCTCCAATATGCCCAACACGGAAGATTGTGTCTCTCATATCTCCACCGTTCGGGCATACCCAAATCCCATATTCATCTTTCAGAATCAAAAATATATCATATGCCTTTGCTGTAGTCGGATGCAGCGGAGTAACAGCATTCGACATTGATTCAGATACAATTTCTAAGGGAAGGTCCTTGATTTTTTTTCTAAAGTCTACTGCAAGTTCCGCAATTTTCTTTGTTTCGCTCTCAACACCGCCTGCAGCTTCAATTTCTTTTAAACGAGCATTGATTTGACGCAAAGTTCCCACTGCTGGTGTAAAAGGTGTCTGTCCCCGCTCGCCATTTTTAAGAGCAGACTTTAGATTCAGATACATGCACTTCACATCACGCTCTTCTACACGCATGACTGCTTCACCAGACAAGACAATAACCGATACACCCGGAGGACAAGCCAATGCTTTCTGGGAACCAGTAATCATTACCTGTACACCCAGTTTGTTCATATTAAAATCATCTGCTAGGAAAGAACTAATGGCATCCACGACCAGAAAAATCCCGTTTTTCTTACAAAACTCGCTGATCATCTCAATGTCATAGTGAACACCTGTTGAGGTTTCATGTACATTAACGAGGAATCCAGTAAAGCCTTTCTCGTTGTACATATCCAGCTGTTCTTTTTTGAGTGCTTTACCTTTCTCCAACTTGATTTCCTCGTATGGGATCTCATGAATCAGGCACAACTCAACAAACCGCTGCCCAAAGCTGCCACCGTTTACGACCAAAACCTTATCCGTCTTATCGAAGACATTCATAACAGTTGCTTCCATAGCCGCCGTACCAGAACCAGTGATAAACACTACTCTAGCATCATCGCCAGCCTTCGCAAACTTTTTCATCAGCTTTTCATTTTCAAGCATGATAGCAGAGAATTCAGGCGTTCTAAAATACGGAACCTGCTCTGCACCAATTGCGCGAACAGCATCCGATGACATTACTGGCCCTACTGTAAAATTCAGCATAATATTTATCCTCCCACTCATTTTCTATAAGCATCATAGTAATGATGTGCAACTCTATCTTTCTCAGGCGGCAACTTCATATAATCACCATAGCCATGAGTCAGCACTTTGTCGTATTCCTTCGGAGCTTTAAAATACGCGCCTTCAAATTCAACATCTATCATTTCATCAAACCACTCTTTGGGGAAAATGCCCCTCAATCCATCATCCGATGCCCAAATAATACAACCAATATATTTGCTATTATCGTAGTCGCACCTGACCGCCATGTTATAAAGTTTGTTCATAAAGAACGCTTTTCCCAGTATTTTGGCCACCACAAAAGCTGGGAACTTAATCATGTATTTAAGTGCCGATTTCGTATTTTCCCTCTTTACACTCTGACGAGTGGAAAGGAAGCACATGGATGCAAGCCTAGATGAAGTATTTTTAAGTTTAGAATATGATTCTACTGTATTACCAACACCATCTAACGGATAAACATCTACAAATAGTCCAATTCCGTAATCGTCTTCATTGTCAACATCCAACTGGTAACGCGAATCGCTGATTCTAGAAATGGTGTAAGGGCATTTGTTGTTTACCTGCGGATTTATAATTTCAAATGGTTTTAATTCTTCTTTATGCTCAACAAAGTAATTCACAAGAAGGTTGTAATCTTTCCGCGGCATCATAATATCGACATCATCGTCCCAAGGGATAAAGCCTTTATGGCGAATCGCACCAATTAAGGTTCCATACGCCAAGCAATATTTAAGATTTAACCGACTGCATATTTCATCAATTTTTTTCAGAATCTCAAGCGATCCTTTTTGAACATCTTTCATTGAAATCAATTGCATTTTTCTCTTTCCTCGCTCTTCGTAAACACATCTTCATACTGTCCGCAAATCTTATCCCACGTGTACTCTTCTGCTACACGTTTCTTGGCTCTCCGACCCATCTCTACAATTTCGTTTGCACTCATTTGGTCTGCCTTATCAATCAACTTTGCAAGACTACCCGGTTTTCGGCTCCAATACAAAGCGCAATCCTCTGCCACTTCCTTGTTGAAACCAACATCAACCAACAGATTCAGATCTGTGCTGCCAAGAGCCTCGATCAGCGAAGGATTTGTGCCGCCAACCGTGTGGCCGTGGAAGTAGGCATACGCATTTTCCCGAATTTTCTTCAGCAGTTCCTGATCATACACAGTGCCGACAAATTTGATTCTCTTATCACTCTTGAAATGTAGTTTTTCTTCCAACTCATTCAAGAATTTCTCGTTTACATTTGTAATGATAGCAAAGTCCTTCCGGCTCTTGCTCTTCATAAACTCTCGGATCATGACTTCAAAAGAATTTTCCGGCACGAAGCGGCCGACAACAAGGTAATAGCCCTTCTTCGTCAATCCTTTTTCCTTATACCAGCTCACCAGTTTTTCATCATCGTCAGCCAGCTTGCTAAGGGTCAGATCCGCACCGTAAGCAATAAAAGTCGTTTTCGGATTGCTGCCCTTGATGCCCTTGCCGTCATAGCACTCATGGATATACTTTTCGATGTTCACAGAGTCACAGATAGCAAGGTCACAATATTTGACCATCATCTGCTCGGAAATCTTCCAGTACTTCCGAATCGGTGCTGACCACTTAGCCCGCATCCACTCATGTCCATCCGGGTTCAGATACACAGTGCCACCCAGTTTATGGATTTCTCTGTAAAAATGACCAGCAAAAGGCCCAATGCGGCAAGCCATGATGTAAACAATCGGATGCGAGATATGGTTTTTCTTGATATGTTCGCAACAAGCCTTTAGTGCAGCCACATCATAATAAATTGCCTGTGCAGAGCCAATCTGGGGAACATCTATTTTGAAGCAGTGGGCATTGTGAAATTCAAACTCGTGGTCATTGATCTTTGTCACGCCCTCAAACTTGCTCTCATCCATGCAGCCATCGCCATTGGCTTTACAGGCAACATGATATTTAATGTTATCTTTGTTCTGATGATACTCCGTGAGCTTATAAACGAAGGTCTCATAACCGCCATATGCTCCGAGGCTTTTTGCGCCCACTAGATATACGTGTTGCACTTCTTTTCGTGAATCCATTCCGCTATTCCATCCTCACTCTTCGTGTTTTTTATCTCAACGCCAAAAATAGAACTTTACTTCAATTTCCAGCAGCTTTCAGCCTGTCGTTTTTCGTGCCGATTATCATTGCGGCACTGAACATCACCATTTTTAATCCTTCACCCTTTCTTTCTCCGCCACTGTTCTCCCCGTATTTTTCCTTTATCTCCACACCACAAAAACAGATGGCATTCCGGTTTCAACATATTCTGTATACTAGTTTTTCGGCTTCACAGTCAGCGAGCCGCCATAGAGTATAAATGCGACTTTATTTGTATTGTTCTGCCAATCCCATCCAAACTTTCCCACAAAGGTTATGTCTATTCGTTATGAACAGAAACAAGCCCACGGCTTATTGCTCAACAGCAACCAACCCGTGGGCTCTAATCGTTCTTCAAGTGTTTTCATTCGTTTTTACAGTGCGCTATATATAGCACCGCTGATAACCTTCACAATTCCTTCTTCGGACACTTCAACAAATGAGATACTTGAAGGACAATTCAAGCCCCTAAAAAGTATCACCCATTTTGAGAATTGAAGGTTGTAGATTCTAAATGCTGATAATATGTGACTTTATATAAAACTGACTCCTCTTTTGACCCCTCACCCGTAAATCCGATTCATTTCATTTTGCTTCCACTCCCAGCAAGAATGTGCATAGCGTTTTAGCGTGATATCAGGATTCGAGTGCCCCATCAACTCACTCAGCGTTTTTACATTGCAGCCAGCTTGCAGGCAGGTTGTTGCAAATGTATGTCGCAGCGCATGTGGGCGGACAACAGGAACTTGAGCCTGCTTTAAGTATCCTTGCAAGCTTTTGTAATAGCAGCGCGGTTCAACTGGCCTAAGTTCGGTATCTGATAGAAACCAGACATCGTTACTCTGTCCGACATACTCTCCTTCTAGAAGGCTGAGGATACCTGTTGGGATAGGAATGTCGCGCTCGGAACTTTGCGTTTTGGGAGATTGCGTTACCAGGGTGGTTTTTCCGGGTGCCATATAAATTCTCTTGACAGTGCGCCGAACAGAGAGAACACCGTTTTGCAAGTCGAAATCACCCCATTGCAGCCCGCACACTTCTCCGATGCGCAGACCCATCTGCATCATCAGCAGCATACCAAGCCTCCTAGGTGTTGGCGAAGAACAAACATAAGCACAAACAGATTTTTGTTCCAAATCATTTAGAATCGTAGTGTTTGATGAATTCACAGCGGGAAGTTTGAGATCGATTTCAATGGGACGCATAATATGTAGATGTACCGCATAGCGGCAAATTCTCCGAACAAGCGTCAGGCACTCCTTGCCCATTGCGTTGCCTAGGGTCTTGTGGTTTTGGTCTGCAGGGGCAATAATTTCCAGAATACTGTTTTCTAGGATGCTTTCATTCAACTCTTGAACACGATACGTACCAAGAACAGGCAAAATGTAGTGTTGGAGTGTGTAGTGATAGTGTGCGGCTGTAGAAGATTTGACACCTAAAAAAATGGAGCTTTCCCAAGTGAGAGAAAGCTCTGAAAAAGTTGGATTATCTACATTTAGTGCAAATTGTTGTACCTCCATCTTTTTGAGGGTGAGTTTTTCCTTTACTTCAGTGTAAGAGTGCCCATAAATGTATCCCCAGATTGCGGTCCGATCAGACTTTCGTCCCTTAATATAGCGACCCTCCCAACGACCATCTTTCCTCTTTCTGATGTTTTCTCCGCGCTTTGCCATGATGCTCCTCCTTTAAAAATATGTAATGATGTAGCATTGATTTTATATGTTTCGGCTATTCCATAGGAAAAAGTGTGCCCAATATGGTAAAAGTGACAAAGATGTGTTCGAGTACAGTTTGGTATAACTTGTACTGTTGAAAAATGTCGCATTGTGTGGTATTATATCTATACATATTATATATGGGCTTCTGTGGAAATGGGTATCATCCATTCTCAAAATGGATGATATCCCTTAGAGGCTTGAATTGTCCTTCAAGTATCTCATTTGTTGAAGTGTCCGAAAGAGGGATTGTGAAGGTTATCAGAAGTGCTTTATGTACTATAACTGCGCCCTGTAAAAACGAATGAAAAACACTTGAAGAACAATTTGAGCCCACGGGGTGGTTGCTTTTTAGCAATAAGCCGTGGGCTTGTTTCAGTTCATGTAAATGTCTAGGTCTAAGTCTCCGGAAAAATAGAATAGTCAAGGGTGAAGTTCTAAAAACATAGTTTTGGACAATAAGTGAGCTTTTCACCACACCCTGATACAGAAAAATGAGAGTTTTCGTAGAGAGATGTCTACTCAACAAAATCAGTCGCGTTCTGATGGTTGTATGGATGGTGGGAGATACATAGCAAAAATGCTGCTTTTTTCAATAACGTGAAGAAATTCCACTATTGGCAGCATAAAAAGCAAAACGAGGGTACATATAGAAACGCTAAGTGTTGAAGTGTTGAGCAAAGGTAGTTGCAATGATAATATCATGCAAAAATAACGATATTGCGATAAATGAGAGCTAAGTGCTGATGTATTGAGTAAAGGTGCAAAGATGTTGACTTGGGGTAAGAGGATTCTATGCAAAATAAGATAAAAGTGGCATGTTTTGGTCACAAAAGAATTCCGTCACGAGAAGGCGGCGTGGAAATTGTTGTTGAGGAACTATGCACCCGAATGGTGAAGCTTGGTTATGATGTTACCTGCTTTAATCGTGGGGGACATCATGTGAGTGGTGCAGAATACGATACACAAAAAATAAGTGACTATAAGGGTATTCACATTAAGTCTGTACCAACAATTGAAATAAAGGGCTTGGCTGCCGTCTCTTCGTCTTTTTTCGCAGCGTTACGTTGTGCGGTTGGCAACTATGATGTAGTGCATATTCATGCGGAGGGTCCGGCTTTCTTTGCTTGGCTACCTAAGCTGTTTGGAAAGAAAATTATCTCGTCTGTACATGGTTTGGACTGGGAACGTGAAAAGTGGAAAAGGGGATTAGGTTCTAAATTTATTAAACAGGGTGAAAAAAATGCCGTGAAGTATTCGGATGAGATTATTGTTTTAAGTAAAGGAGTTCAAGAGTATTTTAGACAGACTTACGGACGAGAAACATGCTTTATCCCAAATGGGGTTAACAGACCTAAAATTCGTGAAGCAAAGCTAATTACGGAGAAATATGGATTACACAGGGACTCTTATGTTTTATTTTTGGGCAGATTAGTTCCGGAAAAGGGAATCCGTTACTTGGTAAATGCATTTAAACATGTGCAAACGAATAAAAAGTTAGTAATAGCCGGTGGATCCAGTGACACAGATTCTTTTGCGAAAGAATTGAGAGAGTTGGCTGCGGATGATGAAAGAATAATTTTTACCGGTTTTGTTCAAGGAGAATTATTAGAAGAGTTGTACAGCAATGCTTATGTTTATACGTTGCCATCGGACTTAGAAGGTATGCCGTTAAGTTTATTAGAGGCAATGAGCTATGGTAACTGTTGCCTGGTTTCAGATATTCCGGAATGTGCCGATGTTGTAGAAGATAAGGCATTACTGTTTAAAAAATCTAATGAAGATGATCTCAGAGATAAATTACAAGTAGCCTGTGACTGGCCGGAAAAGGTTGCAAAATATAAAGAACAAGCTGCCGATTATATCTGTGAAAAATATAATTGGGATGAAGTTGTAAAGAAAACCACTGAATTATATGGAGAAAATGATGATAAGGATACTACAAGTAGTTAATGATATGCATCGTGCGGGATTGGAAACGATGCTGATGAATTATTATCGCAATATAGATAGAACACGGATACAATTTGATTTTCTTACTCATAGGCCCTACAAAAGTGATTATGATGATGAAATATTGGAATTAGGAGGGAATGTGTATTATGCACCAAGATTATACCCTCAAAATTATCCGAGTTATTTTAAATTTATGAAGCAATTCTATGCAGAACACCCAGAGTATAAAATTGTTCATTCACATATAGATGCGATGAGCTATTTGCCATTACTTGCTGCAAAAAGAGCTGCAATACCAGTTAGAATTGCACACAGTCATAGTACGGCTATTGATAGGGATGTTAAGTATTTGTTGAAACAGTATTACCGCAGCCAAATTACTTCTGTTGCAAATTATTACTGTGCTTGTGGTAAAGAAGCTGGAGAGTATCTATTTAAGGATAAAGAATTTACAATTATTCCAAATGCTATACAGGTGGAAAAATTTCTTTATCAAGAACAAATTAGATGTCAGATTAGGAAAAAACTGAATCTTACAGATAAGACGGTGATTGGTCATGTAGGGAGATTTTCGTATCCTAAAAACCATCGTTTTCTCATTTCAGTATTTAATGAAGTATATAAGAATAATTCTAATTCAGTTTTACTATTGATAGGAGTAGGAGAGAAAGAAGAGGAGATAAGAAATCAGGTGGAATCATTAGGTCTCTGTGATTCAGTCCTTTTTTTAGGGAATAGAGCTGATGTCAACGAACTATATCAAGCGATGGATGTGTTTGTAATGCCTTCTTTTTTTGAAGGAGTACCATTAACGGGGATAGAAGCACAATTTTCTGGATTGAATTGCATATTTTCGGATAAAGTTCCAACGGAAGTTGATTTTTCAGGAAATTGCTCGTTTATATCTTTAAATGAAAAAACTGAAAAGTGGGCAACCCAAATTCTACATAATTGTGATCAAACTGAACGTTTACTACGTAGCCAAGCTTTAAAAGGGAGTCAATATAATATCAAGATTGCGTGCAAATATTTAGAGAATTTTTATCTTCAATTGGATGAGAAAGTAAGTGATTAAGGTGAGTTGGGAGTGTTTTTCGCACTTATAAAATAGGGAGAAATCAATGTGAAAGCAAGTAAAAAATGTTATGTGTTTATTGCCGTGATGTATATGTTTACTCTTCAATTTTGGATGATGAGAAAAGTTACCTTGTTTCAATATTGGGATGAAATATATGCCTTACTGGCAATTCCATTAGCTATAGTTAGCTCAAAAGGGAAAATACGTATAAAAAAAGGAAATAAGTATACCAAGCGTATAATAATTGCACTGATGCTTTTTGTCGCTGTCGGACTGTTGTCAAATGTAATTTTCAGATATCAAAAATGGCTTGCAGCTATGCAGGATGTTTTTATAAATTTTAAATTTTTCTTGGGAATAGCTACAACGTATTATTTGTTTAGACGTTTTGATATTTACAAATATAAGAATAAGATAAATTTTCACGCAAAAGTATTGATAGTGCTATTTTTTATTTTGGTTATTCAAAATAAGGTGACACACGTCTTTGAAGTAGCAGATGGTAGATTTGGAATCAGCGCTGAAAAATTATTTTTCAACCATCCGACAGAATTGGCATCAACGACATTCTTTTTGTTGCTGGTTTTGATGCTTACTTATTCTTCTGCTCAAAAAGAAATTCTATTTGTTGCGATAGCATCAGTTGTAATATTAATGACTTTAAGATTTAAAGCCATCGCCTCGGTAATGCTTTTTATATACATGTATTTGATCGTATTATCCGGAAAAAAAATGAAGATGCTTTATTTACTGCCTTTATTGCCTTTTGTTGTTGCTGTTGGTGGTAAGGAGTTCTTTTTCTATTTTTTCGGTGAGAAAACAATGGATATGGCGAGAGGTGCATTAACGTATACATCATTGAAGGTGGCTAATGATACATTTCCTTTAGGTGCGGGATTTGGAACGTTTGCTTCCTGGATGAGCGGAGTTCATTATTCGCCTTTATATCCAATGTATGGGATTGATGGAGTTTGGGGCTTAGGTAAAGAATGGCCTGAATTAGTTAGTGATGTTTTTTGGCCGATGATAATTGCTCAAAATGGATATATTGGATTACTTATATATATATTCATTATTTATTGCCTGTTTAGGTTGATTATGCAATGCTCAAGGCATGATAAGAAACTGTTCATGGCTGGTATAGGAGCATTATCGTACTTGTTAATATCGAGCATTGCAGAATCTGCCTTTGTTAATCCGCTAGCCTTGCCATTGTCAGTTATTATCGGATTATGCGTATGTGCTTGTAAACAAAAGTGCTTGTAAACAAAAAGAAAGAGAGAGTATTCGATGAAAATTATTGCATTCTATTTGCCACAGTTTCATAACATCCCGGAAAACGATGAGTGGTGGGGAGACGGTTTTACCGAATGGGTTAATGTGAAAAAAACAAAACCTGCATTTGAAGGACATGATCAGCCAAGGGTGCCATTAAATAACAACTATTATAATTTGCTTGAAGATGATGTAAAAATATGGCAGGCTGAGTTGGCAAAAAAATATGGAATTTATGGATTTGCCTATTATCATTATTGGTTTAACGGGCATATGCTGCTTGAAAAGCCGATGGAACAAATGTTGGCAAATAAGAAAGTTGATATTCCATTCTGCATTAGTTGGGCAAATGAACCTTGGACAAAAGCCTGGGTTGGTAACGAAAGAAAAACCTTGATAGCTCAACATTACGGGCAGGAAAAAGAATGGAAAGCCCATTTTGATTATTTGCTACAGTTTTTCAAGGATGAGAGATACATTAAGGTTGATGGAAAACCATTATTTATTATATACCGACCTGAGATTATTCCATGCTTAAACGAAATGATTGATTGCTGGCAAAAACTTGCAAAAGAAAATGGGTTTGCAGGGTTAAAAATAGCATGTCAATCCAATGACTATTATTTGATAAAAAATCGAGATGATAGTCGAATTGATTACAATATTGAATTTCAGCCTGATTTTTCATGTGGTGCATTACGCAGACAGAGATTTGCTACTATCCGCACAATTAGACGAGATATTACGAGGTTTGTAGGCAAGCACTTTGGAATTGACTTATATCGATTTGGACAAAAAACACTGCAAAAATTAGATAAAACAAACCGAATTGAATATGATAAGGTTTGGCAGAAAATTATAAGTACCAAGCCTTTTAGTAAAAAGAATATTCCGGGTGCTTATGTTGGTTGGGATAATTCACCAAGATACGGAGAAAGAGCAACTATTTATATTGGGGATACTCCGGAAAAATTTGAACATTATATGGACCTTCAAATTAAAAATGCTAAAGAAAATTATGACACCGATATGATGTTCATGTATGCATGGAATGAATGGGCAGAAGGTGGATACCTTGAGCCAGATGAAAGAAGTGGATATAAAAACCTTGAGGCCATTAAAACAGCTCTTGAAAAAAATGGTGAATTTCCATGGTGAGGAGAAAGAATGTTTTATTCATTAAATAAGCAGTTGTTTAAGAGAAAATGGAGAAAATGTAATCCTAATAATTTCACGAATGCTGAGGATCTTTTTGATCCGGCACTTGTTGAAGTCGGAGATTACACTTACGGTGGATTAAGAGTACTGACTTATAACAAGGAAAATAAGTTACATATTGGAAGGTTTTGTTCTATTGCTCAAGATGTAATGTTTGTATTATCAGGAGATCATTATACGAATCATGTTTCTTCATATCCGTATAGAGTGTGGATAATGAATGAGAAACAAGAAGGTGTCTCCAAAGGAAATATTATAGTCGATGATGATGTATGGATTGGATTTAGATCAACTATTTTGTCAGGTGTTCATATTGGGCAGGGAGCAATAGTAGCTGCTGGGTCAGTAGTAACGAAAGATGTACCACCATATGCAATTGTTGGTGGAGTGCCGGCAAAGGTGATAAAGTATCGATTTTCTCCAGAAATGATTACTGAACTATTAAGAGTGGATTATAGTCAGCTGACTGAAGAATTGGTGAAAGAACATATAGAGGATTTATATAAGGACTTAGAGGATAAGGGGCAATTACAGTGGCTTCCTAAAAAGAAGAATTGATAATGTCACCATATTTGCTACAAGTTACTATTATATAAACAATTCAAAAAAAAGAAAGTAGAGATGAATGTGTATGAAAATTATGCCTAATAGAATGGATCGAGGATTCTTCAAATATCAAGAAGAATTTGAAAATAAAGCGGTGGAGGTTCTCCGCTCTGGTTGGTATGTACTGGGTAAAGAGGTATCTACTTTTGAGGAAGAATTTGCGGCCTATACTGGAGCTAAATATTGTGTAGGTTTGGCAAGTGGTCTGGATGCGTTATGGATTGCATTCCGGCTCCTCAATATTGGCAAGGGTGATGAAGTCATCGTACAGGGAAATACATACATTGCGTCTGTAATGGGCATTACGATCAATGGCGCTACCCCGGTATTTGTTGAACCGGATGAGCATTTTGGAATGAATCCGGATGAGATTGAAGATAAGATTACGGACAAGACTAAAGCCGTCCTTGTTACGCACTTGTATGGTATGGCAGCCCGAATGGATAAGATCGTAGAAATTTGCAAGAAGCATAATCTCCGTCTTGTTGAAGACTGTGCTCAGTCACATGGTGCTTGCTTCAATGGTAAAATGACGGGTACGTTTGGTGATGTCGGCTGCTTCTCTTTCTATCCTTCTAAAAACCTTGGTGCTTTTGGTGATGCCGGTGCTGTCGTTGTAAATGATGAGAATCTTGCAAAAGATTTCAAAGTGTTTAGAAACTATGGTAGTGAAAAGAGATATTACAACAAGGTTGTTGGTGCAAATTCGCGTCTGGATGAACTGCAGGCCGGTCTTCTTAGAGTAAGACTGTCCCATATGCAGGAGCTTACCGACGAGAAGGTGAAAATTGCAGATAGATACTCTCGTGAGATTAAAAATCCGAAGATTCAGCTACCTACTTTAGCAGAAGGAGCAACATGCGTATGGCATCAATATGTTGTTCGTTGTGAAGAACGTGATCGCTTGATTGATTTTCTCAATGCGAAGGAGATCGGAACGATTATTCACTATCCTATCCCTCCGCACCTTGCAGAAGCCTATCAGTATTTAGGACATAAAGAAGGTTTTCTGCCGGTTACGGAACATTTAGCTAAAACAGTGCTGTCGATTCCTATGTACAACGGAATGACAGAAGAAGAGCAGACGTATGTGATTAATGCGATGAACGAGTTTGAATAAGAATATTAAAATGTTTATTCTATAAAAATGAGGGAGGAAGAACTATGAATTTGAAAGAAAGATGTCCGATTTTGCAGTTTGCCGACCTTGGTGATGAAAGAGGAAAGCTTGTCGTTATCGAAGGAGGTCAAGCAATTCCGTTTGATATCAAGCGTGTATTTTATATTTACGATTCGGACAGTACTGTTGTACGTGGACAGCATGCTAATAGGGAATCTGAATTTGTCTTGATTAATGTTGCCGGAAAGAGCAAAGTACGGATTACTGATGGAAAAGAAGAATACATTGTCGAACTAAACAAACCGATGATGGGCGTTTATCTTCCAAAGATGATTTGGAAAGATATGTACGACTTCTCCTCGGATTCCGTTCTGCTGGTACTTGCAAGCACTCACTATGATGATAAGGAATATATTCGAAATTACGATGAGTATTTGGAAATTATGGGTGAAAAGCTATGAGTAATACAATTCTATCCCTCTGTATGCCTACCAATGGGGTGGTTGAATGGGTTTTCCCAGTACTGGATAGTATTTTTGAACAGGGCTGCAATAGTAGTGATTTTGAAGTGGTTATCACCGACAATGGGGATAATATAGAGTTCAAGGAGAAAATAAAAGAATATGGCCTTGGCCACAAAAATCTTCACTATTATGAAACAGAGGCCCTGCCATTTATAAATGAGATAGAATCGTATAAAAAAGCAAGCGGTCAATTAATCAAATTTGTAAATCACAGGACGAAGTTAGTAAAAGGTGCCTTGCAGAAGCTAATTGATTTTGCAAAAAAAAGTGCTGAAAAAAAGCCTATAATCTACTTTTCAAATGGGGTCCTTAAAAGAGAAAGTAAAACCTATTCATATAAATCATTCGATGACTTTGTTAGGAATCTGTCTTATTGGTCTTCATGGTCAACTGGAATGACAATCTGGAAAGAAGATTTTGAAAATCTCTCGGAAGATGTGTCAAATTTTAATGAGCTATTTCCGCATACAAATGTTTTATTCGCTGAGCGAACAAAGGAAGAGTATGTCATTGATAATTCTGTAATCTTTGAAGAGATACCGCAAGGTAAAAAGCCAAAGGGCACATATGATTTGTATTATGCTTTTGGAGTGGAGTATCCGGGAATAATTCTGGATTTACTACGTGATGGAAGTATTACGGCAAATACTTTCAGAGCAGTTATAGACGATAATTTGGAGTTTATTGCAGACTTGTATTTTCACTATAATATTAGGAAAGATTACTGTTCATATGATTTAAGTGGATTTAATAATATGCTGGGTGTGTTTTATTCAAACGAAAAATTGCATTTGAAAATTTTGAAATATATGCGAAATGGAATCACTATAAAATTAAAAAGGAGATAATCTTACAATGAATATAGCGGGCTTAATAAAGGAAAGATTTAACGCTAAACTAGATGAAATTAAATATGTTTCGGCTATGCATGTTGCAGCGTCTATGTGTAACTCAGAAACATTCGGCTCTATAAAAAACTGCAATGAAGGGAAAGAAGTTGCACTGTGTGGAGCTGGTCCAACGCTAAAGAATTATAAGCCAATTAATGGTGCGCTTCATGTTGCCCTAAATAGAGCACTACTAAATGATAAAATTAAATATGATTGGTTTGTTGCTGATGATTGGGATGGTGTGGACTTTATGAAGGACACACTCAAAGCATACGATTGCAAAAAATTTTTTGGACATCAACTTGGAGCAAACTATGCTGATCACAGACAAATCCCGGAAACATATTTGAGAGAGTGTGGTGCAGCAAGGTATTACACCGACTCATATATGAAAACCAATATTTGGAAAAGCCGTTTTGTCTGCGATATAGATAAGATGGCTATTGCGAACATGCCCAATATAGCCTTATCGGCAATGCAGATAATTTTATTTACAAATCCTAAAAAGATTTATCTTGTAGGATGTGATGCGTCGGCAGGGCATTTTGTGCAGCCGGACAATCTCAATCAAAGTAGAGTGGACAAGCAAGAAAAGGATCTTAAAATGGCGGTTTCCTCCGATAGGACAATCGAAAAGTGGAAAGAACTAAAGGATTTTGCGAATACATTCTACCCGGATGTAGAAATTGTATCGATTAATCCGGTTGGCCTTAAGGGGATTTTTGTGGATCAATACCAAGAATAATGTGGGAATAAACGATGGGCGAAAGAACAAGAAATACACTTAGAAATATATTCACAGGACTAGTAAGCAAGGTGTTTGTACTTGTTTTACCATTTGCGGTAAGAACAATTGTTATTTACAAATTGGGAGCGGAGTATGTCGGCCTTGATAGCTTGTTTATCTCGATTTTACAGGTGCTAAATGTTACAGAACTTGGTTTCGCGTCAGCGATTGCTTGCACGATGTATGATCCTATCGCTCAAAATGATACAAAAAGAATTTGCGAGTCCATTACACTATTAAAAACAGTTTACAAAATAATTGGCTGCGTTATTCTTGTTTTGGGCCTCGGACTGGTACCGGTATTGCATCTGCTCATCAAGGCGGGCATGCCGAATGATGTAAATATTTATATCTTATATTTTATACATTTGGCGAATACGGTTGTTTCTTATTTTTTTTATGGATACAAAAATACAGTTCTTTCCGCAAATCAGCGATATGACGTGATCAATAAAGTTAATGCAGTTGTTTCAATTATAAGAGGAACCACACAAATTACAGCACTTTTACTGTTCTCAAATTATTATCTATATATTATAACTTTACCGATATTTTCGATGGCATCTAATATAGTTGTCAACCATTATTCGAATGTTTTATATCCAGAGCTAAATGTAAAAACAAAAAACAGCCTTAAAGGAATAAAAAAGATCGGAAAGCAAATAGGAGGTATTGCGATTGGGCGAATCTCTCTTATGTGCCGAAATTCATTCGATAGTATTATTCTATCAACAATGATAGGCTTGAATGTGGTAGCTATCTATTCAAATTATTATTTGATTTTTTCATCAATCAGTAGTGTGTTAGCTGTGATTTTAACCTCCATGGCTGCAAGTGTAGGGAACAGCCTTGCACTTAATTCAATCGAAAAAAACGAAAAAGATCATGTTAAATTTGATTTTTATTATGAAGTGATAGTCACATTTTGCACGATTTGTCTCTTTATGTTGTATCAACCTTTTATGATACTTTGGGTGGGAGAAGATCTGACTTTTCCGTTTGTGACGATGGTTTTGTTTTGTGTTTATTTCTATGTGAATCAGTTAGCACAAGTTCGTTCAGTATATTCTGAGGCTGCTGGTCTATGGTGGCATTTTCGATATTTAACTATTGGTGAAATGATTGCTAATTTAGTTTTGAATATTGGCTTGGGGTATTGGATTGGTGTGGAAGGAATAATTATAGCTACAATAATTACAGCTTTTGGGGGAAGCTTTGTTGGCTGTAGTTGCATTACCTATAAAAAACTGTTTAATAAGTCCCCACATGAATATTTCGCTAACAATTTTTTATATCTAATTGTAGCGATGTGTGGCTGTATACTAGGAAATATTATTTTTGGAGCAGGAGTGCAGACTAATATTTTGAAATTTTCAATTCGCACCCTCTTGGTTGTATTTTATGCGGGGATATATCTTTTGTTTGTATATCTTCTTGTCCCGAAGACGAGAAGATTATTAAGTGGCTTATTACACAAATGAAAAGGAGTTTGATTATGAAGGTTGTTGGATTACTTACCGGCCGGGGGAATAACACATTGAAGGATAAGAATGTTTTGGATGTGTTGGGACATCCCGTTATGTATTACCCTGCCCATGCAGGGAGAGTGTCGAAAACGATCGATTCATTTTACTGCAGTAGTGACGATGAAAAAATCCTTAGTGCTGCTGAAAGTGAAGGGTATAGCAGAATTGTACGACCGGATTATTTGGGCGCCCCTACAGCTCAACATGTTGATGTTATAAAACATGCTATCTCGGAAATATCTCAACGCGAAGATTTTGGTGAAATTCTTGTTGTTTTGCTTGCTAATAATGTAACAGTTAAGTCAAAATGGATTGATGACTGCGTAGAAATGATGAAAAACGATATGAGTATCAGCGCAGTTATTCCTGTTTACGAAGATAATGATCATCATCCCCTTCGAGCAAAGACCGTTGATGAAAATGGACATCTGCAAATGTATGAAAAAAATATTAAAGGGCAGATTTCTACTAATCGTCAAGATTTGCCCAAATGCTATTTTCTCTCGCATAATTTCTGGGTGTTGAATACGCGGATGATGCTGGAAAAAAATTATCAGGGTCAACAACCGTGGGGATTTATGGGCGATAAAATTGCCTATTATGAGATTGACGAGTCAATTGACATTCACAAAAAAATCGATTTGTTCATTGCAAAGGAATGGATTAAAGAAAATTACACGGATTGATGAGAGGGGGGGACTTTCTATGAACTATTTGGTAACTGGTGCGGCTGGATTTATTGGTAGTGCATGTGCAGCATTTTTAATTCGGGGGGGCGACATGTACGACAATCGATAATCTTTCAACAGGCAGTATCGAAAGAATACCACAAGGGTGCAAATTTATTAGAGGAGATGTTTCTGATCCTTGTGTAATTGCTCAGCTGAATGGTGAAAGATTCGATGCAATTATTCATATTGCTGGGCAGAGTTCAGGAGAGATCTCTTTTGATGACCCTGTATGTGATTTACATACAAATACTCAGTCGACAATATTGCTGCTAAAATATGCGCTAGAAACCGGATGCAAAAAGTTTGTCTATGCTAGTTCAATGTCAACATACGGAGACCATAAACCGCCGAAATGCACTTAGTCTACCGAAAAAGTTCCAAAGAGCTTTTATGCTGTTGGAAAACTAGCAAGCGAGAACTATATGAGAATTTATTCTGATATGGGAATCGCATGCACAGCGTTGAGATTCTTTAATGTTTATGGCATTGGTCAAAACCTAGACAATTTACGTCAGGGGATGGCTAGTATCTTCCTTGCAATGGCTATTAAGGATCACAGGATTTTAGTAAAAGGATCAAAAGACAGATTTAGAGATTTTGTTTACATCGATGACGTTGTCAATGCTATTGTAAAATCCCTAAACCGAGATAAAGGCTTCGAAGTATTTAACGTATGTACGGGTGTTCCAACTACAGTTGAAGAGGTTATAACAACAATTGTTAACAAGCTACCCTATACGGTAGGCGTTACCTGTTCTGGGGGGACTCCGGGAGATCAATTTGGCATTTATGGTGATTTTTCAAAAATTAAAGATTCCCTTGGATGGAGTCCGGTATATACCTTTGAAGATGGAATGGGGAAAATGATTAACTGGGCAAGAGATGAATTAGAAAACTAGCATGCAATACTTGTGTGTAGTTCATAAGAATTCTAAAGTGTTGCTATAATTTGATGGTAAGCGCATGCGAAGGGGACATATCTAATTGCCTGTTGTTTTTTGTTTATTCTGGTTAACTCTTGCAATTTCCAAACCATAATGCTATACTCAAAATATAAAATTGAAAGTGTGAGAGGTGGTACTTATGCCCAGGACTAAAGGTAGCAAAAACAAGAAGTCTTTGACGGTTGATTATGCAGCGCTTATTGCGGAAAAGCAGGCTGAAAAGGATGCTGCAGCGAATGAGATTACAGCTGTTGCTGCAAATATCGAAGAGCTGAAGGCAGAACTAAAAAGCAAGAAGACCGCAGCAAAGAAGCTCGACAAGGAATTGGCTAAATTGGTGGCCAAGAAGGCCGCTGTTGAGACTGCGGCTGCTGAGGCTGCAAAGCGCGGTGAGGCTGAGGCCATGCTGAAGAAGCTTCTGGCCGAGGGCATGAGTGCCGATGAAATCATAGATAAGCTGAAATAACCCGTAACAGCCGTGCATGAGTTGCACGGCTGTTTTAAGAAGCACATGTATAGATTGTGACGCTTTAATATGACACGCCTTCTATATGAACTAAACTCAATTCCGCCCTTTATTTGTAGCCCCCTCCCCCTACCCCATTTCAGCAAGGAGTTAGATTCCGTGAAAACAGCTTGCAACACTAAAAAAGCCTTGTCATCAAATCAACCTCATTCAGATGATGCGCCAAGTCCAAGAAAATCGAATCACGATACGCAGGAACTTCTCCGTCGCCAGATGCAGCAGGCTGTTCTGCTGTACGGTTCTGGCGAGATCCACCCTTCCCTGCAGAAGATTGCGGACGAGCTGGCTTTGAACCCCATCAAGGTTCGCAAGTTATTGATCACCACCGGCGTATATAGGTCCGACACAGCCGCTCGGGTCAATGAGCGATTCTCTGCGTATCAACAGGAAGGCATCCCTCATAAGGACGCTATCGCTTTCACTGCACGGGATATGCAGCTTTCCACATCCTCGGTGGCTTCGTACCTACCCTACAGCAAATGCCTGTACTTCCCTGCCGAAACCGCTGCAGACAACTTAAGCGCCGGTGCCGAACGCCAGCGCCGTTATATAGCTGTGCAGCGCTTGCGGGAAAATCCCACCGAGAAAACTCTTTGGAACTGCATTGTTGCTTTTCGCAATTACCCATTTACAACGCTTTCCGGCTTGCCATTCACTTACGACCTGAAAATGGGACGCCACGGCAAATTTACCAAAGAACTGTGGATCACCCGGCGCGAGAACAGCAAAAGTCTTACCTGGAGTTCCGTATTGCTGGCTTTCCGAAATATTGAAAAAATCGGTGCTGAAGTCGAACGCCCCAAGGCACTGGGCGATATACGGGGTGTTTCGTACATTTACGCACTGTTCTGCCGATTTGGACTAATAAGGACACCCCACGGTACGACATAGCCAGCAAGGGACTGCTCTTGCGCGGAAATTGATCGACTACATGGAAACGCACGATGGCTGTGCTGAGTGTTATCCCTATGATATCATTGATGAGCTAAAGAGCACATTCTGGTTGGAGTAATCCTATCATAGTTTTCCGTACAAAAAAGCTCTACCAGCGAACTGGCAGAGCAGGGATCCTATGAATTACTGGGTTGAAATACACTCGCCCTGGGATGGCATTAAAGTGCTATCCCTATTAATCCGATTTCAAGCCCCATTATGTACTCAAGGCAAGTATTTCACTTATTATTCTCTTTGTTTTCAGCCTCCCTCTTTTCTTTTTCCACGAATTCCCGCAGATCTTCCCAAAAACAAGACATCAAATGATCCATCATATTCATGCACTCGCTTTCATTGTCCCAGTAATAAAACAGGCAAATAGCGTGGATTAAATTGTAATAGCAAGCCATGATCCACACCAAGTCATCTTCATACTCCATTGCCCTGTGAAAATGATAATCAAAAGAACACATAGTTTTTCTCCTCCACTTTAGCGGCGTGCCTTCTTGTTAATTCTTTTAATGGCATTATTGATATTAGATTCCGAACAATGCAATTCCTTTGCGGCCATGTTGCGGGACATCTTCAAGCACAACGCCAAGATTTCATTTTCCTTTTCTGTAAGTTGTGCGCGTAACCGCTCTGCGTCCGCAACGAGCTCCGCATAACGAAACCAACGATCCACCTCTGGGTCATACAATTGATCTTCCACATCGTCCAATGGGCTTACATTTTCCCGTGGTTTATGCTTCCTGTAATATTCGGAGGCATGCCATTTCATTCTATGCCTGATAAAACGGGTGAATCTGTCCTTTAATGGACTGCGCTGGTTATCGCCTTCTCACATTTGCATAGCTTGTTCTTTTACCTTATCACGTAATCTCATAATTACCTCCACTTTTGTTTTCGCTTTCGTTTTCGAACACAAAAGTTGGGAGGTGCGCGTGCGGCATATGCTATAAATTTAAAGCGTAACAAGAGAACACTTCGGCATTCAGACATTGTTGCACTCCCCCTCAATAGGTAAGAGATCAAAAAAATCTGAATTTCCACACCTGCCGTTTTAAATTTTACAATTCATTCATATATTTCCGTACAGATGAATTTGACTCTATCCATTTACATTACTGCAATCTCACTGTCCCGTCTATTACTCTCGCAATTTTGGATCCGCACCACAGTCTGTTGTTCCTCAACAATTTTTTCTTCTTGTTTACTCGCCTCCTCCATCTGTGCTTTCAGTTCTTCGATTCGCTGTTCCACACCTTCTGCAAGGGCAATCACTTTTTCCGGTTCAACGGACTGATCCACACCTTCTCTCTTCAGTTTTGCGGCAGCGCTGTGGTAAGCCTGTAGTTCCTGACTGTGGGTCGCGTAGAACTCTGTTTTTTGATTTAGGGGCAATCCGGTATATTCCAGCCATACGGACCGATAGGTTTTGCAAAGCTGCAAGTTTTTGGCAGCTGCTGCAAAGCCTTTTTTCTTTTCCTGCATTTCTGCGATCTCGCTTGCGAGGTCTATTTGATTTTTTCTGAGATTCCGTATGACCGTGTCATAATCACCAGCCGTATACAGATTTTGATCCGTCATTCCCAGGAGCATTGCACCTAAGTGCTTGGCGTTTTCGATACCCATACGGCGTTCCACGGCTGCGATTCTGCGGCTTAGGGACGAGCCTTCTGATGTCTGTTTTATAGCCACCCCGAGAAGGGAAGGCCAGCTTGTTTTACTCATAGTTCTGCGTACTCCTGACTTGTAGATTTTCGGGTAAATTCAGGCCTCGAAATGTACATCCGAAACCCTGTACATTTTTGCGAAAATGTATTCATACGGTCAAAACAATAAAAAAAGTCCCTAATTGCGATAAAAGCAATTAGGGACTTAACAGGTTATTATAGATCGACCTTAGAATTCAGGTCTTTCCACATTCCCATCCAAAGCACGCAGCAACGCCAATTCCTATAAGGATGTACCCCTATTGGAAGCCATTGCAGCGCTTAGAACCAACCTGCAAATTACTTGCGGGGATTTTTAATTGCTGCCTGCGCAGCGGCCAGGCGGGCGATGGGAACACGGTAGGGAGAGCAGCTGACGTAGTCCAGACCAACATTGTGGCAGAACTCAACACTGCTGGGGTCGCCGCCGTGCTCGCCGCAGATGCCCAGACCCAGGTTCGGGTTGGTGGCGCGGCCATCAGCAGCAGCCATCTTGACCAACTTGCCGACGCCGATCTGATCCAGGTGCTGGAACGGATCGCTCTCGTAGATCTTGTTGTCGTAGTAAGCAGTCAGGAACTTGGCAGCGTCGTCACGGCTGAAGCCGAAGGTCATCTGGGTCAGGTCGTTGGTGCCGAAGCTGAAGAAGTCAGCTTCCTTGGCGATCTCGCCTGCGGTCAGGGCAGCGCGAGGAATCTCGATCATGGTGCCGACCTCGTACTTCATGTCGACGCCAGCGGCAGCGATCAGGGCATCAGCAGTCTTGACGATGACGTCCTTGACGTACTTCAGCTCCTTGACCTCGCCAACCAGAGGAACCATGATGTGCGGGGTGATCATCTTGCCAGTCTCGGCAGAAACCTTCAGGGCAGCCTTGATGACAGCATTGGTCTGCATCTCGGCGATCTCCGGGTAGGTGACGGCCAAACGGCAGCCACGGTGGCCCATCATGGGGTTGAACTCGTGCAGGCTGACAACGACATTGTTCAGCTCATCGGTGGTCATGCCCATATCCTTGGCCAGAGCAGCGATGTCCTCGGGCTTGGTGGGCAGGAACTCATGCAGCGGCGGATCCAGATAACGAATGGTCATCGGACGGTCGCCCATGATGCGGTACATAGCGGTGAAGTCGGCCTCCTGGAACGGCTCAACCTTGGCCAGAGCGGTCTTGCGCTCCTCAACGGTACGGGCGCAGATCATCTCACGGACAGCGGCGATGCGGTCCTCGGCGAAGAACATATGCTCGGTACGGCACAGACCGATGCCCTCAGCACCCATGTCAACGGCGTTCTGGGCGTCGCGCGGGTTGTCGGCGTTGGTCATGACCTTCATCTGGCGGTTGGCGTCAGCCCAGCCCATGAAGCGCTTGAAGTTAGCGTTCTCGGTGGAAGCGACGGTAGCAATCTGGCCCTCGTAGATGTTGCCGGTGGAGCCGTCAATGCTCATCCAGTCACCCTCATGGAAGGTGTGGCCGTTGATGGTGATGACCTTGGCGTCGTAGTCGATGGCGACGTCGTTGTCATTGCCGCAGCCGGAGACGCAGCAGGTGCCCATGCCGCGGGCGACAACAGCAGCGTGGCTGGTCATACCGCCGCGGACGGTCAGGATGCCCTGAGAAACCTGCATACCGACGATATCCTCGGGAGAGGTCTCGAGGCGGACCAGAACGACCTTCTTCCAAGCGTCGTCCTTGACCTTCTCCTCTGCATCCTCAGCAGAGAAGACAACGCGGCCGCAGGCAGATCCCGGAGAAGCAGCCAGGCCCTTGCCGATAGCCTCGGCAGCCTTCAGAGCGGCAGCGTCAAACTGCGGGTGCAGCAGGGTGTCCAGCTGCTTGGGCTCGACGCGCAGAACAGCGGTCTTTTCGTCGATAACGCCCTCGTCGACCAGGTCGCAGGCAATCTGCAGAGCAGCCTGGGCGGTACGCTTGCCGTTACGGGTCTGCAGCATGAAGAGCTTGCCATCCTCGATGGTGAACTCCATGTCCTGCATATCCTTGTAGTAGTTCTCGAGGCGGGTTGCGATCTCAACGAACTGATCGTAGACCTCGGGCATCTCCTCATGCAGCTTGCTGATGGGAGAAGGCGTACGGATACCAGCGACGACATCCTCGCCCTGGGCATTGATCAGGTACTCGCCCATCAGCTTCTTCTCGCCGGTGGCGGGGTTACGGGTGAAGGCAACGCCGGTGCCGGAACGCATACCGGAGTTACCGAAGGCCATCTGCTGCACGTTGACAGCGGTGCCCCACTCGTAGGGGATCTCGTTCATCTTACGATAAACGTTGGCGCGGGGGTTGTCCCAAGAACGGAAGACGGCCTTGACAGCGCCGATCAGCTGCTCTTTGGGGTCCTGGGGGAACTCTTCGCCCTGCTTCTCCAGGTAAATCTGCTTGAATTCCTTGACCAGTTCCTTCAGGTCGTTGGCGTCCAGCTCAACGTCCTGCTTCACGCCCTTGCGCTCCTTCATGGCGTCGATGCGCTCCTCAAAGAAGCTCTTGCCCAGCTCCATAACGACGTCAGAGTACATCTGGATGAAGCGGCGGTAGCAGTCATATGCAAAGCGGGGGTTGTTGGTCTTCTTGGCCAGGCCTTCAACAGCCTGGTCGTTCAGGCCCAGGTTCAGGATGGTGTCCATCATGCCGGGCATGGACTGACGTGCGCCGGAACGGACGGAAACCAGCAGGGGGTTCTCGATGGAGCCGAAGGTCTTACCAGTCTGCTCCTCAAGGATGCCCATGTATTTGAAGATATCCGCCTTGATCTCATCGTTGATTTCGCGGTTGTCGGCGTAGTACTGGGTGCAGGCCTCGGTGGTGATGGTGAAGCCCTGCGGAACCGGCATACCGGCGTGGGTCATCTCGGCCAGGCCGGCGCCCTTACCACCCAGAGTGTTCTTCATGGTGGTCTGGTCGCCGCCGAAGGCGTCATGGCCCTCTTTGAACAGGTACAAGAATTTCTTGCTCATAGTTACCTCCCAAATTGGTGACGTGTTTGCATCACATAAATCATGTTTGCATAGTCCATTATAACAGACCGAAAGACAGATTTCCAGTAGATTGTTAAAAAAATGCTCAATAGTTTCGCCGAAAAGTAGACAAACTTTTTCGGTTTGCCTATTGCAATTTGCACAAAAATCGTGTAAACTATAATGGGTGGGAAGTTTGAAATATTTTTCAATTCCTTGTTTTTGTGGTAAATACAAAAGGGAACGGATGCGGTGTCCGTTCCCTTTTTTCATCTGGTTTTCTTTTTGTAGTATGTTACCGCCATATGGGTGTCGCTTGCCCAGGTGAAATAGGTACTGACTCGCGAGCGCCCCATATTCTCTAAAGCTTGTTTTAACCCAATCGTCCCATCGAACCACACGTCATACGCCGCAGCCGTATCGTCCGCATCCCGCATCGACACCTCTGGGGCGCTCTGCGGCATCGTCAGCATAGCAAAGCCGGGCTGGGCGGCCTCATCGGCGTAGACAGTGCCGTCGCTCACCGTCAGGGCGGCCAGGGCCAGCGCTGCGATTCTCTGCATCAGGGTGTTTCGGGGTTTCATGGAGGTTTTCTCCTTCTTCTATTGCATCTTACGGCTACAGTATAACATTTCCCGCTGCAAAGCATAATAAATTTTCTTATGAAAAAGATGTACTTTTTCATGATTCTTTCCCTTTCACAGAACTTTTTCTGGGAAATTGCGTCGAAAGGCGTTTTTCGGCTTGCTAAAATCCGCCGGGTGTTATACAATATATGGGTATCAGAGTTTCGCGGGCACAGCGGCCCGCCCCTGACTGCAAACCGTATATAAAGGAAGATGCTCATGTCTACCGCAAAAGAGAAATTTGAACTGACGCAGCAGCGCTACGCTGCCACCTTTGAGCGCCACCTGGATAACGGCGTGAATTTCATCAGCCGCGATGTCTATATTGAGCCGGAGGTCGTCATTGCCCCCGGTGCCACCATCCTGCCCGGCTGCATCCTGCGCGGCAAGACCGTCATTGGCACGGACTGCGTCATCGGCCCCAACACCCTGCTGGAGAATACCGTCGTGGACGCAGGCTCCACCATCAACGCCAGCCAGTGCTATGACAGCCACATCGGCCCCAACAACAAGATCGGTCCCTTCACCCATGTACGCACCGGCACCAAGACTGCCGAAGGCTGCCACCTGGGCGCTTATGTCGAGACGAAGAACGCCGACTTTGCCGAGGGCAACACCGTCAGCCACCTGACCTACATCGGCGACGCCACCGTGGGCAAATACTGCAACTTCGGCTGCGGCACCGTAACCTGCAACTATGATGGCGAGGGCAAGTTCCACACCACCATCGGCGACTATGCCTTCATCGGCTGCAACACGAACCTTGTCGCGCCGGTCACGGTGGGCGACCACGCCTTCACCGCCGCCGGTTCCACCATCGGCCACGACGTGCCCGCCGGTGCGTTGAGCATTGAGCGCGCCAAGCAGGCCGAGATCGAGGGCTGGGGCGAGAAGAAGCTGGAAAAGTACATCGCCAAAAAGCAGAAGCTGGAAGCGGAAAAGAAAGCGAAATAATATTGCAGGGGGCAGCGTCCTCGACGCCCCGCGGCAAAGCGTACCAACACGACAAAGGACACACTATGTTAGGAATGACCACCGGGGCAGACTGGCTGATTGCCGGGCTGGGCAACCCCGAACCGAAATACGACGGCACACGCCACAACGCCGGGTTTGAAGCGCTGGATTATCTGGCCGCCCAGTGGGGGTGCAGCATCACAAAAGCCAAGTGGCAGGGCCTGTACGGCACCGCCCAGGTGGGGCAGCACAAGGTCGTGCTGCTCAAACCGCTGACCTATATGAACCTCAGCGGCCAGAGCATTGCCCCCGCTGCAAACTTTTACAAAATCCCCGCTGACCACGTCATCGTCCTGTGCGACGATATCACCCAGGAGCCGGGGCATCTGCGTATCCGGCCCCACGGCTCGGCGGGCGGGCACAATGGGCTGAAAAGCATCATTGCCAGCCTGGACACCGAGAACTTCAACCGCATCCGCATCGGCATCGGGGCCAAGCCAAACCCGCAGTACGATCTGGCCGCCTGGGTGCTGGGCAAGCTGCCCACCGCGGACCGCAAAGCTATGACCGACCGCTACCCGGACATTGAGGACGCCTGCAAACTACTGATGGACGGCAATTTGCAGTACGCCCAAAACAAGTTCAACCACTAAGGGGACGTTTAACCATGAGTGAATTACGCAAAAAAGCCATGACCCGCCTGGCCATCTGCGCGGTGGCCCTGGTTGCCAGCATCATTTTCAGCGTGCTGCTGCTCACCGGCGCTTTTGACGGCAAGACCGACAGCGGTGACGCGGCCCCTGCGACGAGTGACACCACCTCCGCCGCAGCAGGCGTGAATGACCCGACTGCCGACAGCTTCACCGCAGAGGCCACCGGCGACACCGCCGAGCCCCCTGCCGAGGAGCAGCCTGCTGAGGAGCAGCCCGCTGAGCCGGAGCCCACCCCGGAGCCGACCCCCGTGCCCACCTTTGACGGCCTGAGCGTGCAGCCCACCACCTATTACAATGAGGGCGAGCAGCCCAGCTACACCACCCCCGGTGATTCCGGCATGAACCTGCGTGCAGGCCCCGGCACCGACTACGACAAAGTGACCAGCGTACCCGCCGGGACCGGCGTGACCGCCCTGGGCACCAACGAGGACGGCAGCTGGGTCGTGGTCAATTACGACGGCAAATACGGCTGGCTCAAGACCGAATTTTTGAGCTGATAAGCTATGTTCAACGCACTTTTTACCAAAACCGAAGAATACGCAAAACTGGCGCAGGCGCTCGGGGGACCGGGGGCTTGCGCCTTATTTGGCATTCCCGGGGCAGGGCGGGCGCTGGTTTACGCCGCGCTTTCCCAGGCACTGGACAGGCCGCTCTGCATCGTGACCCCCGGCGAGGCTGAGG
>ERZ791893.333-NODE-333-length-39323-cov-16.536722_pt1 | contig 39323 bp, 55 predicted proteins | sample MGYA00510154_ERZ791893 | MGnify/ENA primary metagenome ERZ791893 (study PRJEB30046, sample SAMN00792068) | human gut metagenome | study: EMG produced TPA metagenomics assembly of the A metagenome-wide association study of gut microbiota in type 2...
ATTTGCTTTGTCAACGCGCTTTTTTAGGTGGAGCTAGTAACAGGAATCGAACCTGAATAGATTGACGATATACAGTCAATAATAAAACATTTACGACTTAATTACGACTGTTCAAAATAATAAAGCCGCCCAATATGAGCGGCTTCTTGTTCAGTCGTAAAGTTCATTAAACCATATCGGGCCGAAGCGGTAGCTAATGACGTAGCCGGAGCCGGACTGGCCGACTGGCTGCGCGTTGAGCATCGCAGCGCGGGCACCGGCTGCAAAGGATGCCGCCAGGGCGGCGGCGATGATTACGGAAATAATAGCCTTTTTCATGTGGGTTGCACCTCCTGCGCATTGGCCTGTACTGGGTTACTTGTCGAGAATCTGCATGACCTGCCGGGCGGCGCGTTTGCCGTTCTCGGTGAGCTGGCGCTGCCATGCCGAGTTGCGGGGGCTCCAGCGGAAACCGTAAGACTTGAGCAAGTCGCGCGTATCCTCGTCCGGCTTGCCGTCAAAAATGAGCTGTACACGCATCTGGTCAGTGTTTTCCTTGTATGTGTAGCCTTTGTGCTCGGCTTCTGTGGGCGCTGCCTCTTTCGCGGCCTGCAGGGCGTTCAGGCGGTCTTGCAGGCGCTTGAAATTTGCAAGGCTGTTTTGTAGGGTGTACGGCGGGTAGGGTGTGCCGGTATGCCATCCGCGCTCCCATTGACTTTCAATGCTGCGGCGCTCTTTGGGGTCAAGGCTGGGGCAGCCTTCCAGCGTCTTGTGCTGGCGGTAATAGGCGTTAGTGGCCTTCATCCGGTCGCGCTCTGCCTGTAGGCGGTTGAGCTTGTAAGTCAGTGCCTCGATCGCTTCGGGGTCGTTGCTCTTGATGGGCTGGCAGTGGGCGCGGCGCAGCAGGTCAAGATAATGCTCTGCACGGCTGTACATGTTGCGGTTGGCATCCCATGCGGCGACCTGCGCGGCCTTCTTTCGGGCGGGGAAGTTGGAAGGGCCTGCAATCAGCACGGACGGGCAGCGCGTGCCGATTTCGTTGTCCTTGTTGATGGCGGCGGCCAGCGTGGCGGCGTAGCGGTCTAGCAGCCATTCGGCGCGGTCTCGCTGTGCATCGGTTGCGCAAAGGGGCTTGACGCGCTCCAGCACGGCGGCGGCCTCGTCAACCTGTGCGCGGTAACAGGCTGTTGCGCTGTTGGCCTTGTAGTCGCTCATGCTCATCATGTCGTGAGCGGCGCGGGCGGTGGTCTCGTTGATAGGGTAATACATGGTTGCAATCTCCTTTTTGTGATTTTGGGTAATGGGGTAGGGTCGCTTTACTGTGCGGCCCTGCAAGGTGTCAGGCGGGGATGGTTTCGCGGTCGCGGGTCTGGTAGCTCTGGCCGCTGTACTTGTTATAAATGTCTTGGTAGCTGGCTTTACGGTTCCGGCGGCTGGTGTCGCCGGTGGGGTGCCAGTAGTACTTGCAGCGGTTGGCAGACCAGCGGAAACCGAGCTTTTCGAGGGTGCGCAGCCACTTGTGGTTGGTGTCGGCCCAGATCCAGGAGCCGACGACATCGAACTGCAAACCGGGGCACTTGGCCAGCTCTTCGGCCATCTTGACGGCCTCTGCATCTTGCGCGGCCTTGGCGGCATCATCTGCCGCTTTGGTCTGCTCGTACTGCTGGCGGCCTTGCTTGGCCTGCTCACTGCAGAAGCGGGGAAGCGTGGGCTTCAGCTCGTCCCATTCGGCGTTGATTTCCTGCATGTCGGAGACGCTTCCGCCGTGATCGGGGTGATGCTTGCTGGCTAGGTCTCGATACATCGCGGTGCCTTCGGTGATGGTGCTGGGGCGGGGGTTAAACCATTTATATGTTTTATATGTGGTAGTCATTTTGTAGGCCTCCTGTTTTGTTTGGTGGGGTTGTTTGCTTTCGATGTCTGTATTATACATGCTAGCATGAACAATGTCAACATGCTATCATGAAGATTGGAGAAATGCACAATAATGCTAGCATGAATTTATGCGATTTGTACATGCTTGCATGATTCGGCGCTCTGTGCTATAATGTGGGTACTATACAAAAGGAGGCACGCAGAATGTCCACCGATGCAAAACGGGCCGGGAATGCGCGATACTTGGCAAAGCTGAAAACTATTACAGTAAGGATGCAGCCGGATACAGCGGAAACTATCCAGCAGGCAGCAGCAGCAGCCGGGGAAAGCGTGAACGGCTATATCCTGGCGGCGATTGATGAGCGCATGCAACGCGAAAACCACGATAAACCGAAAAACACTTGACAAAATCGCACTTGCATGCTAAAATGTGTATAATGAGCGAACCACGCGAGGAAGCGAGCTTCCGCGACGGGGCTCACTCATTATACAGTTTTAACGTATCAACGCGAAAAATTGGGTTTCTGGCGTCCAGCTTTACCGCTGGGCGCTTTTTTTGTTGCTATAAAAGGAGGGCGGCAACATGGCAGAAAAGAAGGCGGCGCAGGCCGTCCAGCAGATGAGCAAGGCGCAGCAGGGTGTTGAACGAGCGAGACGGCAGGCAGAGCGCGGGGAACTGGTGGACAGTCTCGGCCGAGTGGTTAAACCGTCGCAGATTGCGGCGCTGTCTCCAAAATCCATAGGAGACCAGCCAGCAGAACGCAAGCGGGCAATTCAACAAGCAGGAGCAGCAGCAAGCAACGAGCTACAAGCGAAGAGACGGACTATTAAGGACATCTACAACGACTTACTGCAGCAGCCAGACGACATTACAGGGATAGAGGATCAGGAGCTAGCAGAGAGAGCACAACAGCGAGCACAACAGCAGGGGAAAGCAATAACCGTATACGACAGTATTGCTATTGCGATGGCGGCAAAAGCGAAGGCCGGAGACGTCAAAGCGGCGGTGTTTGTGCGGGATTCGGCAGGGGATAAACCGGCCGATCAGATGGAGATTACAGCCGAAGCGGTGACAGATGCGGATAGAGAATTGATGCAGAATATACAGAAGCGGCTACAAAAGAACGATAATGCGTAAATTTGCTGTTCGCTAAATAAGTATTTAGCGAAATACAGCCGAGAAAAGCGGGCACATGCAGCATAAAGAGGAAGCCGAAAGCCTGCCGGGGGTGCATTGCATCAAGGCGGGGCGGGGCTTCTTTTTTTATGGGGCTGTCCAGCGGCAGGCAGCAGGGGGCCGGGGGGGCCCCTATAAAGGGGGAGGCGGGGTTCATAGACAGCGCGGCCGGGTACGAATATGTCAGTTCCCCCACCGAATACAAAAATAAAATTTACCCACCCCCCCATGCAGGGACATGCCGAAAAAACTGGCAGGTTCCCCAGAACAAAAATGATATAAAGTATATCCCGGTGCGGAAGTAAGTCAGCCTCCTCTCTTACTATTGGGACTAGGGCCGTCCGCTTCAAGACCCAGCGGCCACTGTATGAAAAATGTGAGGGCGATTATGAAAGAGTTGCGCGACACTATTCATGACATGACAAGCGATGATTACAAACAGCGTTTCATTGCGGAGTACGAGCAGACAAAAATTCGTTACGAGAAACTAAAAGCACTAAATACAAAAATAGAAGCACATAAACGTAACGTTTATACTTTTGAGCCGAAACACGACTGCCCATACGACGTTTTAAGAGAACAGCAGGCTGCAATGGGTCAATATCTTCACATTCTGGAATTAAGGGCTGTTTTCGAGAACATTGAATTGATATAAAGCGTTCTGCTACGGCAGGGCGCTTTTTTATTTGCTGCATAGCTGACCATTTTGGTGACGTTACCAAGATGGTATGAGCGCTGCGTTCCGAAGCAACGGCGCGGCAAAGGTGCAAGACCTATGTGCAGTACCAAGGCCGATGATACGGGTAAAGGTAGCAGGGCCGGACGCGGCAATTGTGTTCCCCGTTAGGCAACCGCCACGAGCCTACTGACAGTGCGTAACATGTGGCGGATTCTGCAATACAGGGTGGCTCTCTGCCGTGGAAGTCGGCCAACTTTAGCTGAAACATTGCTATGGATTGCCAAGCCAAACAGGTTCATGCCGATATGCCCCGCTAAAGAAACTTGCAGGGCAGAGCGCATGAGCCTTATATGCCAACATAGCTTAACTGGTAAAGCCGGGCCTCATGACAGCATAGCTGCGGGTTTAGTTGCGGGTTCAAATCCTGCTGTTGGCGAAAGCTGGGTCGCTCCCACCGGTGAAAGCCCGGCGCAGGCAAAACGCGATAGCTAACCTGAACGCTATAAGCAAAGCGGCAAGCCGATACGGAGCGCGGCGCGATGGCAAGACGCAACGGGACTGTGAGAGCCTGAAAACTTTTGCCCGCACAGTGAAGTGCGAAACCAAACTTCAACCGCGAATCGGTGCGCGGGTATAAATACCGCCGAACACCGCAGGGCTGTGCGGTATACAAATGACGCCCGCCAGCCCTGTGCGGACAATACAGGGAATCAAAAAAGCGTTGCGGACTTGCTACCCGCAACGGGTGAGACCGGCACAGCATAAACCGGTAGGGCTGGTTTGGGGAATTTTTGAGGAAATGGGGTGATGTGTTGACGCTGGAAGAGATGCGGGAACTTGAACGCGAGGCGTGCAGGAAAGACCCGGTGTATTTTTGCGAAACATATTGCCACATTGAGGACAAGGACGCAGATGAGCTGATACAGCCGTTTACGCTGTGGGATGGGCAGAAAAAAGCCCTGACTGCGTTTGCGGGGAACAGGCTTGTGTGCGTTTTAAAGGCTCGACAGCTTGGGTTTACCTGGCTGGCTTTGGTGGAAGTGGCGCGGCTTGTGGCGCTGAATACAGGCCGTACTGCCATAGGCTTGAGCCGGTCGGAGGACGAGGCCAAAGAGCTTGTGCGCCGCTTGGCTGTGATACTGCGGTACATGCCGGGGCTTATCCGCGAGGTAGACACGCCGGGCGGCAGCGTTGCAGGCTGGACAGGGCCGGTATTCTACAAAAGCACAATGCAGGTGGTTGTGATGTGGCCGGACGGCCCGGAGAGCGTGTTTAAAGCGTTTCCATCCAGCCCTGCGGCTGGCCGTTCGTTTACTGCCGACTTGATTGTGATAGACGAATGGGCGTTCCAGCAGTATGCCGAAGAGATTTGGCAAGCAGCATACCCGGTTATCAACCGACCGTTCGGCGGGCGGGTCATTGGCTTGTCTACTATCAAGCTGGGCACGCTGTTTGAGGAAATCTACACGAACCCCGGCAACGGCTTTACCAAGCTGTTTTTGCCCTGGTCGACTGACCCGCGCCGTACCGAAAAATGGTACGCACAGACGGTTGCTGCGCTGGGCGAGGATAAAACGATGCAGGAGTACCCTGCAACAGAGGAAGAAGCGCTCTCCGCCCCAGGAGGGCGCTTTTTTAGTGAGCTTGATAAAGATACCCACTTGGTTGATGCACCGCCCACAGGGCCGCTAAGACGCTATGTGGCGATAGACTATGGCCTTGATATGCTGGCGGCTATCTGGATCGCCGTTGACCCGAACAACCATGCAACGGTGTACCGGGTGGACGGCGGGCCGAACAAGACCATTGGCGAAGCGGCGGATTTGATTTTACGAGATTCCGAAGGCGAGGAAATTGATATGTACCTTGCGCCGCCTGATTTGTGGAACCGCAGCCAGGAGAGCGGCAAGAGCCGTGCACAGCTGTTCAGCGAAGCGCATCTGCCGCTGGTGCAAAGTTCCCGCGATTTTCCTGCCGGGTGTGCGGCCATGAAACAATGGCTACGCAAGGACGAGAAAACAGGGAAGGGGTATCTTACGTTCTACAAGCCGGGCGAGTTGTGGACATGCATGACGAAGATACAGAAAGACGACAAAAATGCCGACGTGTATGCGAAAAATCCGCATGGATTGACGCATTTCCCGGATGCTTTACGCTATTTTTGCGTTTGGTGGACGAGCCCGGCGAAAAATCCGGTGAATATCAAAAAGCGGCCGTGGACGGCAGATATGTACGAGGACTACCGCAATGCCAATGCGGAAGAGCGAAAAATGTTGATGGAAAGGTGGGGACACCCTGCATGATCGAGTTTTGGTTGAACGCGCAGCCCTGTTTTAGAATTTGCCGCTATTACGGCGGCAAGGTACGGAACAGCATTTTGGTAATGGAGGGGATTTTTTGAGATGCCCGACTTGTGGAATTGAGTGCAGGACCGATTCCGGCACGAATGTGCTGAAATTTATCTGCCGCAGCAAACAATGCCCGGATTATGGGCATGTGATGGGGGAAAAGCCCCTGAATGAGCCTGTTGTACGGGTGAATTACCCGGTGCAGGACGATTGAAGCGGATATAGAATCCGCACTTACGATAGAAATAGCGCTTATCCCATTGGGGGTAGGCGCTTTTTTTATACCCATTTTTAGCCGACGGGCGTTGTACGTGGAGGAACCAATGGAAGAACTTGAAAACGGCGTGACCGAGAGCGTAGCCGACTCTGAAACCAACCTGGAAGAAACCGCTGCGGAAGAAACCACACAGCAGGTGGAAGAACCTGCTGCAGAAGAACCGGCGAAAGAGCCGGAAATCCCTGATTCAGTTTGGGCCATTGCCCGCAAGCGCAGCGAGCGAGAGGCACAGGCAAGAATCGACAGGCAGATCGCGCAGCGTTTTGGACAGTACAAAAACCCCGCCACAGGAAAGAACATTGCGACACTGGATGATTACTTTGCTGCAATGGATGCCCAGGCGGAGCAGAGCCGTCAGGAAGCCATCGACCGCATGACGGCCAACCAGAGCAGGGAACAGCAGGAAGCACTACGCCAAATCCTTGCAAACGACCCGGAAAAGCGACGTTTGAATGCCCGGGTGCAGGAATTGGAGCAGAAACAGATTGATGAGCAGGCAGGAGCTGCATTTAACCGCGATTTTGCCGAGCTGCAGAAGCTGGAACCTGCTTTGAAAACCGTAAACGACCTGGAAAAGCTGGACGGCTTTGACAAAATTGTACAGCTTGTACAAGAAAAGGGACTTGACATGGTGACGGCCTATAAGGCTGTGAACTTTGGCAAGGCCACGCAGGCCAGCCAGGCGGCAGGAAAGCAGGCGGCTATCAATGCTGCCAAAGGGAAGAACCACCTTGCCGCCCACGATGGGCAGGCGCAGCCGGGAACCCAAAAGGTAATGAGCGAAAGCATGCTGAACCTTGCGAAAGAAGCGTTCCCGGACAAATCTGACGCAGAAATCCAGAAACTTTATAACTCGATTTGAAAGGAGCCACGATAAATGGCAGTTATTTTTAGTAAATCCAGCGGCGCAGCCAATGATTATTGGAACGAATGGGCCGACATGATTCAGATGAAGATGAAGGACACCGATAACGAGAAGAACAACGACGACGAGCTTGTCAACGCCCTGTTCAACGTAAAGAAATCCAAGCGCTTTGGTGAGAAGATCGCAGGCCTGTCTACCTTTGGCAACTTTGAGGCTGTTGACGAGGGTGCAGAAGCCCCGGCCGATACCCTGAAAGAGACTGAGCCCAAGCTGATTACCCACAGCGAGTTCAAGAAACTGTTTGAAGTCACCAAGACCATGAAAGAGGACTTGCAGTTTGACATTGTTGCCACCAAGGCAGCGGCTTATGTGCGTGCCTACAAGCGAAGCCGTGCAGAGTTTGCCAGCGCTGCGCTGACCAGCGCCGCCAAGACCTTTACCTACGGCAGCAAGACCGGACTGGACAGCACCACCGCTGACGGCCTGGCCCTGTTTGATAAGGCGCATACCGGCCTGACCGGCGTTGCGACCCAGTCCAACGTGTTTACCAATGCCTTTGGCAATGACGATGCCATGCTGAACCGCCTTGCCAACATTGGCATGAACTTTAAAAACGCCACCGGCCATGTGATGGGCTACACCTTCGATACCCTGATCGTGCCCGGCAACGCCTACCGCCTGATTACGCTGGGCAAGAAGATCATCAACAGTGACCAGCAGGTTGGCAGCAGCTTCAACGATGTCAACGTGAACAAGGGCATTTGGAAACTTGTTGTTGACCACCATTGGCAGGTTGCAGAGGGCACCGAGCCGTACATCATCATGTCCAGCCAGGCCAACAAGGACCTGATGGGCAGCATGTTCTACGACCGTACCCCGCTGGAAATTGAGCAGGATGTGGATGTGCGCACCCAGAACCTGATTTCCAGCGGCCGTGGCCGTTTCAGCGCCGGTTTTGGCGATTGGCGACACATCATCATGGGCGGCGCCGCTGCCGGTACGGAGTTGACCTGATATGACCCCGAAAGGATTGCAGCCGGGTGATACCTTTACCGAGGGCAAGCTGACCTATGTGGTTGTGGCGGTAAACGCCGACGGCAGCTATGATGCCAAGCTGGCAGAGAAAACCAAGGAAGTAAAACGCGGCAGACCCAAGAAAGCATAAGCACAGCGGCCCTGCTTAGGCAGGACCGCTTTTTATCACATTTGCGGGGGCATGACCCTACAGGAGTGAACAATGAAGAAGAACGACGACAAAGACAAAAAGCTGCTGGAAAAATGGCAAGGCAAGTTATCTGCCGCAAAAGCACGATACAGCGCAGAGCTTGCAGCCATGCAGCGGCGTGAGGATATGTACTACGGAAGCCACACTATCCAGGGGGCCAAAAAGAAGGCAAGCAATGTGCGGAATGTGGTGTATGAGCTGATCGAAAGCGAAGTGGACACCAGTATCCCACAGCCGAAGGTAACGGCCATCCATGCAGAGGATGTGGAAAAGGCCCGGAAAATCGAGAATCTTTTGCGAAACGAGATCCGACGGATGCCTATCCCAGAGATGAACGACAGCAGCGAGAGAACCGTGACCATCCAGGGCGGCGATTTTTTCCATGTGGAATGGAACCCGGTTGCCGGGTATCACTGCACTTTGGGCGATGTGGAAGTTAATTTACGCCATCCGAGGCAGGTCATACCGCAGCCGGGCGTATATCGGCTGGAAGATATGGACTATGTGTTTTTGCAGATGAGCAAGAGCAAAGAGTCTTTGGAGAACAAATACGGCGTAGAAATTGACACAGACACCGAAGATGCCCCGGAGGTGCGCGGCAACGATGCCAGCACGGCCAGCGGTGTTGTGACCCAGAACATTGTGTACTACAAGCACGATAAGGGCACAGTGGGCATGCTGAGCTGGTGCGGCGACCAGATTTTAGAGAATTACCCGGACTATTACGCCAGAACCAGCGAGGTTTGCACCAAGTGCGGACGGAAGCGGGTAGGGGATGTATGCGTTTGCGGAAACAAACGATTTAAAGAAGCCCCGGTGCAGACCATTACCCTGACGCAGGATTTGGTGATGAGCGACGGCGAGACCATCCCGGCGCAGACACGCGGCGAGGATATGCCGATTTTGAACCCTGACGGCAGTATGCAGCTGGACAACGATACCGGCGAGATGATCATGATGCCCGGCGAACTGGAAGCAACCGAAATCCCCGCCTATAAACCGCACGGATTCCCAATCATTGAGAGAATCAATATCTCGGCAGCTGACCGCTTTTTGGGTGTAAGCGATGTGGATATTATCTCGGACCAGCAGCAGGCCATTAACAAATATGGCACAAAAATCCAGGAAAAGCTGCTGAAAGGCGGCAGCTATGTCACCTTGCCGGACGGTGTGGATGTTGACAAAAGCGACGATGAGTTAAAGATTTTGCGCATCCAGAACCCCAGCCAGGCAAACCTTATCAGCGTTATCAATGTGCAGCCAAATGTGCAGAATGACCAGAACATGTTGGAGTACAACTATAACTGGGCAAAATCTGCTTTGGGTATTACCGATGCTTTCCAGGGCAAGTACGACAGCTCCGCTACTTCTGGCAGTGCAAAGCAGTTCAGTGCGAACCAGAGCGCAGGACGTTTGCAGAGCAAGCGTGAGATGAAGAACAACGCCTACGCCAGGCTGTACCGGCTGATGTTTGAGTACTTGCTGGCCTATGCGGACGAGCCGTACCCAATGACCGAGACAGACACGGACGGGGAGCAGCAGTTCGGCCACTTTGACCGCAACGACTTTTTGAAGCGCGACGCTGCCGGGGAACTGTATTGGAACGATGAATTCATCTTTGAGGTAGACCCGGCCAGCAACCTTGCCAGCAACCGGGAACGGCTGTGGGATATGGCAAAGGTGGATTACCAGGCTGGCGCGTTTGGCCCCATCAACGACTTGGAGAGCCAGCGCACCTATTGGACGTGGCTGCGCAATACCAATTATCCGTATTCGGCTACTGTGCTGGCGGATATCCGACAGCGGCTTAGTGAGCAGCAGCAGATGCAGGCCATGATGAACCAGGGGGTAAATGCAAATGACATGGGAACAGATCAAGCTGTCATCCTTGCAGAAGATGTTCGCCAGTGACGGCACAGACATCTCGAACCCAGACGAAGCGACAAAAGAATATTTAAACGCTATGCCGCAGGCAGCCAACGAAGCCATTGAAATGATTTGCACTGCCGGGCGGTACTTGCGCAAAAGCTACACGACCAGCAAGGACAAGGGCGAAGCTCTGACGGTAAACCTTGAATACGAAGTGCCGGACTACTGGCGCATGGGGAACATGGAGGTTTACAAGCTGGTGGACGATACCCCTGAACCTGTGGACGGTGTGGCGCTGTACGGCGGTAAGTATCTGGTATTCCCGGCGGAATATGAGGGGGACTTTGAGTTTTTTTACGATGCCAAGCCCACAACCATTACGCTGAGCACGCCGGATTCCAAGAAGATTGATTTGCCGGATGACGCGGTGGTGCTGCTGCCGCTTTACATTGCCAGCCAGCTATACAAGGATGATGACATTGCCATTGCCACTTACTACCGCAACGAGTTTGAGACCGCCTTTGAACGACTGACGAATCCGAGAACCGTAAGTAAGGAAAGCTTTACAAGCAATACAGGGTGGTGGTAAGCATGGCTACCTTTACGATACCCAGCCAGGTTGCCCGCAGCAAACTGGCGATTGATAAAATGCTTGGCATTGATTATACCAGCAACACCGCCAATGTAAGCGTGAGCCAAAGCCCCAACGCGCAGAACATGATACGGTCAGAACCCGGCAAGGTGCGCAAGCGGATGGGATATAAGCTGCGAGCGGCTTTTCCGGCCCGTGTGAACGGTTTCCACGAGCTAAAGGGTAAGAGCCTTATCCATGCTGGAACGGCGCTATACGAGCTGCCGGAGGGCGGCAAGGAAGTGGGCAATGCACTGTACAGCGACATGGCAGATGCCCGCAGCAAAAGTTGGCAGATGGACGATAAGTTGTTTATTGCCGACGGAAAGTGCCTGCTGGTATATGACGGCGAAACTGTAAAAAAAGCCAGTGACGATGCAAAAATCCCGACGCTGACGATTGCCAAACCACCGCAGGGCGGCGGCAAGGAATACGAAGCGCTGAACCTGTTGCAGCCGAAGTTTAAAGAACTTTTTGCCAGCGATGGAAAAGCTACCGAGTATCATCTTAGCTTTTCGGGACTGGACAGCGAGGACGTAACTGTACGTAAGCTGAACAGCAGCGGAGAATGGGAAAATGTGACCAGCGGGTTTAGCTGCAACAAAGCAACCGGGGTTGTTACGTTCAGCACGGCGCCCGGCAAAAGCCCGGTAGAGGGTGAGGACAACATTGAAATCACAGCAACCAGAACGGTAGAGGGCTATGCCGACCGCATCAACAAATGCTGCATTGGCATTTTGTTTGGTGTGAACGGCGCAGCAGACCGCCTGTTTTTGAGCGGCAACCCGGATTATCCGAACCAGGACTGGTACAGCGGACAGTATGACTTGACCTATTGGCCGGACACCGCCTACAGCAAACTGGGAACGGCTAAAAGCGCCATTATGGGCTACTCCATCATTGAGAACCGCATTGCAGCCCATAAGGACGAGCATGAGACCGACCGGAACGTTGTGATACGACAGGGTAATTTGGTGGACAGCGAACCGGCTTTCCCCATTACCAACACGATACAAGGCCCCGGCGCAATTGCAAAATACAGCTTTGCCTACTGCGCCAATGAGCCTGTTTTTTTGACCAATTTAGGAATTTACGCCATTACCCCCAGCGACATTGTGGGCGAACGATTCAGCCAGAACAGAAGCTATTACATGAACGGCAAGCTGCTGGATGAAGCAAACAAAGCGGATGCTTACGCCTGTGTGTACAAGGACATGTATTGGCTGTGCCTGAACGGCGTTGCTTATATTTTGGACGGGCAGCAGAACTTGGGCACAAACAAAAACGAGCCGTACTCGACCCGGCAATATGCCTGTTTTTATGAGACAAATATCCCAGCGCGGGTCATGTGGGTAGATGGCACAAATTTGTTTTTTGGGGCAGACAATGGCAAAGTATATGAGTTTTACACTGACCCGAACGAGATTACAAGCTACAATGATGACGGTGCTGCGATTTCTGCGGAATGGGAAACCCCAGATTTGGCCGGTGCATTATTTTATAAAAATAAGAGTTTCCGTTATTTGGCCTTGCAGATGGCACCGAGCGTTGTTACTTCTGTTGCGGTATACGCAATGAAGCGCGGCATATGGTCAAACATCTGGAACGACAATACCCACGCACGATTTTTTAGTTATCATCAGCTGCGTTATTCGCGCTTTACTTATTCCAACGACCAGACGGCGCGAACGCTGCACAACAAAATCAGGATTAAACGGGTAGACAAGGCAAGGTTCCGGTTTGTAAACGATACGTTAAATGAGCCGTTTGGATTGATGCAGATTGCCGTTGAATTTGTAGAAAACGGAAACTTTAAGGGGTGAGATTGTGGCCTTTAAAAAAATTAGTGATTCCGATTTGCAGAATAAGGGAAACATTGGCATGCCAGATACGCCCGGTTTAAGCACTGCTGACATGCAGAAAAAAATGGATGAAATCCCGCGTGAAATCATTATCCCTGTTTTAAATGCCCTGATTGACGGGCTGAACGGGATGGATTTGGATAAAAGAACCCATAACGGCGGCGGCTGCCTTTATATCCGTGTAAACAGTGACCGCGTTATTGAAACCAGCGATGACGGCACTTCCTGGCAGGCGACAGGTAGCAGTGGGCACTTAATCATTGACGAGACCGGCAATGAAATGCCGCAGCGAAACCGCATGCAGTTTTTGGGGGCCACCGTTACCGATACGGGGCTTTACACGGTTATTCAGGCGCGAAAAGGCGACCCAGGGCAGCAAGGCCCCCAGGGGCCGGTAGGACCGCAAGGCCCGCAGGGCGTGCAAGGGCCTATTGGCCCGGCAGGCCCACAGGGCGCACAAGGCTTACGCGGTGCAACGGGCGACCCCGGCCCAGCAGGCCCGGCAGGCGCAACAGGTCCTACCGGACCGAAAGGAGAAAAAGGCGAAAAGGGAAGCGACGGTTCCAGCTTTGTTGTGAAAGGCTTGTATGCCACGCTCTCCGCACTGAAAGCTGCACACCCAACCGGCGTGGCTGGAGACGCTTACGCGGTTGGAACGGCTGACAACAACGTTGTGTATTTGTGGGACGTTGACAAGAGAGCATGGGTATCTGTTGGAACGCTGCAAGGCCCGCAAGGTCCTACCGGCCCGCAGGGGCCGCAGGGGCCTACCGGCTCTGTTGGGCCGCAGGGACCTACCGGCCCGCAGGGCGAAACCGGCCCGCAGGGTAAACAGGGCGTACAGGGTGAGCCCGGCGAAAAAGGTGAGCAGGGAATCCAGGGTTTGCGCGGCGAGCAAGGCCCTACCGGCCCGCAGGGGCCGCAAGGCGAAAAGGGAGACCCCGGACTTGTACAGAGCGTAAACGGTAAAAGCGGCGAAGCAATTGTGCTTACCGCAGAAGATGTTGGCGCGTTGGATGAGAGCACAGCAAAAGAACTTATCAGCAGCCAAACGTCCGGGAAAATGGCGGCAAGCACCTATGACCCGCAGGGGCGGCGGACCGATATTTTCAAGGCGATCGACAAGGTCTCCAACATCTACTATGCCACGCTGACGCTGGGCAGGTGGACGGCTTGCAGTAGCGCAGACCAGGCCAAAGACCTACTGTACCAGCAGACGGCTACGCTGACCTGCGCGAACAGACATGCGCCGGTGGTGACGGCTGCCAGCGAGTTTTTGTCCGGCATCGGCTACGACAAGACCGGGGTGCCCGCTACCGATGATGTGCTGAATGAAGTGCAGGACATCATCAACGACGGCGTGACGGTCACGGCGTACAATTCGGTGCTGGTTAAGGTAAAAGAAAAGCCCACCGCCGAAATCCGGGCGCGGTGGGTCATTCAAAGCTGATGGAGGTTTAGCATGAAACATTGTAAGAAATCTGCGGCATGTGCTGCGCGGGGTGGTTGCTAATGGGTGTAGCACCGAGGATTCCGGGAGGCGGGACATCTAAAAAAAGCACTGAACTGACAAATATTATTCCGGCAATGAGCTCTAATTCACAAAACGGTTATAAAGTTAGCATGAAGTCTTTAAGCGGAAATGATGCTAGCGCTGGAGCCGCCTGGTATATGTTTAACCACAATTATCGCGTTTATAACTGGAATGAAAACGGGTATAACGAAAACGTATGCCATTTTGGTTCTGGAAAAGATGGGCAGATTGACATCGAATTGCCAGAACCGACGGCTGTACATGCTGTTTTTGTTATTGGCCCTAATTATAGCAGTTACGGTGTGAACGGGCCAACAAGTGCTGAACTTTATTTCTCGAATGATGGCACAAATTTTACCAAAGTTGATGATGCAGTGAATATCCGAAAAAATAGTTACGCACAGTTGCCGATGCTTGGCGATAAAATCAATATGTGCCTAAATCCTAGTAAGCATAAATATTATCGCATTGCCGTATACAGAACTGCCGAATATGTTGGCGTAAATGCAATTATATTGCTCTAATTTGTACACCAAGAATTCAACAAAAAGGAGCTGAAAGATAAAAATATGAAAATCTACGATGAAATCACAAAGGCCGAAATGATAACCCCTGACCTTGACAAGGGTTATCTCTACACCGCCAGGCGTGTTGCCGAGCATGTGCCGGAGAGCCGGGAAGTGATGCAGGGCACTGTCACCGAGGCGAACCCGCAGGGTCTTATGCGCATCATTCCTGCCCATGACGTGTACGAGGACTGCCAGTTCTACCACGCTTACACGGCAGAGGAACTGGCCGAGCGGGAAAAACCCACGCTGCAGGAACAGGTGGACGCCAACGCGGCGGCCATTTTGGAGCTGGCCCAGATGCTGGCCGGAGGTGAATGATATGGTACAGTTTTATATCTGCTGCATCAAGCGCGGGCTGATTACGCTGGACAAAGTGCCGGAGAAATGGCGTGAGGCCGTAATGGCAGAGATGGAGGGAGCATGACGCATGAAGTAGTGCTGCAGGGGTACAACGTAAAGCCTGGCTCTCTGCAGCTTGGAACTTTTGACAGCTACGGCATTGAGGAAATCCACGTGACGGCAGATGACAGTTGGGATGGGCTGGCCATTGTTGTAACTTTTAATCCACCCGAAGGTGACGCGGTAGAAGTGCGCGTGCCTGAAGATGGTACGGTAGATGTACCGCCTGAGGCGACCACTTACGAAGGCAAGGGCACCATTGTATTTTGCGGTGTTGACAGCGGTGTGCAGCGCATTACAAAAACAATGGGCTATGTGGTAATCACCCATGCAAATGTTGGCACTGACACAGCCTTTACGCCGAGTGAGGATTTGGCCGCGCAGGTATTGAACGCCGCTTTGAGCGCAGAGCGCAGCAGCACAGAAGCAAACACGGCGGCACAGGGCGCACAGAAGGCAGCAGAAAATGCAGCAAGCGCGGCACAGGCAAGTGCCGAATCCGCCAGCAAGGCGGCGGCGGAAGCGGCAGCGGCCAAACCTTACACCGAAAGTGCAAAAGCAAGTGCAGAAGCGGCAAGGGATTCGGAAAATCAGGCGCAGCAATCCAGCACGGAAGCAACCGCTGCGAAAAATGCCGCACAAAATGCACAGGCTGGTGCAGAAAGCTCCGCAGCGGCTGCGGCAAAGTCAGCAAAAGAAGCGGCTGCCAGTGCGGTAAATCTGGACAATGCTGTAAACACGGCAACGCAGAAAGCAGCGGCAGCAAGCGCTTCGGCAGCAGCGGCAAAGGCGAGCGAGAATGCAGCAGCCAACAGTGAGGCAGCGACGAAAACGTATGCCGAGAGTGCGCGGACGGCCAAAAACAGTGCTGCCGCCAGTGCGGAAACCGCGAACGCGGCGAAAGATTCGGCCAGCGCCAGTGCCAGAGATGCAGCCGCAAGTAAAATTGCAGCTGCGGCCAGTGAGAAAAATGCAGCGAACAGCGCCAGCTCTGCGGCGGGCAGCGCCAGCGCCGCCAAAGAAAGCGAAAAGGCAGCCGCCAAGAGCGCCGAAGAAGCCAAGGCATCTACCCCGGCGTCTACGCTGGACGGCATGTACACGGCCATGCTGGACGGCACCAACACGCAGAAGATCTTTAAACTGTGGTGGCCGTTTGCCGTAACACAGAGCGAAAACAAGTACAGCTGCCTGGAACGCTTTGCCGCCATGCTGGACACCGCCTGGGGCGATAAGACCTACACGGTGCGGAACATCCACGAGAGCGTGAGCGGCGATGCCAGCGGCACCCCGCTGGATGATCTGGCAGACGGCCGCGGCGCTGCGCCCCTGGTGACGGATGCCAGCACGGGCGTGGCAGATTGGGCCGAAAACGACCCCATGACCTGGTATGTGCGTGCCAACGCCAAGAGCCTGGCAGACGGCACCATGGAGGTGCTGGCCGTTGAGACCGAAGCCGCCTTTGATGTGGCCGGCGAGACCGCGCCGGTGTACTGCTTTTCCCCTGCCCTGGCCGTGAAGGAATGGGATGACGGCAGCTACCTTTACACTAGCTGGCACATGCGCGCAGGCGACGGCTATGTGCCGATGGCGGGCGATGTAGCCCCAGACGGCACCCACCGCCTGCTGACCTGGCACCCTGCTTTTTACGGCGGTAAAAACAGCGCGGGCGGCATGACAAGCGGCGCTGGCCTGCTGCCCATGTCCTGGACCAGCGCCAACGCGGCGCTACCGCTGGCCCGGAAGCTGACCGCCTACGATGGGCTGTGGTGCGATTGTGACACCCAGTTTGCCCTGATGGCCTGGCGGCTGCGCCACTGGACGTTAAGCAACAGCGGCCAGCTGGAAGGATGCACCAACTACAACTACCAGTACACCCTTGCGGCAGCCGAAACCGGCGTGAAGCGTGTGCTGCTGACCAAAGCCCAGGGTACCAACCTGCTGGTGGGCAGCTGCGTGTGCCTGGGTGAACACGGAAGCAATACGAACAACGACCGAAACCAGGCATACAACCACGATGTGTTCAATGTTGCCAAGATTTTGAGCGTTGAGACCGTAACCGTGAACGATACCGAGTATGCGGCCGTAAACCTGGACCTGGCAAGCACCATCGACACCAAGACCACGATGCTGGTAAGCACCATGCCGTGGCCGAACGGCACCACCGAAGCACTGCCCGGCCATAGTGACGGCTGCATTGGTAACCTGACCAACGGCAAATACCCGTACCGCATTGCCGGTATGGAAATGCAGATCGGCAGCTATTGCGAAGAACTTGACCCGCTGTGGAAGGCCAGCCTGGTGGACGATGACCACTGGCACTATGATGTGTACAGTTGCCGGGACAGTGAGAAGCTGGCCGGAAGCATCACCGCCAACTACCAGAAGGTGGGTGAATTTGACCTGCCGAACGCGAACAAGTGGAGCTGGAACTTTATCCGCGCATTGAACAAAATGGCGGCAGAAGCACAAATCCCGACGAAGTTCGGCGGTTCCAGCAGCACCTACGTCAAGGCCGCCTTCCTTTCCCCTGGCGGGGCCGGTGTGTGTGCGCCCTGGCGCTTCGGCTCCCTCAACGATGGGGGCGCCTGTGGTTTGCCCTGCGCGCATGGTGGCTCTAGCACCGGCACCTCCGGCTGGAACGGCGTGCCGCGGCTTGCTGGATCGGGCAAAAAGCGGGGTGAATGGCCCGCGTAAGCAGGGCCAGAGGGGCAGCAGGCCCCTTTTGACGATAAGAGAGGTGAAAGCAGGATGAAGTACACGGAAACACTGGACCACGCCCCCGCTGCTGTGGAGCTGGAACGGCTGCCTGATGGCACCGCCTGGCTGCGGCTGCACAAGGATGTGGTGCAGGGAAAGACCGAAGCGCCGGAGGGTGAAGAGGGCGGGCCGTGCTGGACGGCCACCACTGCGGTGGCCCAGCTGGGCACCGACCGCGCGGCCGAAACGGTGGAGAGCATCACCGCCAACCTGGACGACTGGTGGACCTATGCCGAAGCATGGGAAGAACAGCCGCCCATGACGCTGAACCAGCGCATGGATGCGGTGGAAACCGCCCTGGCCGACATTGTGGACATTATGACGGGAGGTGCCGAAGCATGAGCATTTGGCTGCTTTTGTACCGCATGAAAAAGATCACTGCGGCACAAATTTGGGAGCGCGTAGACAGCGGCGCAATCAGCGCCGAAGAGGCCGTGAAAATCTGCGGCCCAAGACCGTGAGCGTAAAGGTCGGCCTGCTGACGCGGGCGATGCTCGTGCTGTGGGATTATAAAGAGGCCATCCCGGACGCACTGCCCTGCTGAGGGAGTATGAGCGTCTGGTGATGAATAATGATGAGGTGATACCTTGACAGGAATTTTTAAAGGACGATTTCGGGTGCGGTACAACTACGCCCGATTTGGTTACACGCGGGGTGGCGGTAAGACGTGGCACGGCGGCATTGATTTGGAAGCGCTGGACGATGATACCATTTACATGCCAACCTACAAGGGCAAGAGCATTTCCGGCACGGTGACCCGGGCGCGGATTGTGACCGACAAAAACAATGCGACGTGGGAGTGGGGATATTACGTCTGTGTCCAGCTGGACGCAAACCAGACGCCGGATGCCGTCAACTACCTGTATTTCTGCCACTGCGCCAAGCTGTTGGTCAAGGCTGGGCAGAAAGTCAAAAGCGGCGATGCACTGGCCGTTATGGGCAACACCGGCAATGCCGCGTTGGCAGACCCGCCGTACAAACACTGTCACTTCGAGGTGCGTGCCACTGCCACCGGCAAGGGGCTTGACCCGACGGCGTATGCGGGCTGCCAGAATGAAGTGGGAACCTACGGCGACCAGCCTGCGCAGACAAGCGGTGAGGAAGTGCTGATTGATGTATCCCACCACCAGGGCGCTATCGACTGGGCGAGTGTTCCCTACCGCGCCATTGTTCGCATCGGGTATCGCGGTTACGGCAGCGGAAAGCTCATGAAGGATGAGCAGTTCGACGCCAACCTTGCAGGGGCAAAAGCAAGCGGAAAGCTGTTCGGCTTTTACTTCTTCTCGCAGGCCGTCACGGTGGACGAAGCCCGCGAGGAAGCAGACTTCTGCGCAAGCCTTGCACCGACAGGCTATCCCTTGTTCTTCGACAGCGAATGGGGACACACAACCAAGACCGGCGCCCACGATGGCCGCGCAGACAACCTGACGAAAGACCAGCGCACGGCAATCGCAATGGCATTTTGCGAGAAAGCCAAAGCGCACGGATTTACGGCAGGCGTCTACACCTTCACATCGTTCGCAAGCACGAATATCGACTACGCTTATCTGTGCGAGGATTACATTGGCTGGCTAGCCGATACGCGCACGAACTATGACAAGACGCTGCCGCGATACATCCACCAATACGGGCAGGGCAGCGTCGCAGGCATCACCGGCACGGTCGACCTCAACCATTTTGTTAAGACCCTGCCTGCAGTGAACAAGCCTGCAAGCAAGCTACAAGTAATTACCATTGGGCCGGTATCGCAGGGAGATGCGGATGCAATCTACTTGCTGTGTAGGGAACGCGGCCTGGCGGATGCCGGGCTGTATAAGAGTGAGTGGGCATAAAGCCTGGAAAGACGTAAAAATGACGGATTGGGATATCGTAAAAGACATCGTTGTCCTTTTGGGGATCATCGTCACCGTGACGGGGCCACTGCTTAAGCTTAACACAAGCATTGTGGAGTTAAAAACGCTGTTGGATAACGTCATCAAGCAGGTGGCGGACAACGATAAGGGCAACACAGAAAGTCATCGCCGCTTGTGGGCGCACAACACCGAGCAAGACAAAATTTTGACAGACCACGAGCAGCGTTTACACGACCTTGAGGATAAGTGAGGTAAAATCCATGAACGATTTTTTAAAAAATTTTGCAGCGCTTATCAAGGTGAAAACCATTGTAACGCTGGTGGTGGTTGCGGTTTTTGCGGTGCTGGCATTGCAGAGCAAATTACAGCCTGACACGGTCATGACCATTGTGACAATGGTCGTGGCTTTTTATTTTGGTACACAGACCGAAAGCAAGAACAATAAGGATAAGTAAGGAGGCGCTTTTATGCCGAAACCAGTAACAGGTTCTACGAAGGATTATTATGTGAAGCCCGGCACGACAACGGCCAACAAGTACGGCGGCAGCCGCAACTATTCCACTGGCAGCAACAAATTCGCCAGCAGTAATGCCGGCAGCAACTCTAATGGCAGTGGCTACAGCAGTGGAAACCGATACAGCGGCAGTTCCGGCAGTGCGGCAAGTGCAGCAGCGGCAGCGCCTGCCGCGACCAACAGCGGTATGAGTGCTTGGCAGCAGGCACAGCAGGCCATTCTTGCCGCGCAGAATGCTGCCGCCGAACAGCTGCGTGCCGCGCAGGAAGCGCAGCGGAGAGCCCGCGAAGAAGCATACCAGAAAGCCGCTGCGCAGCAGAAAGCAAATTACGACTTTTCTGCCGGGCAGGTAAACGATGCGACCGGCAAAGCATTGCAGGAAGCCTATATAAACCGCATGCTGCAAAATAAGAATTTGCAGCAAAGCCTTAGTGCGCAGGGGCTAAACGGCGGTGCAAGCGAGACCACGACCGCCGGTATGTACAACAACTACAACAACGCCCGCAACGATTTGGAAACCGAACGCCAGAGCCAGCTTGCAAACCTTTTGAACACCTATCAAAACAACATGGCGCAGTTGGAACAGCAGAGAGCCAGCGGCGCGGCAGCGGATTTGAGCCAGTACCAGACCGCTTTACAGAACCTTACAGCCGGGAACACGGCGAACCTTATCAGCCTGCTGCAAGGTTACGGCGATATGGCAAGCAGCGTGCCCGCCACGACCGCGCGTTATAATGCCCAAACCGGGCAGTGGGAATACGTTTAAGACTATGCCGCCCGCAATGGGCGGCTTTTTTAGCATAAGGAGGACACCTGATGGCTAAAATGAGAAGCCGCACCGAAGCGCTTGTAAATGCCTACCTGAACAATTACCAGAATGCAAACGCTGCTACGGTTAGCGGCGGGCGGAGTGCGCAGCAAAGCGCCCAGAGCCGGGGCAGTGCCATTATGAACGCTACCGACAAAACGCTGCCTGCGCTGAAAGATTACAGTGCTGACGTGCTGAACGGTATTATAAAGAGTGCCGACAATGCGCAGAACACCGCTATCAGCAATTTTAAGCTGGCGAAAAAGCAGATAGAAGCGGAGCAGAAAGCGGCAGAAAAAGCGGCGAAAGCAGCGGCGAAAAGTTCCGGGAAATCCAGAAGTAAAAAGTCCGGCAAAAAAAGCAGCAGTACGAGCAGCACAGACGATGCCAGCGGCAACAATACATCGCTAAACAGCTTGTTTGGCGGCGCTGCAAGCACCAGTAGCGGCACGACGGGCAGCACAGCAGGCAGCAAGCCTAAGGCAGATGACACGAAAAAGGATAGCGAAAAGACAAAGGGAAAGAGCGCGCAGGAAAAGTATCTGGAATCCAAGAAAGCAGGCGCGCGCACGACCGCTGCAAAGAGTTATGCCGAGCGAAACGGGACAGGCCGCGTAAGCGCCGCGCAGCCCGCGCAGAGCCGCGCTGTGGCGCGGGGCGGGAAAGTTATCGGCAGCAGTTACGCCGCCGCAGGAAGCGCCCCCAGCGCGGCAGAGACGCAGGCCGCAAAGAACAAGCGCAACGACTACAAGAGCCGGCAGGAGGACATTGCCGCTGCGCTTAAAAAGCTGCAGAGCGATGCGGATTACCGTGCCGAGCTGGCTGCTCCGGGCCGCAAGCTGACTGGCGCCGAAATCCAGGCGGTAAAGGAATATAACCAGAAGCCAGGAGACTTGTACAAGCAAATGCAGGCCGGCGAACTTTCGCTGGATGACTATAACAAACAGGGGCAGGAACTTGCCCGTATGAACCAAAAAGCCGACCTGCACGGGCTGGGGCAGGATATGCAGGCGTTTACCGCCGGCCTGATGACATCTGTGCCATTTTTGAAACAGGTGGACAGCGCTATTAAAGATTATGGCAACAAAGCCACCAACGGGCAATACGGGAAATCCCTTGAAAGCGGAGCTGTGGCAGACTTTTTGCCGGCGCTGGAAAACTCTAAGGAACAAAACCGCATTGCTGCCGGTGCTGGCACAATGACCGGCAAAGCGGCGCAGTACGGTTTGTTTAATAACCTAATGGAAGGCACGCCGCTTGCGGAGACGATGGGCGAGGTGGGCGGCAAGGTGGCAGGTGCGGCCAGCAAGGTGCCCGTACTGGGACGATTTGCCACGCCGGCCGCCGGTGAAGCGCTGGGGCGCATTTTGACCGACCAGACGGCTGATACCGTTTTGGATACCGTACCAAGCCTTGTGAACGATTTGCAGACCTACGATGACCAGCAGAGCCGCATCAAGAACGGGGAGCAGGTAGACAATGCCCTGACACCCGGGCAGATTGGGCTGAACACGCTGGGCAACGTTGCGCAGAACTTTGCGTTTAACGCTATCCCGGAAGTGGGCGGCGCGGTGCTGAACCGGCTGAAAGGCCCCCTTGAAAATGCCAAAGCGGCCCGGGATGCGCTGGATGTGGAGCAGGCACGCGGCATGGTAGATGCCTATGAGGGCTTGCAGCAGAACAGCATTGCCCGCCCGGCGGAGGCCCTGAATGATGTGAATACCAGCATCGACTCAGCATCCGCGTTGAAAGACGGAAGTGCTGTGGATGATACCGGCAGATGGGCTGTGCAGAATGCGGAGAATTTGCCGATTGACGCACAGCTGGCAGAAGCCTACAATAGAGGCAACGGAGGTGTTGTAAATGACAACTTGGGAGCGGGCGTTCGAGCAGACGTTCCCGGGAACGCTGACGCTGGCGCAGGCATTGAACAGCAACCCGGAGGAACTGGAAGCGGGATTGCTGGACAAGCTGCAGAAGCAGGGATTGGTAGCACCGCGAGTGGCAACGGAGCAGGAGTACAAGGAACTGCTGCAGAAAACGCTCAAACGGTGGCTGAGTGGGCAAAATCAATAACCGGCAAGAACCGACAGAGCGTGTACACACGGCGCATTGAGGACCTGTATGCCCGGATGCAGAACGGGGCCAGCCGGGATGAGCTTTTGGAAGAAGCCGGAAACATTGCCGCCGGAATTGTGAAAGAGCGGGACTTTGCGGAGCCGCTGGACGAAGCGACAACGGCTTTGCGGGATTACTTTAAATCGACCCCTGTACGTCTGGATGAAAAGGCGGCAGGGGATATTTTGTCGGCCAGCGGGCTGAAAAGCATCCAGCAGTACAATTTCCAGAACGGAACCAACTTCTCGCTGACGAAGGGCGTGCCCTATGATTCGGCCATGATGGAGCTGGCGGAGATGGGCACCGGCGTAAAGGGAACATCGGTAGATGACCTGATGGCGGCGGTGCAGAGCAGCAATGCAAAACCGCTGGTGGACATTGATATGGCGGCTGCCAGCACGGACTACTACCGGGACGCGATTTTGAACGGGCCGACCGGGCAGGAGATCGGCGGGGAAGATTTTGAGAACTGGCTGAATGTGCAATCCTTTGACCGAGATGCACCGGATTATGTACAGCGGCTTTTGGAGCGAGATAGCATCCCCGCGTTGAACCAGACTGCGGAGACAGTGAGTGAACCTGTTCCCGGTATGGGAACTGCGAATAATGCGCGGCAGGTTGTGCAGGAACAACCGCTGAACGGCAGCGAAAGTGTGCCGAGTAATGCTATCGGTGCGGAAAGAACCCTGTACAACCGCGAAGAAGTACCGAATCTGGATTATGCCAACCAGCGCGTTATGCAGGGGGACATGGATGCCCAGACCGCCGCAGAGCTTGGCATTGGCGAGCAGACCCACACCGTTTACAGCCGGGCAGAAGGGCGCGACACAGCAGCCCAGGACTTTGATGTACTGGTGCAGCAGACCGGCAGTGTGACCGGAGCCGGACGCACAGTGGCAGATGAGCTGAACAGGAAAATCCAGAATGGGCAATGGGATGCTTCCGATGTGTACGCGGGCAGCCATGCGGCAGAACAGCTGCGCCAGCGTTTGGCAGAACTTCCGGAAGGCAGCGCGGAAGCCGATGTAGTGAAAGCCCAAATTGCGAATATCAACCGCGCCGTAAGCGCCGGGCAGAGCAAGGCCGGACAGGCACTTGTTTCCGGACGATATGCGCAGCCTGACGAATACAGCGGAATCCGGCGGTTTGAACAGTACACACAGAACAGTGTTGACCGCTTTGCCAATACGCGGCAGGGTCAACAGCTGCACGATGTAGCGCAGGAAGTTGCCGACACGATGAATGGGCCGATGGATGATGAGTTCACGGCCTTTGTGCATGGTCAGGGCGTGGACACCGGCGATGATGTGCGTGACCAGCTTGAGTATATGGCCGAGCAAATTCAACGCATGGGCCGCGCACGCAACGTAAACATCAACGAGGAACAGGCCAGAGCTGCCGCAGCCAGACTGCAGGCAGGTGGCACCGCCGAAGACATTTACGGTGCGTTTGCACGGCAGGCCCTTGGCATCGGCGATTTAAGTCAGGAAGATTTAGACTATGCCGTTGACACTTTCCGCCGGATTTCGGACATGCCGGACAGCCGGGAGCGTTACGACCTTGAGATGAGTGTTTACGGCCGCATGGCAAACTATATGCCTGCGCGCGGGTTTGCAGACAGACTGAATAACATCCGTTACCTGTGCATGCTTGGAAACAGCCGCACGCACATCCGTAACCTGATGGGCAATGTCATGATGGGCACGGTAACGCGCGCAAAGGACAATATTGCGGGCGTAATGCAGCTTGCCTTGCCGCAGAACGAACGTACGAAAGCTGTCGGCACAATGCTAACTGCGGATGGGCGGCGAATGGTAAACCGCGCCAGAGACTACGCGGATAACCAGATGTACAGCATACTGTATCAGGATGGCCGCTGGAACATGGATACCGGGCTGCAGGCCGCACGAAACACCTACACCACGCCTGTTGGGCGAGCGATCGGGCGTTTAAGCGACATCAACGGCGGCGCGCTGGAAGCAGAGGATAATTTCTTTTTGCGCAGCGCGTTCGGCAACAGCATGGCAAGCTTTTTAAAAGCACGCGGGTATGACAGCAGCATTTTTGACGCTACGAATGAACACAGCCGGGCTGTACTGCGGCAGGCTGCGGCGCAAGCGCTTGAAGATGCGCGGGAAGCTACATTCCACGAGGACAACTTTTTGAGCACGGCGTTCCGCAATTTTTCAAACGATACGCGGCGGCACGGCCCGGCCGGGCAGCTTGCTTATGCGGTGACGGAAGGCATTTTGCCGTTTAAGAAAACGCCCATCAACATTGCAAAGAACGCATTGGAGTACAACCCTGTCGGCGGAGCTGTTGAAGCGATCTACCGTGGGGCTACCGGGCAGGGCGCAACGCGGGTCATGGACGCTGCAGCAAAGGGTGTAACCGGCACAGCAATTTTAGGCGCCGGTTATTTGCTTGCCAAGAATGGTATGCTGACCGGCGGTGCAAGCGGAGATGACCGCGCCGACAACTACAATGAAATGCTGGGCGACCAGAATTATGCTGTAAAAATACCCGGGAAGGGGACTTACACGCTGGACTGGGCAAGCCCTGCCAGCGTGCCGCTGCTGATTGGCGCGCAAATCGCTAAAGACCAGGAAGACGGCGGGGAGTTCAACCTGACGCAGACGCTTGACCAGTTCCGCCAGATTACGCAGCCTATTCTTGACACCACCATGCTGCAGGGCCTGAATGATACACTTAACAGTGTAAGCTATGCCGATTCCAACGACAAGTTGGCTACACTTGGCACGAGTGCACTGGGCAGCTTTGCAAACCAATTTGTGCCTACGGCTTTAGGACAGGTTGCGCGGACGGTGGACGATACCAGGCGCAGCAGCTACGGCGGCGGCGACACAAAGACCGAACGGGATATTGGGTACAACATCCGAAAGATGGAGAACAAGATACCCGGACTAAGTATGGCCAACGAACCGTACATTGACCAGTGGGGCCGCGAAGAGGCAAGTCTTGACGGAACGGACGATTCAGCGGGAGGCACGTTCCTGCGCGGTGCGTACAACATGCTTAGCCCCGGTTATGTGAGCTCCGAAAACATTACCCCGGTAGACGAATATCTGCAAGGGCTGTATGGCGGCACCAACGACAGCTATGTCTTGCCTGAAAAAGCCAGCAGCAAAATTACCGTTGATAGCAAAGACTACTACATGACCCCGCAGGAAAAGACCGAGTACGCCAAGACGAGCGGGCAGACGGCCTATGACATTATCGACAGCCTGCGGCAGAACGATATGTTTTTGAAGATGCCGGAGGACCAGCAGAGTGCGCTTGTGCAGGAAGCATACAGCGTTGCCAAGACCGTTGGCGGCGTGGCGGCTGTGGGTGACGGCGTGAGCGGCACGAACTCGAAAGCCTACGAAGCGTACCAGCAGGGCGGCGTTCCGACGCTGGAAAGCTATTTGCTTGCCAAAAACGCAACGGATATTGCCAGGGATGAAAAGCGAGAGGCGACCGGTAGCGATACTGCGAGCCTGGACACGGTGGAGACATGGAACACGCTTTATTCGCAGTTTGGCGATGATGCCATCCCGCAGTTCGTAGATACCGCAGATGATGACAGTGCTGTTCGTCGCATTGATCAGTATGCGGGAGACAACGGTGTAAGCGCTTATATGCGTGCCTACAGCGCTGTTGCAAACACACTGGAAGAAGGGCAGATGCCAAACAAGTATTATGTAGGCATCGGCATGCAGAAGTATGGCCTTAACGGGGAGGATTTTGCAAAAGCTTACCTTGCAGCATACAGCAAAACCGACAAAAAAGGTGCTGAAATGTACGAAAAGTACGGCGTAGACGGCCTAAAAGGCTGGGTTGAGTTTAAAGCCTATGCCGACGCAGACGGAAACGGGCACTTGAAAAAGACCGAAGTCACCGACCAGTTAAACAAAATGAGCCTTACTGAACAGCTGTACAACGCCTACTACAATGCAGCAATGGGGAAATGACCATGAAGTTTGATTTTTGTATGAGCCAGGACGAGTATGACGACCTGGTGTTCAGCCTGACGGACGACGAGAGGGAAGTGCTGGACATGCGGCGGCGTGGACGGCGCAACGCTGAAATCGCAGCGGAAATGAACTGCTGTGAGCGGACAGTGAACCGGCATGTAAGAAGCATCAAGAACAAATGGAAATAACCACCTGATTTTGCGGGGGCAATGTGCTGAAAAGGCATGTTGCCCCCGCTTTTTGTTTTGGCGCAAAGATGGCGTGAAGGCGGCGCGTCAGTGGCCTACAGGAGAACCATATACACGGTATACTATAAGTACCATAAGCGCTATGGAAATTATTACGAAAGGAACCTGAACTATGGAAATGAATTATGCTTCCAAAGGTGTTGCCAATGCCGGCCTTGCCACCGGCATTATCGGCACCAGCCTGGGGGCCCTGAATGCGCTTGGCGGCATGGGCGCACTTACAGGTGTGATTGGCCCGCGCGGCACTTGCAGCGAAGACCACACCATCAACCGCTATGAGCTGGCGCAGGAGCGGAAAATTGCAGAATTGCAGAGTCAGATCGCGTTGCGGGATGCCAACACCTACGGCGACCAGAAAATGCTTGAAATGTACAAGTACATTGACGGCAAGCTGAGTGCCATTGACACGAAGTTCTGCGAGCAGGCTGTGCACAACCAGCGCACGGAAGACAGCTTTACGTTGGCGCGGCAGGACATTGCATCGGTGCGCAGCGAGCTTGACCAGAAGATCAAGCTGGAAGCCGAGCGCCGTTGCTGCGGTGATAACTCCATCGTGACTTACGCAAATGCTACCTTCTACCCGAAGATGGTTGCGGACGTTACTGTCGGCACCGCCACGACTGCGCAGACGCTGTACAATCCGCTGCCCAAATGCGGCTGCGACTGCAACAGCTAAACGCGAGGGGGCGGCAACAGCCGCCCCTTTATTTTATGATGCGAGGTGTATCACATGGTCAGTATCGAGAAAGTACAGCGCGGCATTGCCGCCTACATGGAGCAGGAAATCATTGCCAGGTTGCCGGAAGGAAGTCTTGGAAAAGCAGCGGCAAAGGGTGCAAAGTTCGTGTTTTTGGCACGGAGCAAACAGGCTCTTGATACGCTGGCACAAAACCCGGTTGCAAAAGCATTCGGGCTTGCAGACACCGGGGAACTGGACGTGGATATGGCGTGCGATGCGGCAAAAGAAGCCATCGGGGACAGCGGGCTTACCGTTACTTTGCCTGTGCTTGGCAGTCTTACTTTTTACCCTGCTGATGTGGATACGCTGAAACGCATGATCGTGAGTGCATAAGGAGCCAACATGAACTATCTTGAAAAGCTGGAAGCGGAAAAGCTCAATTACATGGAGCTGCCTGTAACGCTGGGCAGCATGGAGATGATCCGCGAGATTGAAAAGACAAAAGAATGCTTGCATTGCAGCCGAACCGGAGAAGAACTTACCCGGGAAGACGCAGAAACATGGCAGCGCCACATGCAGAACGCCGACGGCACAACGGGTGCCCATTGGGAACCGGAACAGACCCGCGTGTATATGGAATCCCGCGGAGTTGACTGCGAGGTTTGGAAGTGGGCCGCTGTGATGAACATGATGTACAGCGACTACTGCAAGGCCGCACGCAAGAACAGCGTGGACCGGCCGGAGTTTTATGCAGATCTTGCGGCGGCGTTTTTGGAGGACAAGGACGCGCCGGAGGACAAGGCCGGGCGGTATTACCACAGTATTGCGGCAGTGCAGGAATAAAAAATCAGCCCGCAGCTGACGAGGATTTTTCGTCAGCTGCGGGCTTTGCTGTGTCATGGGAGAATATCAAGTTCCCATCCGGAGGGAAGTTCTAAGAGAAACAAGCCGGTGCGTTCCTGGGCACGTACCCAGAAATCAGAGCGGTTCAGTTCTTTTGCTGTATCCCGGCGCGATTTGCCCTCAAAGTAAATGGCAATCAGGACGGATTGCTGGTCGGAGTTGAGGGGTTTCATAGCTTCGTGCCGCTTGGAATAGGCTGTGTTCATCTCGGCGCGGGCACGGCAGTACCGGACATAGGCTTTATCGTACCGCTCTGCCAGGCGGGCCACCGGGTCGGAGCGGGCGTTGCCTTTTGGCATACCATCGGCAGGGTGAGCCGACATGGCGGCGTTGGATTCATAGAATTTGTCGCGGGCCTCGATGAAGGCTTTCTGATAGGCGGCGTATTTTTCCATCCATTTTTGACGCTGGGTGTTGCCGCAGGGTACATTATTTTCCATTGCTGATTCCCTCCAACCAGTAATCTTTTTTGCACTGTTCACAGGGTTTACCATCCCTTACACATTTGGTTTTATATGATTTATCAATCTTTTTAGGGCATATATTTATAATGCCGTTTTTCATTGGGGCATCTGAAAAATACCTTTTAAAAGCATCTTGCCTTGTACGCGGCCACTTTTCCGCCCAATCAATTAGCTTTTGCGTTCTCTCTATAACTTTTATCGTGTCATAGTTGCATAAAACACAGCCCATACTTTTACCATCACTGTTTAGCGGGCATGCTGCGCAAAGGCCATTGTACATATTGCAAAGCTGAGCTCGATATATTTCGTATTGAAAAGCGTCCATGTGACACCTCCTTTTCTAAACCGCGAAAGGGTTGGCTGGCGTTACTTTTTATTGCCATCCTCCTGATAATATTCTTTGCTTTTTTCTCTGACAAGTTTACACCATTCATCCCAGACATCTGAAATCAATAAATTCCCATCTTTTATTGCAGCTTTCTGCTCTTCTAGGGTGGCTCTTTTTATGAGCTTGAGCTTTCTGAAATTGAAGATTTCATATTTGCCATTTTCAAAATCAATTGTATAGTTGTTGTCTTCAAGCGGGGAATTTTCATCATCATAGCTAATGGATAAAACCCTTCCTGCCTGATCATAATAATCAGAAAACGAATCAGCGACACGGACAGTATCTCCAAAATCGAAACAACGGTTCACAATATCTGCAAGATATTGTGATGGGCTCATTTTAGAAAATTCAGAAAGTCTTGGGTCATTCGCAATGCTTGATTCTTCTCGTTCCATTTTTGCTCCTTTCTTGCAGTTTCATGCAGCGCGGAAGCGTGCAAATATCGCCATTCTTCCACTCGCATGTCGCGCAAAGATGTTCTCGGGCGTATTCGTCAACTAGTTGCTGTTTTGTCATGGGGTCACCTCCGGCGGTTCGGGTAGCGGCATCCAATGGGTGACGGCGGTCCCGTCAAATTTTCTTTCTTTTCCGTAGTGAAATATCGCTTGAAATCCATCTCCGATATTGCAAAAACACAATACATACTCGTCTTTTTCCGGCAGCCTGTCTTTAACGCTTATCCAACCATCCTTTTTCGGCGGAAAATAATAGCTTGGTAGCAGTTCGGAAACATAGCAGCTTAATCCATCTGCAATGCGCTCTAAAGTTTCTAACTTTGGAACTCTCCCGTGTTCCCATTCGCGCACAGGCTGAGAATCGTAGTAACAGCCACATTTATTGGCAAGTTCAATTTGCGTCATTCCCGCCGCTTTTCTTCTTGCCTTTATATTCGCGCCTATAATTTCGCCAAGGTTAAAACGGTCAAACATTATCTTCACCTCCGTGTGTATGCTCCATGCTGATATCTTCTTTTCGCTGTTGCGTTGCTTCGCGGCCAGCAGATACACCCAGGGCGTAGAATACAACAAACAGGGCGGCAAGCGCTGCACCGCCGATGATATTTGCTAGGATGGTCATTCGGATACCTCCACGTCTGCAAGGAGCTTCCCGCCGATGTCTTTACCATAGCGGTCTCGGAATTGTTTTCCCATAAGCCACGACCGTAAACCGGCAATCGCATTTTTCGGGTTTTGTTCTGACACCGTAGTATTATAAATCATGCAAAGCGTGCGATAGCAGATATCGACATTGCTTGAGTTTTCCACCATTTGTTTTTTTACATAGTCAAACAACTTATTCGCCCAGATTCTATTCCCATAGTGGGTAACAGCCATAATCGTTTTGATAGCTTTCTTTTTCGTCATTCTGATACCTCCTCTACATAGGCCATGTTCTGGCGCAGATTGAGCGATTTCGGATTGAGAATACAAGCCGGGGCTACCGCACCTCTACCGCACGCATTGCCGTGGCCCAACCGACCACCTGCGCACACACCGCGAACGATATCCACATGTCCCGTGTCGGAACCCTCGCCACCGCAATACCACGGTGTGGCAGTCCAAATGAAGCTGTCGCAATATGGGATGTAGTCACGATACTTGCGATACTCGTCACAGGTGAGGATGAAAACAAAGTCATGCACAGTTCCATAGGCGTTGTCGCCGTTGTCTGCAACAAGGTCAACGGTATGCGACAGCAGATTTTTTCTATCGAAAACAGTGTTCGCCATAACAGATAGAAGCTCCCGCACATTACTGGTGCGGTAGTTATTCCAGTTGCCTTTCTCATCGGCGAATTTATCACTTGGGCAGAATTTTACATCTTTTGTCCACGGCGTTGCCATAATAGCCAGCACGCCGCCGTCAGGGTGGTTCGGGTCAAGGCAGACCCACTCAAAATTCTTGAACATGAAGTGTTCGCCTGGGCGCAGGGTTGTAATGTTAGTCATTGTCAAGCACCTTCTTTCCCTTTGCATCGTAGCGCGTATTCCACTGAGCGATTTGGTCAGCTCCAACAATGCCACGGAGGCTCAGCAAACAACTGTTTTGCGGATGACACCAGATAGTGCTGGGCGCTTCGTTTTCTAGGAAGGCACCACAGAACGGGCAAGGCTTTAGTTCGATATCATCATCATCAATAAACGTTACCATTGTCGGTTACCTCCGTGAGCCAGTATTTGCGGTAGCAGTCGTCGCAGCCTTTTCCATTTGTGCATCCAATGCTTTCATCAATGGTGCAAGGTTTAATACATAAAATTCCATTATCTTCATCTATTGTTGCATTAGGAAACAACTTCAAGAACTCACTCTGACGGGTCTTGACGGGGTGGTCTTTTGCCCATTGCTCAACTTTTGAAACCGTTTCCTCAATGCTTTCAACTAAACCGCCGTCGATCCTAACCATGTTCATGACCATGCACACGCCCTCTTTACAAACAGGACATTCCCTGCAGCTTTGATTTTCGCATAATCTGTTTACCGTCTTGAAAAATTCAACTGCGTCCATTACAATACCTCCAATCTCAAAATTTCATCCCATATGATTTTGTCATACCCGCGCTGCACATACTGGCCGTAGGATATGTCCAGCGCGGCGGCTTCTCTTACGCATTGTTCAATGGATTTGATGCGGGGTTTCAGTGCTGCCTTTTTATCCGGCTTCTTTGCCTGCATGGCGGAAATAACGCCTTGCTGCTGCGCTTTCTTTTTTTCGTAGTTCAGCTTCGCCTTTTGCTTTGCTTTTTCTTTTATGCAAGCATCGCAAAACCGCTTGCAGGGCTGCACGTCCCACATCATCTTGCCGCATTTCTCGCAGAATTTAGATACTGTCATAGCGGCTCCTCCGTCTTTTTGGCATCAATGCCGATGCCCTGTAGTGTTACCTGTGCCCAAAGGTCTGCAAGCTGTTCGTTGCGGTACTCATTGTATTTGTCGGCCACCGGGCCGGTCATGTAATTCTGGATTCTGACTAAGGTCCTGGGCGACAGGCCGGCCTGATAGCAGGCCAGCAGGCATAGATATGTCGCCCGCGTGGCAATGTCGTTGCGCTCTTTCATTACCGCTTCATAGGCGCGGGATTGAATGTCCTTGATTTTTTCTTCGGCATATTCGTCAACGGCTTTCTGCAATGCCGGGGTAGGGTGTAGTCTTGCTTTCACGTCTTTCAACTCTTTCCTGTTTTGTATAATCCGTATTTTCTGACATCGCGGCGGATTTTGATTCCGCGCTCTGCATCTGCCGCGTCCGCTGCGGCATCTGCAAGCCGCTGTGCGCGGATTTTCTCAAATATGGCCGCATACTCGCCGTAGCGATTGCAAGCGCTGTGGCAGTGCGAATGGCGGTCTGGGCAGTCTTTACAGGGGCTGGTCATCGTCCGACATCTCCTCGATAAAAATTTCTGTGCGTGGATTGGCTTTGTCGTACAGTACGCGGGAGCCGTCCACGCTGGCAATGATGGTGTTATTGTCGTCTGCAAGGATTTTGGCGGATACAAGCGTGTCATGGCAGGCTTCGAGCAAGTTCGTCAGATCTACGCGGCGGCGGGTTGGCATGTAGAACACCGCAGCAACGCGATAGCGTCCCGCCAGCGGGGCTTTCGGCTTTGGGGTGAGATACCACATCGCGGCCTGTTCGTACTTCTTGTACTGCTTGCTGGGGGCGATGAACGGCTTGCCGGTGCGGTGGTTGGTAAGTATCTGCTGGGAGTTCTTTTTGGTGATAGGGGGCAGGGAGATTATGTATTTTTGTATCACGGTACAATCTCCTTTACTTTCGCGTAGTACTTCTCGCTGTACCAGATATCCGGCAGGCGGGGATTTTGGGTAAAGCCCGCCTTTTTCAGTTCCTTTTCGGCAGCGCCGGCGGTGGTGTAGGTCTGGTGAGAGTGGCGGATGTCGCCGGTAGAGCGGGAGTAAGTGATGATTTCAATGCGTTTCATCGGCACAAAGCGCCTCTTCCAGGTGCTTTTTCGCGGCTTCTACCAGCATATCTGCATCGCGCAGCTTTTCTTTGGCTTCATCCCGCATTTTCTTCGCATGTGAAAGCTCAACGCAGGCGAAATTAAATAAAAATTCTTTCTCACTCATAGTCTGCAACCTCTTTGAACCGTTGATAGGTTCCGTCAAATGTGATGGGCAGTTCTGCGCATTCTCCGCGCTTGTTTTTGGCGAGGATGAAGCAGTATTTTGTGCCGATGACCTGCCCGCTTTCATCACAGTTGTCTTTCTTGCCAAGCAGGATAACAGCATCGGCATCCTGCTCAATCTGGCCGGATTCCTTCAAATCGCGCATGGATGGTTTTTCATCTCCGCCGCGATTTAGCTGTGCAAGTGCAACCACAAGCCGCCCGGTAGTCTGCGCCATCGTATGCAGCTGCATTGAGATGTTTGTTACGGTCTCGTATCGGCTAACGCCCTTGCAAGGAATCAGCTGCAAATAATCCACAATCACCACATCGGCATGTTTGGCGGCGGCTGTTGCCGAAATCCATGCCACACTTTGCCCGCCTGCGTTTATAAGCCATAGCGGAAGCTGACTGACAGCGGCACATGCTTTGGCGTACTGCGCATCCTGCGCCGGGCGGCGCTTGAATACGATCTCATCCATCGGGATAAGCGCCCAGCAGGCCATCAGCTTATCGAACAAGCCTACCTGATCGGTTTCGTAGCTGAAAAAGCAGACGTTTTTACCGGCTTTTGCAAATTGCAAGGCCATCTGCAAGCCCAGTGCCGTTTTACCGGCAGACGGCCTGCCGCCAACAACAACCATCTGGCCGGGCAAGATAGAGCATTTTCTATCCAACGGTCCCAACATGGTTTTGAAGCTGCGGTCTGTCTTGTCGTTTTGGTCCATCAGCCAACGTCCTGCCGTTTCCGATATGCTCATGCAGCGGTTATCCACCGAATCTTCTGTAAGGACGCTGGCAAGCTCTGTAAACGTTTCGCGCAGCTGGTCGATACTTTTCCCGTCCTCTGCCAAAGAAAGTCCCAGAAGCGCTGCTTTGCGGCGTATGGCGTTATCCTTGACGGCTTTGACAAATTTACGGTAGCCGGATATAGGCGGCATGATCTCTGCGCAGTACATCACGGTATCCTTGTTGCGCATGAGAATAACATCGTCTTCGCTGTAGTAGCCGCGCGATGTGTACAGGTCGCGGATTTCAGCAAAGGCAGCCTTACAAGCGCCGTCGGCGAAATCATCCTCGCTCAAGTGGTCGATGCAGTACAGGATGGTTTTAGAATCCAGTGCCATGATGCCGACAACGCACTGTTCCGGTGTTGCTGGTGTTGCTATCATCAATACCACCCCGATTCTGTTTTTGGCTGCGGTGCGTTTTGCTTACGGGAACGCTCCCAGGTTCGTACTGCTGCTTTCCAGTCTTTCATTGGGTTCTTACCTACCTTCCAGCCCTTGCTTGTGTAGAAGTCGCAAAACTCGCTGCCGTCAATGCCGTTGTTTCGTTCCCGGCAATAGACGTTGACTTCTTCCGGCGTAGGGGGAACAAACCGCTTTGAAACGGACACACCCTCGTCCCCCTGCGGGGGATTATAGGGGGTATATTCTTTACTTCTTACCTTCTTAGTATTAGAGAAGTGGTTGCTAAGTGGTTGCTCGTTGGTTGCTCGTTGGTTGCTGTTCTGGTTGGTTGCTTGGTAATCGGCGTAGTTTTTTACCGTAAATACGGTATATTTGCCCTCTTTTGATGTGGTTACTTCACTGGTTGAAATTAGCTTGGAAATTGCAGTGCGGATTTGTTGGCGTGATAAACCGGTCTGCTTGCTGATTTCTGCTACAGTTGCAACGACTTGACCGCGCTCCAAAGCAATGCCGCGATACGCTTTATCCTCATAGCTGGCAATCAGCAGCAGGTGAATAAACACGTCCTTTGTGGGGCCGTCATCATACCAGCCCCATTCGAGCATTTTTCTATATAGCTTGATGAAGCCCTCGTTTGCCATTTTTCAACACTCCAGGTAATACTCGGCATAGCTGACTTTTTCGCCGTAGCGGTTCTTGCTGCTTGCCGTTCGCTTTTGGATGGGTACGCCGCGTTTTTTCAGATCATTGATGCGGGAAGCAAGGCGGTAGATTCCGTACTCCTGCATGGCCTGTGCAGCGGTCAAGCTGCCGCCGCTCTCTAAGTGGCGAAGGATTCTATCACATTGTGTCACGGTGCATCACCTGTCTTTCTTTCAAAAATTAAAAGGGAAGGTCGCCCTCGTCATCGTCAATCGGGGCGTAGTCTGCATCGGGTTCGCCCTGCGTGCGCTGTGAGGGGGCTGCGGGGCGCTGTGCAGCGTTCTGCGGGGTGGGTCTGGTACTTTCCTTACTCCCACAGAAATTCACGTTCTGGGCCACGATTTCGGTCGTTGTGCGGTTCTGGCCGTTCTTGTCCTGATACTGGCGGGTCTGCAAGCGGCCATCAATGGCGATCAGCGCACCTTTGGGGAAGTATTTGCAAACAAACTCTGCTGTTTTGCCCCAAGCAGTAACGTCCAGCCAGTTGGTCTGGTTCTGGCCGCTGGCATCCTTATAGCCGGAATCGTTGGCGATGCGGAAAGAACAGACGGACTTGCCGCTGTTCGTGGTTTTGAGTTCCGGCGATGCAGCGAGTCTTCCGATAATAGCAACAACATTCAACATAAATTAGTCCTCCGTAATATCGAGATAGTTTTTGTAAAAGCGGCTGCGAAAATCTGCCACCGTCCAGTGATAGTAGGCCATTGCATGGCGTTGGCCATCTTGTTCAAGCCACAGCCGCGTAGCGGCACAGTTATGTACAGCATCAGGCGCGTTTCTATGGCAATCTGCACACAGAGGAACCCAAAGACCGTATTGCTTGCTTTTATCGCGGCGGCCATTGTACTTGCTTCCGCTGCCAAAAAAGATTTCATGACGCTCGGTCGGTTTCCATTGCTGACATTTGTAGCATTTAAACCCATCGATTGGCATAATAGATGGCGCATAACCGTTTCGGTCAAGCTGAATGCCGTATTCATTGTGCGTCGGTCGGCGCATCGTCTGTCAGTCCTTTCAGTTTTGCGATTTCTTCCGGGGTCATGGTGGGAATGCTCTGCTGTTGGCATTCCTGCACAATCAGCTCAATCAGGCGGTGCATCTGAGATGTATCAAACACGCTGGAACCGTACCAGCATTGCAGGGTGTAGAACGCGCCCTGCGGGGTTGCCATTTCGTCCAACTTATGCACCTGCCAGCCATCGCCTTTTGCTTCCCAGCCGACCTTAAACGCCTTAGCGGCGGGGGCTGAAATGGTGATAATAGCAGAGCTGCCGCCGATGTCGCGTATCAAATCGCGGTAGATGTCCAGTACAGGGCGGTTGATTTTGGCGGCAAGCTGATTCATGAGCGTCCAAGCATAAGCGTTGGCAGACAGGCTGCGCTTTTGCGTGGCCGTGCCGATGACGGCGGCAAGGGGCTTGTTTTCGTCGATGACAGCGCGGACTTTATCGCAATCAGCCGGGGAACATTCCAGCGTGATTGTGTTGCCGATAACAACGGCCTGTTTGATGGAGATTTGTTGCTTCATTTTCTGTGTTCAAACTCCTTTGCAACGCTCCGCCAATCATCATCGGTGAAGTCCTTAAACAACTTGCCAATAAAAGTCTTTGCTTCTGTTTGGACTGTCTTTTTGTCCTTACCAGTTCGCTGTGCATATCCTGCCAGCGCAGTTGTTGCCATGTCCTTTACGACCTGTGCGGTAACTTCTGGCGCTGCTGTGACAGGCTGCGGTTCTTCTTCATAGCGCTCTTTAAATTCATCTGCTTCACTGTCGGAATAGATGCCGTCAAACGCAAGTTTGCAGATTTTTAAAACAACACGGTCAAACAAGCGTTTGTATGCCATCGCATAAGGGTAAGCATTCTTACAGTTCTGCGCGGATGCTTCGCCAACTTCGTAAAGCCCCTGCTGCTTGTTGGTGTAAGTGAACACAAGAGAGTTCCCATATCCAGCTTTATCAACGGATACGCAATCCGGGTTGAACTTGTCTTTTTCAGGCATGTTATCGTTAATCTTCAAGCAGGCGTTGTGGCTGATAATCAAGCCGGTGTACATCATTTTCCCGGTTTTGGTTTCGTTCATGAGAATCCAGAAGTCTGCCTCGTTGAGGTAGGGCCGTTCCTGAATGGCCTTTATGGCTTTGGCACGGCTGGCAAGGTATTTCGCGCTCTGCACGACAGGGATTTGTTGCCGAGTCTTGAGAGAATATTCAGAAGTTTTTTCGTTAAACATCAAATAGATTCTCCTTCCGGGTCGGGGGTGGTCAGGTGGATGCGGTAGCATTCTGCCGGGCAGGTGTGCTCCAGCGGTACAGGACGGACGATGGGAACCTCGATTTTCAGCCCTGCATAAGGGGTGTTAAGGGATACGTAACGCTTCTTTGACGTGCCATAAACGCGGCTGCCGGTAAAGGATGCGATGGCGTATAGGTCGTTGGGGTAGTAAGCGGAAACGATGCCGTTGTTGTTGCATGCAAAAAACCGCGCTTCGGGCTGTTTAAGTGCCTTTGCGGCTGCCGCAGCAGCGGAAAGCTGTTCAAATAAATTCATTGGGTTCCTCCTGTTCGTTCTGCCATTCCCAGGCATTGACTTCTATAATGCAGTTCTCGCAGCCGATAATCTCATTGCCCTGACGGTACAGGGTTTCACATTCATCGCCGCAGATTGGGCAGATGGGGCAGTTATCATCAGATGGTGGAAATGGGTTATCTTGATGGCCATAAAAGCTGGTCATTCTGCGGCCTCCTGTCTTCCTTCATCATCAGAAAAATGCAGCTCCATCAAGTCAGCAATCGCAAGGTACTCTTTGGCGTATTTGCTGTCTCCGTGGGTTTTCTTGACAATCTCGCGGAACTCCGCTAAATCGCCATAAAAGCAACCGCACTGCACGCGGAGAATTTTATCCTTGCAGCGAAAAAATGTGGTCGCGCGAAAATATCGGCCAAAGCCTTCAACGACGGCGTAGTCCGCATTGTCGTAGACCTGCGCATTGCCGGAGACCGACGCATTGCCGGAGACCTGCGCATTGTCGTAGACCTGCGCATTGTCGTAGACCCACGCATTGCCGGAGACCTGCGCATTGCCGGAGACCTGCGCATTGTCGTAGACCCACGCATTGCCGGAGACCTGCGCATTGCCGGAGACCGACGCATTGCCGGAGACCTGCGCATTGCCGGAGATTCGCGCATCGTCGGAGACCGACGCATTGCCGAAGACCGACGCATTGCCGTAGACCTGCGCATTGTCGTAGACCCACGCATTGCCGAAGACCGACGCATTGCCGGAGACCTGCGCATTGCCGGAGATTCG
>ERZ791893.334-NODE-334-length-39316-cov-3.513283_pt1 | contig 39316 bp, 53 predicted proteins | sample MGYA00510154_ERZ791893 | MGnify/ENA primary metagenome ERZ791893 (study PRJEB30046, sample SAMN00792068) | human gut metagenome | study: EMG produced TPA metagenomics assembly of the A metagenome-wide association study of gut microbiota in type 2...
ACCTTTAGCTCAGTTGGTTAGAGCAACCGGCTCATAACCGGTCGGTCCCGGGTTCAAGTCCCTGAAGGTCCACTCTACCTGGTAAAAGCTTCATACAACTGATAAAATATTTGGCCCGGTGGCTCAGCTGGTTAGAGCGCCGCCCTGTCACGGCGGAGGTCGTGGGTTCGAATCCCATCCGGGTCGTTTCCTTAGAAATAAGGATTATTAATTTCATATCTGGGATCTTAGCTCAGCTGGGAGAGCATCTGCCTTACAAGCAGAGGGTCATAGGTTCGAGCCCTATAGGTCCCATTTGATGGGAAACCATCATCGACATATTTATATGTCTGCCGGTGTGGCGGAATAGGCAGACGCAAGGGACTTAAAATCCCTCGGGGGCAACCCCGTACCGGTTCAAGTCCGGTCACCGGCATTGAAAGAAGCTTGTAAATACAGGCTTCTTTTTATTTTGTGTTGCATTTCGTGTTGCATAACTCTGAAAAATGCGTGTTTGCTATCTCATTCATCGATATGGTTTTGTCATCCATTGTATGGCGATACACTTCTTTTAGGGTACCATCGTTCCCCCATCCCCCTCGCTTCATGATATAGGCATCCGGGATCCCCAATGCATGTTGGATGGATGCGGAGTAGTGCCGGAGATCGTGGAAGCGGAACAGCTCCATTTTATTTTTCTTGAGAAGATCATGAAACTTCCTTGTGATCTGATTCGGATCCAGCGAAACGATCCTTCCCTTTTTCCCCTTTATCTTTTCAATTACAAAGTCCGGAAAATCAATATAGCGATCACCGGCGTAAGATTTCGGCGTTTTTATGATCCATTGACGTTCCGTGTTCAAGACCATATTCTTCGTAATGTGGACCATGTTTCCGGAGATATCGTCGGATGTCAGCGCACCGATCTCCCCACGCCGCATCGGACCGAATGCTGCAAGCAGAATCGGTATTTCTAACTCTGTTCCCTTTGCACACTCCATAAGACGCTGTATCTCCGCGTCTGTAGGAACGTAGATCTTCGGGCGTACTTTTTCCGGGAGTTTGGTGTTCAAAGCGAAATTCGGACGATACACGCCTAAAACAGCAGCGATCAGTCCATGAGCGTTACGCACTGTCTTGGGTGCGTGATTTGCGGCAAAGGCGTTGATTGCAACCTGCACCTGCTCCTGCGTCAATGTAGGAACCTTCTGATTCATCAGTTCCTGCATGTCCTTCTTCCGGGTCCGGCGGTAGTCCATAACCGTTCTGGGTGATAGCAGGGACAACCTCTCATCGGTGTAACGGTCGATTGCTTCCCCCAACGTGAGATTCTGCACACTCGTTGCATTCTCCTTCTCAGCGGCCCATTGAGCCGCCATCTGCTCCGCGAGGCGCTTACCCTTCGGACCCGGCACGTCCGAGGTAAAACTCTTGTAAATACGTTTATCCTTCTTCTTTCCTGTCTTTGAATCAATGGATGTTTCAATGTGTGAAAATACCTGGCATCTCCAGGATCCTGACGGGAGTTTTTTTGCGGTAGCCATTATATCATTCTCCTCTCTGCGTTGCGATGTCGCAACACTCTAAAAATGCGTACAAAAAGAACGCCCCTTGCCAGGACGTTCGAAAAATGGTATAATTCAGGTACGAAGCTGATTATATCTTTTCGGAGCATCCGGCAAGAGAAAATCTATGAAAATTCCGCTTAGTGCGCCAACACTGGGCGGTTTTTTCAATTTAATTAACTTGAATGGTTATTACCATTCAGTAAAAGCAAAATCTGTCACATCAACGTAGTTTTTTAGCAATATCCTTGAATTCTTCTTTTGTAACTTTTCCTTCCAACATATACGGAGAAAGTTGTCCGTCAAGGAATCGCAGCCGAAATAGAAGATAACCGCGCGATCGGGCGATATAACGCTCCCTGACAGAGATCCTTAAAATCTTCCATTCTTCATGCTTAAGCAGTTTTATCTTAGGTGAAAACTGCGCGTATTTATCCGCTTCTTCCGGCATTTCCTGTAAGATTTTAAGAAAATTAAATCTCCCATAGAGAACTTCTTCCTATAATATCTCCATCACAGCCAGGTGCGGCTCGAACATGATCGTGTAACCATCCAGTTCTGTATAACAGCCATATTTTGCACGGTAGCATTCCAAGGCTTCCTTTAAAAATTCTTCAGATACATCCAGACACTCGGCCAGTTCATGGAGATTGTAGCAGTGATTCCGGTATCCGCAGATAATTCCGGAAAGCCCTACCTGTCGGTCGAAGGCCCATAAGCGGGCGGTGTACTCCTGTTTCTGATCGGAAACAGAACTCTGCGCCATTATGTCTCCGGAAGTAGTGTAGAAGTGTCCAAGCTCTTCGGCCAGGACGTCGGCTTTCTGGCGCTGTGTCCGAATATCTTTTCTGATAGCAATTCGTTGCCCCTTGATTCGTCCATCGCTTAATAGAAGGGGTTTTTCTTTTACAGTAAGTCCGGCGTTGTCCGCCTCGATTAGTAATTCCTCGTAACTCACATAATCACCTCGCTTAAAAGTTCGGATCGTCCATAATATCTTCTTCAGCCTTTTTGGCTTCCTGGGTTCTCTCGGCATCGGAAATATCCGTACGGGAATGAGCTGCGTTCAGCTGCGGCTGCGGTGCCTCCGGAACAGAATAGATTTTGGAGAGATCTTCCAAATTATCCATAGCCTTTTTCTGGCCGATTTCATTTAAAGCAATGTAGTACGACAGAAGTCTTCGTATCTGCTGTAATTCATGCAGACTTTTTGCGGTGAACTCAGAACCATTGGGTAAACGGACCATAAAATCTGAAGCTTGTTCTGGAATCCATCCCATAAGGTAAGCTGGAGTAGTGTTGAGAATCCTTGCGGCAGATTCGATTTTGTCCGAAGGTATATTTGTAATGATATTGTTTTCGTATTTATATAGTGTTTGTTTGGAAACATTTATTTTTGCGGCAAAATCAACTTGACTCATACCAAGCTGTTCGCGTAAGGACTTTAAGCGTTCGCCAACCGTCATATAGATACCTCCTTTGAAGTAACTTAATAATAGCACAAAAAAGTTATAAAAGCAATAAAAAATATCTTGACAAGTTACAAAAATGTGTTAATATAATAGTATCCTAAAAAGTTACACGGGAGGTGATACAAATTGATAAAGACCGATGAATTGAGAGGGATTATTGCCAAAAACGGACTCTCTCAGTCGGATGTAGCTTTAAAAATTGGAGTTACGCCGAAAACCTTTTACGAAAAAATGAAAAATGGTGTCTTTGGAAGTGATGAAATCCAGATTATGATTGATGAACTTCATATCGAAGATCCGGTTGCAATTTTTTTTGCTAAAGAGTAACTTTAAAAGATACTACATCATATAACCCACAGAAAGGGGTGAGAGAGATGGACAAAGAAAATGCAGAGGATCTGCAGGGTGATATGAGAAAAATCGAAGAGGAGTATCGCCAGGCATATCAAATAAGCCGCCAGGCGAAAATCCTGTCGGTGGCGGCGTTGATTCTCAGTGTGATTGCCTTGGTTATCCGAATAGTAATGGTACTACGATAGCAGCAGCACTTACTATGACTGCAGCAACCGAAGTGAACCTTGCGAACCGAGCGTCTTTCTTGGATGACTCGGCTTCAGATTTTGTGAAAATAAGTTGCTTTTCTTGTACTTTAACCTGTTTAGCTAGTGCCTCTGCCTGGCGCTTTGCACTATCAGCCTGATCGCTGATAACGTTTACCTGTTTTTCCATGAGAGCGATAGTATTTTCTTGGTATTGACGTTCCTTATCGGCATATTCCTTCAGAAGATCAATAAGGGCATTAGGGTTATTCACGGATTCGGTTTTCAAGCGTTCCAACTTCTCTGGTGAAATGCGGGGAGGCTCGGGAAGTTCAAAACGGATACCGGCGTGAGCTTGTACGCCCATCTGGGAATCAGACAGTTCAGTGTGTGGAAGACGGGCACCCATGGATGTTTCTTCTGTATTGTACATGATATTCAGATCTCCTGTATGTATTTCAGCATAGCGGTGCTGATAAAACAATTATAGCTGACGGGGACTGGAAAAGCAAATCGCAGGAAAGTGGGGCGCAAGTTATATGGCAAAATATAAACTTAAAAATCGTTTAGGGAAGAAGCAAGTTTACAATCTTCTCAAGTTTTATTTTCCACTTGATGAATGCCATTGGTATACATTCGATAGAATCGACAAGTTCCTTTATCGCCTATCATTTGGCGGTTTTGAGTATATTCTTTCAATGGTTATGGGTGGCGCTCGTGTTCGTGCTTATGATACGGAAAATCATTTGTACCTTGCTGAGCATCCTGTATCCATGCCTGAGCTTATCAATTTTGGGGTTTATATTCAGATTGATGATAGAGAAGATGCAGAAGTTTAAATTTAAAATCTGCATAGACAATTACGATGAGGGGATAGCAACAGTGAAAGGGGAGTGGGACGAAATAGTATGCCGAAGTTAAAACCAAATATACAGGAAGAACGGAACAGGATCGTTCGTGCATGTATTGCGGGGAATAAGGAGCGGTTGGCAATCGATGATGCCGCTCTGGCTATTAAGGTCGGGGTAACGAAGAAAACGATTCAGAATAAGTATCATCGGCCAGAGACGTATTCCCTGGATGAGATGCAGAAGATTGCAGCCGCATTGAAATTTACCCCGATCCAGGCAGCATCCGTGCTCCTGGGCCGGGAGCTTACATCGAAAGAAATCAAGGAATTTATTCTGATGTAAAAGGAGGTGAAACAGATGCATGAGATCAATAAAAGGACGACAGGCACTCTGCCAGCACTGCGGAAAGATCTGGAATATATCCCGGTTTGCAGTGATCCACGGGGAGTATATCTGCCCAGTATGTACAAAGAGGGAGCAATCCTCAAGGAGATCCATATCCGGATCGAGAGACAGAACACGTTGTACAACATGATGGAGAAGGTTGTCTGTGTGATCGGCGGCCTGGCAAGTCTGGGAATGGTGTATGTCCTCGGCTGTATGGTTGTAAGATTCGGGATTTTAATTTAAAAAGATCCCCATAGCGGAGCGGCAACTCCGAGGGGATCAAACAAAAAACATTTTCACCCTTATTGTAAGGGAGTGGGAGGAGAAAATCAAGATGGTAAAAGTAACAATTGAGAATAACGGAAACAAGGATGAGATTACAGGCGAGTTCTTCATGGGGCTTATGCTTACCAAAGAAGAGAAAACCGAGGACAGCGCAACTTATAAAGCATGTGCGATCGGAATGGGAAATACATGCGTGCAGGATCTCCCGAACAATGTCGCGAAATGGATTGTCAGTTTCTTTGGATCGGCGTGTAAAACCAAGCTTGGCTATGCGGCGGCAATGGCGGAGCTTGCCAAGCGTATAGATGCTGCGGCCAGTCAGACGCTTAAGGAAAGTGCGTATGCGATCGCAGATGAAATAATGGAAGAGCTGAAGGGGGAAGACGATGACGGGAAACATTAAATGCGAGATTCTGGAAACGTTCATCGAATTTCCAGAGATCCACGGATATCACCTGGAACTCAATCTGATCGAGTGGGGAGACAACGAACCGAAGTACGATCTCCGCAGATGGAACGAAGACCGTTCCAGGATGACGAAGGGTATTACCTTATCAAAAGAAGAACTGCTCGTCTTACAGGACAAGCTTTCAAATATTAAATTTTAGGAGGATCCATCTATGAACATCACAGTAACTTTTGAAACCATTGCCGAGGTAAAGACATTTGCTGAAATGATCACAGGAGCGGCTGTTAAGGAAGGAAAGTCCAGCCAGAATACCGCGGTTACACCGGTGGCAACCGTTCAGCCGTCCTTTAAAACAGAGACTGCACCGGTCCCGGTTCAGAACGCTTCGGCAGTTCCGGTCCATAATTCTCCTGCAGCTCCGGTGCAGAACGTATCGGCAGCTCCAGTAACTCCGGTCCAGGGAGCGCCGACAGCGCCAGTTCAGACAGCCCCGATCCACACGGCCCCGGTGACGCAGGCTCCAGCAGCACCAGTTCAGACAGTGCCGACCAGTACGAGAACGTACACTCCGGATGATCTGGCGAAGGCAGCCATGCAGCTGATGGACTCCGGAAGACAGAATGATCTCATCAACCTTCTGGCACAGTTCGGAGTTAACTCGGTTCCCCACCTTCAGCCGAACCAGTATGGGGCATTCGCGACGGCACTGAGAGAAATGGGGGCACAGATCTAATGGGGGGACACGCGGAAAGAAGTCATTCGACCCTTAGCCCGTCGAACGCTTATCAGTGGATGGCCTGCACCCCGAGTGTGATCCTGGGAAGCCAGTTCCCGGACACTTCTTCTAAAGCGGCAGAGGAGGGCACCCTGGCGCATGAACTGGCGGAGCTTAAGCTGAGAAACTATTTCTACACGACAGAATTCGGAAAACGCAAGATGAACGCGGAGATCAAGAAATTAAGAGGAAATGAGATCTGGGCGGATGAGATGATGGGATACACCGATGATTATCTGGATTACGTTAAATCTGTGGCATTAAACTTCGCAGTTTCTCCACATGTGGACATCGAACGCCGGGTAGATCTCCGTACATACATTCCGAATCTGCCTGACGAAGCACCGGCATCCGGAAGTGCTGACTGCATCCTGGTAGGAGGCGGGGTCATCCATGTGATCGATTTCAAATACGGCAAGAGCCCGGATGGGCGCGTGGATGCAGACCACAATCCGCAGATGATGCTTTACGCATTAGGGGCATACGAAGCATACCGGATCCTGTATGAGATCCATACCGTCCGGATGTCGATCGTGCAGCCCAGACTTCCGGATGGGATTTCCGAATGGGAGTGCAGCCTGGAAGATCTCCTGAAATTCGGAGAAGTGGTGAAGGATCGTGCAGCACTCGCGATCCAAGGCGTCGGGGACTTTGTTCCTGGTCCGAAGACCTGCAGATACTGCAGGGCAAGGGGACGCTGCAGGGCCCGTGCGGAAAAGAACGTGGAACTTGCGTTCAAAGTAAAAGACGATCCGGCGCTCCTCACTTTTGAGGAGATGGGGAAATACCTGAAGGATGGACAGGACGTGGCGAAATGGCTCAAAGACATCGAGGCCTCCGCACTGGAAGCCTGCCTCTCAGGAAAAGAGATCCCTGGATGGAAAGCGGTGGCCGGACGAGCTACCAGAGACTGGACGGATATGGATGCCGCATTTGCCCGCTTGGAAGAAGCCGGGATCCGGACAGAGGTACTGTGGGAAAGAAAACCGCTTACCCTCGCACAGGTGGAAAAAATCATTGGCAAAAAGGAATTCGCTGCAAACGTAGGCGAATTTGTTACCAAGAAAAACGGAAAGCCGGCACTGGTGGAAGATTCCGACAAGAGACCGGCGATCACCAATAAGATCAGCGCCGCGGAGGCGTTCAAGGAGGAAACAGACCATGAATGAGATGACAAACGTTACAACAGGAGAAGTAAGATTCAGCTACGCGCATTTATTTAAACCCTATGCAGCAATGCAGGGGCAGGAGGAAAAATACAGTGTGACAGTCCTTGTACCGAAGACTGATGTGGACACTATGTCCCGTATCAATGCGGCGATCGAGGCGGCAAAACAGAGAGGTATCTCTGATAAATGGAATGGCGTGTGCCCGCCGATCGTACCGACACCGGTCTATGACGGTGATGGTGTAAGACCTTCTGACGGAATGCCGTTCGGGGAAGAGTGTAAAGGACACTGGGTATTTACGGCCAGCGCGAAAGCCGATTATCCGCCGGAGGTCGTGGACCGTATGGGAAACCCGATCATCAACCAGTCGGAGGTATACAGCGGCATGTACGGCCGCGTGAATATCACCTTCTATCCATACATGTTCGGGGGAAAGAAGGGAATCGGCTGCGGACTGGGACCGGTGCAGAAGTTAAGAGACGGAGAGGCACTGGGCGGCAGCTCCATGACAGCAGCACAGGCCTTCGGAGCTCCACAGCAGCCGACAATGGCAGCTCAGCAGCCGGCCTACGCAGTTCCGCAGCAACCAGCTTATGCGGCTGCGGCAGCTCCGGGATACACCCAGCCGGCAGCAGGGCGGGCACCGTGGGGACAGCCGGGAACCGGTGTGAATCCGTTAACCGGAATGCCGTATTAAGAATCCAGGGGCTTTCTAAAGCCCCTCTTTAAACAGGAGGAATCGTGATGGGAGTAAAACATCTGAGTATCGATATCGAGACACGGAGCAGCGTGGACATCGCCAAAGCAGGCGCCTACAAATATGCGCAGTCTCCGGATTTCCAGATCCTTCTGTTTGCTTATCAGTTCGGTGAGGACCCGGTTGAGATCATAGACTTTACAGACGGGGAGACACTTCCGAAGGAGCTGGTGCCGGCACTAAAAAATCCGAAGGTGATCAAGCATGCGTATAACGCAGCGTTCGAGTGGTACTGTCTCAACCGCGCCGGCTTTGAGACCCCGATCGATCAGTGGAGATGCACGATGGCACACGGACTCTACTGCGGTTATACCGCAGGACTGGATGCAACCGGCAAGGCGATCGGGCTTCCCCAGGATAAACAGAAACTGGCAATCGGTAAGGCACTGATCCGGTATTTCTGTGTTCCGTGCAAACCTACGAGAAGTAATGGGAACCGTACCTGGAACCAGCCCTGGCATGATCCGGAAAAGTGGAAGCTGTTCAAGGAATACTGCCGCCAGGACGTTGTGACAGAACATGCGATCCTTGCAAGGTTAAAACAATTCCCGATGCCGGAAAAAGAACAGAAGCAGTGGCAGATGGACATCTTGATGAATGCATACGGAGTCCGGGTCGATACGGAGCTGATCGAAGGTGCTTTGTACATCGATGGGATCAGCACGCAGGAGCTGACCGATGAGGCGATCCGCCTGACGGGGCTCTTAAATCCGAACAGCGCCACGCAGCTTGTCCCGTGGCTGAACGAACACAGCAGGAAGCAGGAAACAGATCCAGACGTATTCCAGGATATCCAGAAAACTACTGTGGCGGAGGCACTGGAAAAACCGGGAGATCTCCCGGAAGAAGTTCTGCAGATGTTAAGGATCCGGCAGCAGCTTGGAAAGACATCGATCAAGAAATATGTGGCGATGGATACTGCAAAAGGCGAAGGTGATCGTGTCCGCGGACTTACCCAGTACTACGGGGCAAATCGTACAGGGCGCTGGGCCGGGAGACTGGTGCAGATGCAGAACCTGCCGAGAAACTATATCAAGACACTGGATTATGCAAGAAAAGTCGTAAAGGCAAAGAACTATGAAGGACTCCGGCTTCTTTACGGAAACGTCCCGGATACTTTATCTCAGCTGATCCGTACCGCATTTATCCCCTCGGAAGGGAATAAGTTCGTGGTGGCGGATTTCTCCGCGATCGAGGCCCGTGTGATTGCGTGGCTGGCTGGGGAGCAGTGGGTAAATGAAGTATTTGCCACTCACGGGAAGATCTATGAGGCGACCGCATCCCAGATGTTCGGGGTCCCGGTGGACCGGATCGCAAAAGGAAATCCAGAGTACGCGCTGCGTCAGAAAGGAAAAGTAGCGACGCTTGCCCTTGGATACCAGGGAGGAACATCGGCGCTGATCGCGATGGGAGCCCTGCAGATGGGGCTGACCGAGGAAGAACTTCCGGATATCGTGCACAGATGGCGGCAGGCAAATCCCCGGATCCGGGACCTGTGGTACGCTGTGGAGAACGCAGCACTTTCCGTGATGCAGACAGCGCAGCCGCAGGCTATTTACGGACTTATCTTTGCATTAGAGGGAGATCTGGTATACGGACAGTCATTTCTGACAGTAAAACTTCCGAGTGGAAGGAAGCTCTACTATCCAAAGCCGTTCCTGAAGGAAAACCAGTTTGGAAAACTTGCGCTGCACTATTATACTGTCGGACAGCAGAGCAGAAAATGGGAAGTGGCATCCACTTACGGCGGAAAGATGACAGAGAACATCGTCCAGGCGGTCGCGAGAGACTGCCTGGCAGTTACGTTAGAAAGGATCGCGGCGAAGCACCTGCAGGTCGTATTCCACGTGCACGATGAGGTGATCATCGATGCTCCGATGGAGACCACCGTGGATGAGATCTGTGACCTGATGGCAGAGCCGATCCCGTGGGCGCCGGGACTGATCTTAAAAGGCGCGGGATTTGAAAGCAGCTATTACATGAAGGACTAGGAGGAATCGAGATGCAGTATAACAGAAAGCTGCAGATCAGCACTGCAGGGACGAGAAAGGCTATGCACTGGCCGAAATCTGAGATCATGTGGTCTGAATTTGCGGAAAAGCTGAAAACACCGGTCCGCGGGGCCGAGACGTTAGAACAGTACCTTGCGCTTCCGAAGTCCCAGCAGGATGAGCTGAAGGATGTCGGCGGATTCGTCGGCGGTACGTTTGAAGGGGACCGCCGCAAGGCGGCCGGCGTGGTCGGCCGTGACCTGATCACCCTGGATCTCGATAACATCCCTGCAGGCCAGACGGATGATATCCTGCGCCGGGTGGACGGCCTCGGATGCGCGGCCGCGGTCTACAGCACAAGAAAGCATTCTGGATATACGCCGAGACTGCGCGTGATCATCCCGATCGACCGGACGGGATCTGCGGATGAGTACGAGCCCGCGGCCAGGAAGCTCGCCTCCTTGATCGGAATCGAATTCTGTGACCCGACAACATTCGAAGCGTCGAGACTGATGTCCTGGCCGAGCTGCAGCTCCAACAGCCAGTACGTGGCAGAGATCTACGATAAGCCGTTCTGCAGCCTGGACGGCGTCCTGGGGATGTACGGGGACTGGCACGACATCAGCCAGTGGCCCCAGGTCCCGGGATCCGAGGCGATCGAGCGCCGGCGTCTTGCTAAGCAGGAGGATCCAACCACGAAACGCGGGATCATCGGGGCTTTCTGCCGGTCATACACGATCACACAGGCTATGGAGAAGTTTATTCCGGGAATGTATGAGGAAACAGCGGTGCCGGGTCGGTACACCTATACCGGCGGTTCCACAGTCGGAGGAGCGGTGATCTACGACGGAGATCTGTTTTTATATTCCCACCACGCGACGGATCCTTGTAGTGGCCTGCTCGTAAACGCCTTTGACCTGGTCCGTCTCCACATGTTCGGGGATAAGGATGGAGAGGTAAAGGAAGGAACCCCGGTCAGCAAGTACCCGTCCTTTATGATGATGAGCCGCATGGCCCAGGATGATCCGAAGGTGTCAGAGCTTCTGTCGAAGGAACGGTATGAACAGGCGAAAGAAGCATTCAAGACCCCGGAGCAGAAGGAGCCGGGACCAGATTATGACCTCTCCTGGCTTTCGAAACTTACAAAGGACGGAAACGGAAGATATGAGAAAACGATCAATAACGCCGTGCTCGTCCTTGAAAATGATCCTTTGCTAAAAGGAAGGATCGTGACCGATGAATTTGCAAGCTGTGGAATGGTCCTGGGGCGCGTGCCGTGGGATCAGAGAGATGAGAAACGCCGCTGGACGGATGTGGATGACGCCGGGTATTACCGGTATGTCGAGGTCTTCTACGGGCTTACAGGGCGGGAGAAGCTGGATCACGCCCTCATGATTGTCAGCGCCCAGAACCGGATCAACGACGTAAAGCATTATCTGGAGGACCTTCAGTGGGACGGGATCCGGAGACTGGATACGCTGCTTTCTGACTATCTTGGCGCCGAAGATACACCGTATACCCGGGCTGTTATGAGAAAATCACTCTGCGCCGCTGTCGGCCGTGCCGTCGTTGGCGGGATCAAATATGATTATATGCCGATCTTTACGGGACCGCAGGGAATCGGAAAAAGTACGTTTCTTGCGATCTTAGGGAAAAAATGGTTCTCAGACTCCCTTACAACATTCGAAGGAAAAGAAGCTGCGGAGCTGATCCAGGGAACGTGGATCAACGAGGTCGGGGAACTGAGTGCGTTTACAAAGCAGGAGACCCAGGTGATCAAGCAGTTTTTAAGCAAGACCGAGGACATTTATAGGGCGGCATACGGGCGCAGGACGGACAAGTACCCGCGGCGCTGCGTGTTTTTCGGAACATCCAATGACAGTGAGTTCTTAAAAGATATGACCGGAAACCGGCGCTTCTGGCCGGTAGACGTGGGAATGCATCCGGCAAAGAAGTCCGTGTGGCAGGAGCTGCCGGTAGAGGTGGACCAGATCTGGGCGGAAGCGTATGCGTACTGGGCCGCAGGCGAGAAACTCTTTTTACCGAAGGAACTTGAGGAGGCTGCCGTAGAACAGCAGGAAACCCACAGGGAAGCGTCCGGGAAAGAAGGTCTGATCATGGACTTTTTAAATAAACCGGTGCCGGCTAACTGGAACCAAATGGATGTGGTAAAGCGGCGGATGTTCCTTGCGGGCGGCATGCATATGGAAGGTGAGCTGGTTCTCAGGGACAGGGTGTGTGCTGTGGAGATCTGGGTGGAATGCTTTGGCGGCGATCTGAAGCATATGAAACGTTCTGACAGCATGGAGATCAACAACATCCTGCTGCATGGCAAATGGCAGAGGATCAAAACCCCGAGGGATTTTGGACCGTATGGACAGCAGCGGGGGTTCGTGAGACCCACTACATAGTGCCGAAAAAGTTTGTAGATTCTTTGTAGTTTTGTAGCCGCCTGAAATTTTAATGTAGGCAGAATGTAGCAGGCTTTGTAGAACCGCTAAAACCGCATAAATCCTAGCAATTTCTACTATATAACTACAAAACTACAAACTTACTATATAAAGTATAAAAATAAATAAAATATAGATAACGTGACGTACATGGCGTACATAATACGAGGGTTATATACACGTGTGACACACACACGTAAACAAAATATTTTATAAATAAAAATATATAAAAGGGGCTCGAAGATGAATGCAGAGCATTGGCTGGAACTGGAACTCATGGATGGAGGTCTGCATTTGGCAGAAGGTGTGAGACGAAATGCAGCGGCGCACGGGTACTCGAAAGCCGAACTGAAAGCGGCAAGAAAAGAATTAGGCGTGAAGACGTATCATCAGTTTGATGAAGATGGGGCAACGGCAAATTGGTTCTGGTATCTGGAGGTATGACATGAGAGAAAATGATGTTGAGAAACTTTTGACCGAAGAGGTGAAGCACCTCGGTGGAAGGGCATACAAATGGACAAGCCCGGGGAATGCGGGAGTGCCGGACCGGATCGTGATCTTTCCAGGAAGGCAGCCGATGTTCGTGGAACTGAAGACGGATAAGGGAACCTTGAGCGCCCTGCAGGATGTGCAGATCAAACGCCTGCTGGATCTCGGGCAGGAAGTTCAGGTGGTGTACGGAGCGTCCGGACTGGTTCGGTTCTTCAGATCCCTGGGGTACCAGGATGCGGCAGCGAGGATAGAAAAGAAATGTGGGCTGTCAGGGAGGTGATGGGGGATGGTATTCAAACCGCACGATTATCAGCGGCACTGCATAGAACGGATCCTGGAAGTGAAAAAGATCGGTCTGTTTCTGGATATGGGACTTGGCAAGACGGTCACGACACTGACCGCAGTAAAGGAGCTTAAGTACAATCGGTTTCAGGTCCGCAGGGTTCTGGTCATCGCACCTAAGAAAGTTGCGGAGGGAACCTGGAGCAAGGAAGCCGCCAAATGGGACCACACATGTATGCTGCGGGTGGCCCCGGTACTGGGAAGCCAGGCAAAACGGATCCGGGCGTTAAATACACCGGCAGACCTTTACATCATCAACCGGGAAAATGTGGTATGGCTGGTGGATTATTACCGGAACGCCTGGCCGTTCGACATGGTGATCGTGGATGAATCCAGCAGTTTTAAAAGCCACAGCGCGAAGCGCTTTAAGGCGCTTGCCAGTGTGGGGGCTAAGATCGAGCGCCTGGTGGAGCTGACAGGAACTCCGTCACCGAATGGCCTGGATGACCTGTGGAGCCAGGTGTATCTTCTGGATGGCGGCGAACGCCTCGGGAAGAGATACACGCAGTTCCGGGAGAGGTACTTCCAGCCGGATAAGCGGGGAGCGGACGGCATGGTTTACAGCTACGAGGCAAAGCCGGGAAGTGAAGAGAGCATCCTGAGCCGGATCTCGGATATCTGCATCAGCATGAAGGCAGAAGATTATCTGCAGCTTCCGGATATCATCTACCACGAGGTGCCGGTGGAGCTGGATGTAAAAGCGAGAAAGGCATACAACGATCTGGAACGCGCCATGGTCCTTCAGCTTCCGGAAGATGAGGCAGACATCAGTGTAACCAGTGCCGCGGCACTCAGCAACAAGCTTCTGCAGCTTGCCAACGGCGCGCTGTATGACGAGGATCACACCGTGCATGAAATACACAACTGCAAGATCGAGGCCTTCGTGGAGCTGATCGAATCGCTGAGAGGAAAACCGGCCCTGGTCTTTTACAATTACCAGCATGACCGGACCAGGATCTTAAAAGCCCTGGAAAAGATGCAGCTGCGTGTGCGGGAACTGAAGACCACACAGGACGAAGACGATTGGAATACCGGAAAGATCGATGTGCTTCTGACGCACCCGGCCAGCAGCGCATATGGTCTGAATCTGCAGCAAGGCGGAAACCATGTGATCTGGTTCGGCTTGACCTGGAATTATGAGTTGTACACTCAAGCGAATAAGAGACTACACCGCCAGGGCCAGCAGGAAAAGGTGATCATCCATCATCTGGTATCCAGCGGGACCCGCGATGAGGACGTGATGCAGGCACTGCAGCGGAAAGACGATGTTCAGAACTGGGTCATGGAATCATTAAAGGCGCGGATCCGTAAGATCCGGGAGGAGGCAAAATGACGGACAAGCAGAAAAAAAATAGCGATGAAACGGCAGAAGACTGTCCGCTGCCAGGGCTGTGGAGAGATCCTTCCCCAGGAGGGAGATCTCTCCGGAATCGAATATGTGAAAACGAAAAGGAACAGTGAATGGTTTTTCCATACGGAGTGTTTTGAGAACGTATGGAGGCGGAAGATCTGCTGAAGGAGGAAACTGGATGGAGAAACAGAAATGGGATGAGAAAGTCGCGAAAGCGATGAAGAAGAAAAAGCAGGATGCGGAATATGCAGCCATGAGCAAAGACAGGGGCAGATATAGCTGGTCGGCGCAGCATCCAGCATATGCAGGAACGAGCCTTTGCCTGGATACACACTGTCGAAATAAGGTGGATGGATGAAAAAGATTAAATTATTTCCGGCACCGCATGTCGAGATCAGAATCCATGTGTCGGAGGAGATGGAAAGGGATTATGCGGAGTGCCAGAAGATGATGAAACGTGGCGAGGACTATGATTGCGATAGATGCAGTTGGGCAAACGTAAGCATTTACGGCACAGGAGCTTGCGAACTGAAAGGTCTGAAAGAACACCTGGGAGGAATAAGCGGTGAGACTGACGGAAAAGAAAGATAGTGGTCATTGGTGCCTGCGGGACGTCCCGTGGTCCGACTTGAAGCCCGGCGTAGTGCTTACAGAAAAAGTCTGGGAAAAGCTCTACGGGGTGCTTTGGAAGTTGAAGGATTATGAAGATACAGGATTGTGCCCGGATGAGATCGAGCGAATGAAAACGGAGTGGGGAAAAGATGTTGGTAATGATTGATGAGAACGGAGTCGCAGACGTATATGACGATACCTATGACATCGTGATCCACTGCGAAAACGAGGAAGATCAGAAGGATGCAAGGCTGGCGTTAAAGAATGTGCGGAGATGGGTCCCGGTGACGGAACGTCTTCCGGAGCTTGGGGAATATGTGTTGATTTCATTTTCCAACTTCACACTCCCATGCATTGGAAGATATGACGAGGACGAAAAGGGCGTAGCATGGTTTAATGGTGACGAGACAGAATCACTCGTTAGCCAGGACATGTATGTGAATGCCTGGATGCCGTTGCCGGAACCATACAGGTCAGAGGTGGAAGAAAAGCTTGTTACGGATACCGGATGGAAAGACCACTATAGGGGACGATTTGAAAAAGTTGAATAAGGTCAGGACGATTAAGAGCTACTGTTTCCGACATTAAAGTCGGGAACAGTAGTAAGATCAGAGACTTAAGTTATCCGGTTGCGGAGTTGATGACCTGTGTCAAATGTCCGGAGCCATATGAAGCAGGAAAGTAGGGGATAGACGATGGATCAGCGTAGAGCAGAAAACGAATTCAAGAAATCATTTCTCCGGTCATACCAGAGAATCAAAAGGAATGTTGCAGTCCTGTCCGATCAGATTGCAGAGTTAAGAGCAGCTAAGATGGGTGTCTCCTGCGGGATCGGGGATGGAATGCCGCACGCACATGCTGGGTCTGATCTGTCGGATTATGCAGCAAAACTCGATGAACTGATAAGAGAAATGAATCAGGAACGGTATCGGCTGGTGCAGGCCGCCGTGTTAATCAACAGAGCGATCGGTGAAGTCCCGGAAGGAATCGAACGGTACGTTCTCACGAAAAAATATCTCCTTGGATGGGGATGGGAACGGATCGCCGATGGATTGGGATATTCTGTGAGATCTGTTTATTACATTCACGGCCGCGCCCTGCATAAGCTGCAGGTCCCTGAGGAATGGAAGAAAGAAACGGAGGAAGCATCATGAAAATTCGGTTATCGATGCAGGGAGCATCTTTGAACGTGGAAGTGTCCGACAAAAAGGCAATGGGCATTTATCGTGGACTGGCGGAAAGACTCCTGCTGCAGACAGGAGCGTCGGAGTCACAAACAGAAAAAGAAGAAGCCGAAAAGCCTCCAGCGAAGATTGTCCGGGAAGACGTGAACATGAAGGATGAACCCGAGGAGCGGGATCCGTTCTCGCCGCTGATCAGGGTAGCGGAAGAATCGAAGCATAATTTTCAAAACGCTATGTCAGGACTTGTTAATAGTCTCTCAGAAAATGAGCCAGAGCAGTATAGAGGATTCCTCCTGATCCGTTGCGAACATTGTGGAAAGATACGGGCGTACTGCAGTAATTATCCTGTTACATACCATAAATGTGAGTGCGGTCATAAAACAGATCTCCATGACTTGAAGCCGTTATATGCAAATTGCGAGTGCGGGCAAAGATCCTATTACCGCACCAATATTGAGGATCCGATACTCGATGTGAACTGCATTTCCTGCGGGGCGCCGGTTGCTGTCGAGTGGAATGCGAAGAAAAAGCGTTATGGTACGATAAAGGAGCAGCTGTAAGCATTATGGATGATGATTATTGCTATGAATGCATTTGAGGTGGTTGAACAGGAGAAGAAATATGGAGAAAGAGATGCGCAGAACTGGAAAGTTTGATAAAGATGGTCGCGAAATGATGGCGGGTGATATTGTCCATTTTCATTGCAAGAATTTTTCATTATCCGGGAGGGGTATCGTATTCCTGACGGAAAAAGAGGATTCTTTGGGCGAGGATTCATTCCGAATTCGCGACACCAGACCAGGGAAAAACAATGGAAGAATTTATCCATATTATCCAGATGCGAAATACCGCATTGATGTACATGTCGGTGAAGAAGTTGATCGGGAAAAAGAAAATTGAAGAATGCCATGAATATGATTGTGGCGTGAGTAGGAGGAAACATAATGATCGGGTTAATTTGTGGGTTAGTTCTTGCGTTTATTTTGACAATGTTCGGAGTCGATAAAATCTTTATTAACGAACTGCAACCGCTTTTTGCAAATGTAACATTAACTACGGGGCATTTTTATATTGTAATGGCAGTTGTAGGATTTATTGCGGGAATTGATCCAACAGGTTGAAATAAGTCTTTCAGGAGAAATAATAGTGAGTGCGATTAAGATATTTGGAGGATACCATGAACACAGACAAGGATAAGGATATCAAGAACTTTATAATCAATTATGAGGATGGGACAAGCAAAACCGTAGAAAAAGGATTTTTCTGTGAGATGCGGGAAAATGAGGACGGCAGCGGCAATCTCATCTTCAACATGGTCGATGTGCAGGGTAAGGAACTTGAGAGAATTGTAACAGGCTGCATCTATCTTGGAGAAAAGCTGGGAATGTTTAAGAGAGGGAACGGAAGAGAGGGAACGGAAAATGAAGAAGACTAAACTGTACAGAAATGGTGAAGGGTTCATAGATAAAACACCAGGAGACGCAATCCGGGCTGCCAAGCGGGAGCCGGAGAACGTGATCCAGTTCCGGCGGATGCTCAAAGCGATGGGAATTATTTTTCATCTGAAGATCCTTGGTAAAGTGGTGCTGGTTGATGAGAATGGAGATCGGTGGTGAGCAGATGATCTGGTTAAGAGTAGGAAAAATAATTGTGGCTATCTATATTTGGTGGGAAGCATTTAAAGCCGCAAATAGACAGGATATATCGCGTACAATTTATTTTTCTATGGTGGTTATCGTCATAAGCATTTCAATGTTTTGGGTATGAGGGGAACCTAAACAGGTTCCCCATCATCGGAGTTATCCGGATCCCGGCAGAGCTCATCCAGGGAGACACCGAGGGCATCTGCGAGTTTGATCATCGTGGAGACTCGGCCATCGTTCCGGACCTCCAGTTCCTGGATCGTGCGGCGTGGAACACCGGATAATTCTGCGAGTGCCGGAACAGAGAGCTTCCGGGCTTTACGGATTTCTTTTAGACGCATGATAATACCTCCAGATTTTTGGAATCACGTCGGCAAGGACGAACACCGACGCGCAGATCGTGAAGAGGCAGGACACGATGGACCAGCCGGATCCGACTGCGAAAAGCACGGAAAACAACAGGAATAACGTATGAAAGCGGATTCTCATTTTACATTTTTAACCGAATGTGGTAAGATGATTTTGAGGAGGGGAGATCTCTCTCCCCTGTTCTTACTTGAGCGCCTTTATCAATTCTGCTATGGATAAGATCAATGTTGCGGTGGCCGCCACAGCTTTGATCATCAGATTGATGAGGCGTTCTTGCTTTTTCCTCTTTTTCTTTCCCATTCGGTTACCTCCTTTCCTTTTGATAATATAATTATAGCACATAAATATGTGCTTGTCAATCGAAAAGCACATATTTATGTGCGATTTCTATATAAAAGTGGTTCATGTTTGCATTGTTTTGCAGTAGTTACCTGTGATATGATTATAATAGATTTTGAGGCACCCGAGACGAGGTGCCTTTTTTAGTTTTATGTGATTGGAAGGTGAGGTGGTTGGCCAGAAGTCCGAATGAACAGGTTGTGAAGGCGAAGGAATTATTCGATTCCGGGAAGAGCCTGGTTGAGATCGCAGAGATCCTGAAGGTCTCGGCGGGGACGGTCCGAAGCTGGAAAAGCCGGTATGGATGGGATAAATCTGAGAGTGCAACGTTGCAGAAAAAAGTGCAGCGTTGCAAAAAAGAAAAACGCAACGTTGCGAAAGCTGATGCGAAGACGGTCGAGTCTGTGATGGAGAACACGGAACTAACCGCGGAGCAGCAGCTTTTTTGCATTCTTTATGCGAAGACGCTGAATGCTACGCAGTCATACATGAAGGCATATGGGTGCAGCTATGAATCAGCTATGACCAACAGCTTCCGGCTGCTGAGAAACGATAGGGTGAAGGCGGAGATTCAGCGTCTGAAAAAAGAGCGCTTTGAAAGCCAGCTGTTCGATGAGCATGATGTCTTCCAGTGGTATCTGGATATCGCGACTGCCAGCATCACGGATTTCGTGACGTTCGGCAGGAAAGAGATTCAGGCGATGGGAGCCTTCGGTCCGATCATGGATAAGAAGACGGGAGCACCGGTCATGCGTGAAGTCAACTATGTGGATTTCCGTGAATCCGGTCAGGTGGACGGCCGCGTGATCAAGAAGGTTAAAATGGGGAAAGACGGTGCCAGCATCGAACTGTATGATGCGATGAAGGCCATGGAGTGGCTGGCGGATCATATGGCGATGGGAACCGGAAACCAGCAGAAGCTTGCCGAGACGATTATCGGTGCGTATGAGCGCAGACAGAAGGAAATGAAGGGAGATGAGGAGAATGCCAGCACTGAGCAGTGATGCGATCCGGTTCTATGCAAATGAGCCGATCTATTTTGTGGAGGATATCATAAAAGCAATTCCGGACGAAAAGCAACGTGACATTCTGCGGAGTCTTCGAGATTATCCCATGACCTCGGTCCGATCGGGACACGGAGTCGGAAAGAGTGCCGTGGAAGCCTGGTCAGTGCTGTGGTTCATCTGCACCCGCCCGTTTCCGAAGATCCCGTGCACGGCACCTACGGAGCATCAGCTCATGGACGTCCTGTGGGCGGAGATCAGCAAATGGATGAGAAATAATCCGGCGTTTAAGGATGAGCTGATCTGGACGAATGAGAAGCTTTATATGCGGGGGCATCCGGAAGAATGGTTTGCGGTTCCGCGGACGGCAACAAACCCGGAAGCTCTGCAGGGATTCCATTCAGAGCATGTCCTGTATATCATCGATGAGGCATCCGGTGTTTCGGATAAAGTCTTCGAGCCGGTACTCGGCGCGATGACCGGGGAGGACGCAAAGCTTCTCATGATGGGGAACCCGACAAGGCTGTCGGGATTTTTCTATGATTCGCATCACAAGTCACGCGGAGAGTACAGCGCGATTCACATCGACGGACGGGACAGCGCCCACGTATCCAAACAGTTCGTCGAGAAGATCATCAAGATGTTTGGAGAGGACTCAGACGTCTTCCGTGTCCGTGTAGCAGGAGAGTTCCCGAAGAGCACGCCGGATTCCCTGATTGCCATGGAGTGGTGTGAGAAGGCAACACAGCTGGAGATCAAGACCGCAAAGCTTCGGATCGACATTGGCATCGACGTAGCGCGGTATGGCGATGACAGCTCTGTCCTGTATGTGGTGTTCGATAAGCAGAAGTCCGGAGAGATCGAGATGCACAATCATAACAAAACTACGGAGATCTCCGGGTATGCGGTGCAGATGATCAAACGGTATGCGGCAGCCTATCCGGAAGCGTCTATCCACGTGAAAGTGGACTGCGACGGTCTGGGTGTTGGCGTATATGACAACCTGGATGAGCAGAAGGAAAGGATCGTGCAGGCTGTGTGGGAGGATCGCTGCCGGGGGGCAGGACTGGATCCGAAAGACGGGAACCAATGGAGGAATTGTCAGGACGTTCCAGAACTGGATCTTCGCATCGTGGAGTGTCATTTCGGCGGCGCCGGAGGCAAGGTTGATGATGACGATCCGGTCGAGTATGTCAACAGCACCGGATTAATGTGGGGAGCAGTCCGACAGAAATTGAAGGACGGATTACTGCAGATCCCGGAAGATGACACGCTGATGACGCAATTGAGTAACCGAAAATACATTGTCAACAAGGACGGAAAGATCGAACTGGAGCGGAAGGAAGCCATGAAAAAGCGGGGACTAAAATCCCCGGATATGGCGGACGCTCTGGCTCTTGCTCTTTATGATCCGGTCGAGTGGACAGTAAACTGGTGATAGATATGGGATTATTAGATTTATTTAAACGCAGCCGTTTTCAGGGCGGCACAGAAAGAATGTATCCGAGATGGACAACACCTCCGGACCGGAACTCGTCAGAGTGGCTGCAGAGCTTCGGAGAAAATCCCCGGCTGTCGGTCGTTGACAAGATCGCATCGGATCTGTCGTACATTCCGGGTAAGCTGTATCGGATCGGCAAGGACGGGGAACGGCAGGAGGGAACATCCCATCCGTTCCTGGATTTCATGGATCAGCCGAATCCACTGTACGAGATGACTTCCTCCGCGATCTGGAGACTGCAGGCGATCTTCCTGATGCTCAAGGGAGAAGGATATTTTATCATTGAACGGTATTCCGACGGCACTCCGGCCGAGCTGTGGCCTGTCCCGACGCACTGGGTACAGATGACGCCATATCAGGGTAATCCGTTCTACCAAGTGCGGACAACGGATGGCTACATGATGAACGTGTCGGTAGATGACATGTTCGTCATGAGAGACCTGAAGCCTCTGGATCCGTACCGGCGCGGTCTGGGACAAGCGGAAGCTCTCGCGGATGAAGTGGAGACGGACGAGTATGCGGCGAAGTTCCAGAAGAAGTTTTTCTACAATGACGCGACGCCGGGAATCGTTATCTCCATGCCGGGTGCCAACGATGACCAGCAGACGAGGTTCCTTGCAAAGTGGGACGAGCGGCTGCGGGGACCAAATAAGAGCCACAGACCGATTACCATCGGAGGTCCGCCTGGAAGCCCGGCCGCGGTGACAAAGCTGGCGGATAACATGAAGGACATGGACATGATCAATGGCCGGACTTTTATCCGTGATGCTGTCTTAGAACATTTTGGGGTTCCTCGCGAGATCATGGGAATCACGCAGAACAGCAACCGGGCCACGGCAGACGCGGCACAGTACATTTATGCAAAGAACGTGCTGACTCCGAAACTGAAGAACCGGCAGGATGCCATCAACCGGCAGCTCCTTCCGGCGTACGGCGAGGACCTGAAATGGGAATTTGATGACATCATTCCGCATGACCAGGAATTCGAGAAAGCGGTAGCGCTGGACGGTTGGAACAACGGACTGCTGAAAAAGAACGAGGCAAGGGAGAAACTTGGAATGGAGCCGGCGAAGAACGGGGACATTTACAAGATGAACTTTGCAGATCTGTTCCTGGATGAGACAGAGGATCCGGTGGAGGTAAGCTCTGCATCTGCGAATCTGCAGTTTGCGGAAGGAGATCCGCCGTTAGATGAAGGACGGAATCAGATCGAAATCGATCCAACAGATCTGGCGGATCAGGAAGAGGACAAGATCCTTCAGCGTGCCGCGGAGATCAAAGCGAGGCGGATCAAGGCAGCAGGGCGAAGTCTTGAACAGGTCCGGAAAACCCAGGAGCGGAAGTTCGAGCAGAGCATGAAGCGCTACTTCAAGGATCAGGCGGATCACATCCGGAAGTCTCTGAATGGAACGAAAAAAGCAGCGGACGGTGACGTTTGGGACGCAATCGGGATTACGCAGGAAGAGTTCCAGGCACTTCCGAAAACGGAGCAGCAGGAATTGACCATGAAATTCGTAGCGGGGCTGCTGAATTGGGAAGAGGAAGAAAATATCCTGAATTCCATTCTGACACCGTTATGGGCGGAGACTTACGATAAGGGAACTGAGAATGTGATCAACACATACCGGATCCCGGGGATTAACCGGCCGGAGCTGACAGCAACCGCAAGGCTGCGCGGCGGCCAGAGAGTCACCAAGGTAACGAAGACCACGAAGGAGCAGATCGCAAGGATCGTAACGGAAGGTCTCGAGACTGGAAAGAGCCACCAGGAGCTTTCGGACGAGATCATGAATAAGATGAACACCACATCCGCCAGAGCCCGGACGATCGCTGCTCAGGAGTGCAACACCAGTCTTCAGGCAGGATCCTTCGATATGGCGAAGCGCTGCCGGTTCAAAACAAAGACCTGGCATGTCACGAATATCAATAAGGCGCGGGATACCCACCGGGAGCTGAACGGGAAAACGATCCCGTTCTCAGAACCGTTTGTGACATCAAAAGGACACAGGCTCATGATGCCGTGTGATCCAGACTGCAATGCGGCGGAAGAAACTGTAAACTGTCATTGCTTTTTGATCTATGATGAGTAAATTTGACAAAAGAAGGGAACTGTGGTATACATAAGGCATCGCTGAGTTAAAAATGTAAATTTACTCAGTGAAATAAAAAAGAAAGGGTGATACACATGAAAATGATCACATCAATTCGTGATATCACCAATAAAACTTATTGCGTAAAGGCGGAAGAAATCGATTTCGATAAAAGCGCAAGAGAGTTTTATAATACAAAAAAGGAGATTTGGAATCGCGAACATCCGTTAATGCCGGTAACAATTACCTGGACTCACGATAGTTGTGTACAGCGGATGCTCGACACGATTTTAAACTCTGTATCGGGGATCATCAAATATACTCCAGTGGAGTTAATGAATCCCTTAATTTAAATACAAATACCACAGAATAGCACGCAGTGATGTGTGCTATTTTTATGCCCATTTTTAGAAAGCTAAATAAGCGTAAAGAAGATCAGGGAAACCTGGTCTTTTTTTATACAAAAAATTCTGAAGAAAGGAGGAAGAACCAGCATGAGACACGAGACAAAGCGGCTGTCTTTTAAGATGGACGAATACGACGAAGAAGAGGGTATCTTTTCCGGATATGGTGCCGTCTTCGATAACATTGACAGCGGCGGGGACATCATCGAGCCTGGAGCGTTTGCAAAAGCGCTGGCGGGTGGATGGGAGAGAGTCAAGATTCTGGCATTGCATAACGACTGCTGGCTGCCGATCGGAAAGCCGATCGAGCTCCGGGAGGATGAAAAGGGATTATTCCTGAAGGCGAAGATCTCCGACACATCGATGGGAAAAGATATCAAGACCCTCTTAAAGGACGGTGTTCTGAACGAGTTGTCCATCGGCTATGAGCCGGTAGTCTTTGAATATGACGAGACTGGGATCCGGCATCTGAAGGAAGTGACCCTGTGGGAAGTGTCTGTTGTGACCTGGGCCATGAACCCCGAGGCGGTCATCACCGACTACAAGTCAGCAACGGAAGAAATCCGGAAGGAGCTGAAGGAAGGACGCAAGATCAGTGATTCAAGACTTAAGTCCCTGAAAGAGGTCAGCCGCTCCATGAAGGAGTCAGCCCGCATGATCGATTCTGTGATCAGCGAGGCATCCGGTAAAAAGGGAATGCCGATTTCTCGGAGAAAACCTCCCAGAAGCAGAAAAGCAGGCAACATTGAAATTATTTTTTAAGGAGGATGCGAATTGAGCAAATACAGATTAAATCGTAAGGCAGCAAGAGGAAGAAAGTCCATGAAGATGGGCGCTGGAGATCTCCAGGAGATGATCAAGGATGCAGTAAAGGCTGCCCTCGCAGAGGAAAAAGAGGGAGACAATCCGGACGAGGATAAGGACGATGATGACATCGCGGATATCGTAAGTGATGCCATCGATTCCATCAATGAGAAACGCAAGTCCGCAAAAGAGGATGAGATCGGAGAGGACGCGGCCGCAGAGATCGTCGAGGCAATCGTTGATGCCGCTGACGGTACGAAGGGCGATGAGGTGGACCTTGAGACTGTGATCCAGGACGCCATTGACGACGTAAACGAAAAGCGTAAGTCCCGCAAAGAGGACGAGCTGGGCGACGGCTTTGCCGATGAGTTACTGGACGCTGTGGCTGAGGTCATGAGCGACGACGAGCCGGAGAATGACGAGGAAAAGGGGATGAAGGGGACTACTCCCACTCGCCAGAAGAAATCCGCGGGAACTCTCCAGAAACGCCGTGAACCGGCAAGAAAATACAGCAACATTTATATGAGCAGGAAAGGAGAACCGGGAGGCGTGCAGCAGAAAAAGATTCCGGCGCATATCCAGGTGGCACGTGCCATCAAGTGCTTAGATATCCACGGTAAGGGAGATCCGGAGCGTGCCGCATACATGGCAAGAAAGATGTATGGAGATAAGGAGATGGAGCGCGAGTTCAAAGCGATGACAGCGACCAGCTCTGTAGGCGGAGGTTTCCTGATTCCGGAGGTTTACTCCGATCAGATCATCGAGCTTCTTTACCCGAAGACCGTTATCGTGGAGTTAGGGGCACAGCAGATCCCGTTAACAAACGGCAACTTAAACCTTCCGCGTATGACAGCGGGAACCCGTGCAACATGGGGCGGTGAAGGTCGTAAGATCACGGCAGCTTCCCCGAAGTACGGCAACATCCGTATGTCTGCAAAGAGATTGGAAGCTATCGTGCCGCAGTCCAGAGAGCTTCTGTTAATGTCTAACTTCTCTTCTGATGCGATGTTCGCAAACGACCTGTTCCGCCGCATGCAGTTAGGCCTTGACTATGGTGGATTATACGGCACAGGCAGCGAGTTCCAGCCGACTGGCATTGCAAATAACAAAGAGGTTGAGAACATTGATGCGACAAAGTTAGACACTGCTGAACTTGCAGATACGAACGGAAAGATCACCGCAGACTTCCCGGTTTACGTATCCTCCAAGGCATTAGGAAAGAACATTGATGACCTTCATGCCGGATGGGCGATGAACAGCCAGCTGGAGGGCGTGTTCAAGAACATGAAGACCCAGACTGGAGCATACATCTACCGCGATGAGATGATGGAAGGAAAATTAGCGGGTATGCCGTATAAGGTGAGCAACCAGATCCCGATCGATAAGAACGGAAAGACAGATTTGTTCTTTGGAAACTGGTCTGATCTTCTGATTGGCGATCAGATGGGACTTGAGACTTACACAACCCTTGACGGTACATGGACTGATGAGCAGGGCATCCAGCACAATGCCTTTGAGGAGAACCTTTCTGCGACCCGTGCAATTATGTTTGATGACATTGCTGTACGTCACGCAGAGAGCTTCCTGTACTGCAAGAACATTAAAGTATTTTAAGGAGGACAAGCATGAGAAGAGCATTATTTGATACTGTGTCTGTTGTGATTGGATCCGGAAAAATTGTAGACCGCGAGGGATTCCTCTCCGCGGTTTATGCTGCATCCATCGGATCCATCACTGGATCCCCGACGGCCGCAAAGCTGACCGTTAAGGTAGAGCACTGCGATACAAAAGACGGAACTTTTGAAGTGGTCCCGGATTCCAAGCTGGATCCAGACACTACAACCAGCGATGGCATCCTGAAGGAGATCTCCGTGACATCCGGAGAAGAGATCAAGATGAATCTGGACCTTTTAGGCTGCAAGCGTTATATCAAGATCACACCAACAATCAGCTTTACCGGCGGAACAAGCCCTGCGGCATCCGGAGCAGCGTATGCGCTTGTCCTGGGTGATCCGGCGCAGGCTCCGGTTTAGGAGGGCGCAGGCATGGATCGGAAAAAGCGCGAAAACAAGATGACTGCTCCCCGGAGCAATAAGGCGGGGACTCCGGTCTCTGCCTTAAAGAAAGGTGATGCAAATGGAGAGAAAAAGCCTGCTTGCAGATAATGCGATGACAACGCTGGAGACCATGCTGGACTTCCTGGGAATAACCGAGACAGACGATTCCACCAAGAATAACATCGAACGTTTGATCAATGCAGCGTCAAGTTATATCGAGACCATGACGAATCGTAAATTTGCGCTCAGGGAGTACACAGAAACGCATTTCCCGACCGGATATCAGGAACTGTGTCTGAAACAGTACCCGATCCGGGAGGTGATGTCTGTAGAGGACACAAGATATCATCAGGAACTGGATCCGGACTCATACTCCTTTGCGGACACAGGGGATATAGGAGTCCTTTTCAGCGATACTGGCTGGGAGCTGCGGGGATACCGAAGTGGCTTGGCAAATGATCTTACAAGGATTAACCGATGTCTGAAGGTGAAGTATCAGGCAGGATATGTTTTGCCGAAAGACGCCACAGAAGAACATCCGGCGGATCTGCCGTATGATCTGCAGTATATTGTGTGGCAGATGGTACAGCAGCAGTGGAATCTTGCCAACAACGGGGCGAACGGTCTGGCAGCCTTCAGTATTTCTGATGTCAGCTGGACCTTTGACCATGCGCTCGGTGAGCAGGTGCAGGCAGTAATCAATCAGTATATGAGGTGGACCTGATGACAGTAAACGATACCATAACGCCGGAACTGGAACGGATCAAGGCAGAATTTGAAAAGCTAAAAGAAATGAAACTGCATATCGGAATCCAGGGAGGCAATGGGTTCGGGGCTGGCGGCGAGGGCCGCGAAGGAGCACCTGCAGATATCCTGACGATCGCCAATGTCCATGAGTTTGGCGCAACGATCCATGCGAAGAACGTAAAAAATCTCGCGATTCCAATTGCGAAGAAAGCAGTAGGAAAGAGTCCTCTGGATTTCCCGGGGCTCTTTTTCCTTCGCTCCGAAAACGGGTATCTGTTCGGATGTATCAGCCCGAACCGAAAAGGAAAAGAACCGAAAGTGAAGAGTTCCCCTTCCGATACGACACCGAAGGACAGGAAACCGGGGAATAAAAAGATCCCGACAAAAAAGGACGACATTGAGTTTCTGTTTATCCTGATGGAATCTGTGAATATTCCGGAGAGAAGCTTCATCCGCGCGGGATATGACAGCAATGAGCAGGCAATCGAAGATATTGTTTCCACGATGATCAGCCATGTTGTATTTGATGGATGGGACGCGGAGAGTGTCATGGACCATATCGGGATGAAAATTGTAGGGCTGATCCAGGAATACATGAACCAGCCGTTCAATTTTAAAAACAAGGGAAATATTACAAAAGCCACATCAAACTGGCCGGATAACCCGCTGATCGAGACCGGAAGACTAAGGAATTCCGTCACATACCGGATAGAGAAAGGATGATGTATAGCATGAGCAGTTTTGCGTATGCCAAACCAATGATCCCGAATGGACTGCTCCATGAGATGTTCGAAATCAAATCAGGGGCGGCGTTTCAGCAGGATAATGGCGGACAGTACATACCGGGAAAAGAAACCAGAATCTCATTCCGTGGGGTGATTCTGCCAGTGAATGATAAGGACCTGATTCGCGACGCGGCGGGAACCTATATGCACTGTACAGAGAAAATCTACACAAACGGACATGCACTTCAGATTGGCGCCCGCGTGATGGATCAGGATGGGACCGTATACACGATCACCCAGGAGCTGGGGCATAATTCCATCCACCCGATGAAGCGTTATCTGATCGAGAGGAAGGGAGATGCGGCGAAACGATGAACTTTTTAGAAATCCGAAACCGGATCATCCAGTGCTTAAGCGAATACCTTCAGTGTCCGATCATGCTGAATAACCAGCAGAATCCGGAAGCGGAATACCCGTATCTCTTTTACAGTGCGGCTCCATACACGCCGGAAGGCGGGCAGGGGGATTATCAGTTGGAGAAGCTGGATGATGGATATCTGGAGAAACGGACCGGGGAAGCCAGCTGCACCTTTTCCTTTACATGCTGCAGCACCGATCGGGAGGTCAGTAACGAGTATGTTCTGGGAGAGGATGAAGCTTTTCGTTTTGCGGACAAGGCAGCCGGGTGGTTCCTCCATGCCGGTTACGATACGATCGCAGGCATGGGAATAACCGTTGATAATGTGTCAGCTGTTCAGGACCGATCCACGCTGATGGTCGATGAAGAGGCGAGGCGGTACGGCTTTGACGTCCGGATCCGGTATGTCCGCACAGATACCCGGAAGATAGGAACCATTGAACATGTAGTGACAAAGAAAGGAGACAGCAATGAGCTCTAAAGACGTAGTAGTGGTTGTGAAGCTGGAAGAGGTTGACACTTCCGTTGCTTCACTCGATATTCTTCTGATCTCCACGGCCGGAGCGAAAGACGTGAAGACTTATACGGATCCGGAAGATATCGCAAAGGACTATACGGCAGAAAGTGCTGTGTATAAAAAAGCAAAGGTGATGATGGGACAGGGTAAGGCGAAACCGACACCGGCATCCCTGATCAAGAAAGTCAAAGTTGTAGGATTTGCGGAACCGGAATCTCCGGAAGCACTCGTAAATGCGATCAAAACATTTCAGGATAAAGATAATGATTGGTACATGTTTCTTACTGATCAGCATGAGGACGCCTACGTCAAAGCATTGGCGGCATTTGCCGCAGACAGTGAACCGAGTGAAGCAGAGCTGACGGCCGGAGTCGAGGATCACCGAAAGTTTTACTTTGCAGAGACCGACAACAAGGAACTGAAGCTCACTGACCGAAGAACCGTCGTGATTTACACAGGGAATCTGGACGAGCAGGCGGAAGCTGCGTGGATTGGTTCTGTTGGTCCTTGGTACCCGCAGTCTGTAACATGGAAATTTAAGATGCCGGTGGGAGTGTCCGTGCCGAACTTAAAAGAATCCGAACTCACGATTCTGGAAGAGAACCATGTGAACTGGGTTACCAATGAGTACAAGAAAAACTACATCAAAAACGGCTGCTGTGCTGACGGAGAATGGATCGATACGATCCTTGGCGGCGACTGGATTGCAAAAACCATGCGTGAGAAGCTGTACAACATCTTCACAAGCAATGAAACGATTCCGTACACGGATGCTGGTTTTACGATCGTGGCAGCCGGCGTTTTTGAAACGCTGGATCAGGCAGCCGATTACGGGATCATTGCAACGGATCCGGAATCTGGCGCCGGAGTGTATAACGTATCCGTTCCGAAGAGGTCCGCGGCCACAGACCAGCAGGCAGCATTACGCCAGATGCCGGATATCCCGTGGGAAGCACAGCTGGCTGGTGCCGTCCATGGTGTGAAGATCTCCGGAACCTTAAAAGTAACGCTGAATTAAGTAAGGAGGATTATCAATGGATGTAACAAGTTATGATCCGAAAAAAGTCAACGTGGCGGTGGACGGAGCTATTATCGCCGGATACGCATCAGACTCCATGATCACGGCAACAAAAAACGAGGATGCAGTGACTACAGAAGTGGGCTGCAAGGGCGATGTGGTATATTCCGAGAATGCGAATGAGAGCGGTACGATTACACTCACGCTGCAGGGAACTTCTTCCTCTCTGCCGCGTCTCAGAAGCTTGGCGTCAAGCCGGAAACAGATATCTGTGACTGTATCTGATGCAAATGACAGCGATGATATCAGCATTACGGCGCAGAAATGCCGCGTTGTGAAGATGCCGGATGTGTCCAGAGGAAAGACATCCGGAAATGTAACAATTTCAATTTTCGTACCGAATCTTCAGGTACGGTAAGTCATGAAGAAGTGGCCGGACCGTCCGAAAGGATTAACTGAAAGGGGATATAGAAAGTATATGGCAAAGCAGAAAAAAGTAGTAGTAAACGGTAACGAATTCGTTCTTCAGAGCGTGTCTCCAAGATGGTATTTCGACCTGAACGACCGTTGTGGGATGACAGGAGGAAAGAAGAAGACCGCGGATTACATCGATGAGCTGTTCAAAAACGTGGTCATCGAACCGAAAGAGGTAGCTACAAAAGGATTTGATTATTTCGAGGAGGCAGAGGACATTTCGACATCTGAGAAGCTTCTGGGAGAGATCGAATCCTTTCTTAGAGGCAGAAGCTGATGAAGAACTGGCTCAGTCCAGAGCATTAAGGCATCAGGAATTCTGGACTCTTGTTTTTTCAACAGGAAAAATTTCTTATTCCGAGTGGGCCCAGATGGATCTCGGGGAGTTCTACGAAGCACGAGAGGCGTACCTCAATTTCAGACAATCCATAAGTGACCGGCAGAATGCTTCGTAGGAAGTTCTGCCGGTCACTTATTGAAAGAGAGGTGACAAATTGAACGACCAGAGAAATCTAACAATTGGCGTAGACTTTGGGCTGAAGGATTCCATCAATCAGCTGGAAAGTATTTACGGCAGCATCCAGGGAATCAAAGCTGGATTCCAGGGAGCTGAAGACAGCGGCGTCCAGATGGGAAGCCGCGTGGCAAGAAGTGCCGGAACGATGGCGGACGGACTCCACGATGCAGACCGAGAAAGCCGGAAGGTCATTACGACACTGGACCGGCTGGAAGATTCCGGAGACGGGGCGGGATCTGCAATCCGGGATGCCGGGGTTGCGTTTGACCGGTTCGGCGATAAGGCAGAAGAAAATGTCGGGCAGGCGAAAGATGAGCTGCGGGACGCAGTGAAAGCAGCAGATGCTTTCGGCAGTGAGATTGCGAAAAATTCTGGAACTGCGGCAAAGGATATGGATGGAGTGTCCGACGCTGCGCGAGATGCGGGAGACGCATTTGAGGATGCCGGTGTTCAGGTGGAACGATCTTACATTCAGATGGGTGCCGAGGCTGACAGCTTTAAAAAGGCTGTTATCGTTACAAGCGCCACAGCGAACAAAGAGACAAATTCTATCGCAAAGACGATCAAAGCCGGACTCCAGGGCGCTTATGGATACGCAGGAAAGAAGGCGGCCAAGTTTACCAGAGATGCTGTGGACGGTGCACGGGATGTCAAGGAGGCATTTACCCATCCAATCCAGACGATTCGGTCAAAGCTCTCTGACGCGCTTGAGCGGGCAAGAGAACACATCGATGACATAGGGGATGAGGCGGATAAAACCGGCGCAGACCTGGACAAAATGGGGAGCGATGGCTCCGGAGCAGGAACGGCGATCAAAGACGCTATGGGCTCTGCTGTAAAGTCGTTTTTTGCGGTGTCCGCAGCGATCGAGATCTTTAAGAAGGGTGTTGAACTGGCAAAACAGTTCGGATCAGCGGTCTTGGAAGTCGGTAAGTCTGCAGAACAGACGGGGGCGAAATTCGAAGCTGCTTTTTCTCCGGATTCCGGGGTGAAGGAATGGTCAGAGAACTTCTCGTCTGCGATCCACCGGAGCAATACCGAAGTACAGAGCTTTTTGGTATCCAATAAAGCAATGTACAACGAGCTGGGGATCACCGGAGAAGCAGCCACAGAGCTCTCGAAGATTACGACTTCGCTAGCATATGATCTTGGGACTGCGTTTAAGCTGGATGACTCGGAAGCCCTCAGTGTCATGCAGGATTACATTAATGGTAACACGAAAGCGTTGTCAGAATATGGAATCCAGATTGATGATGCAGTCCTGAAGCAGTCCGCAATGGAGATGGGGCTTGGAAAGAACATCGATAATCTGGATGATTATGCGATGGCTCAGGTCCGGATGAACGCGCTGCTGAAGAACTCGACGCAGATTCAGCAGATGGCGGCGAAGGAACAGGAAGGATACGCAAATGGGATCAAGAGCCTGAACGGTATCTGGCAGAACTTCCTCGCGGACGCAGCGGAGCGGTTTGCGCCGGTGTTCACAGATCTCACGAACACGTTGCTGACATCCTGGCCGCAGATTGAGCCGGTGCTGATGGGAATCGTCGATACGATGAGTATCGGAATTTCCTCCGGTGCTCCGGCGATCATGAGCCTGGCGAAAGATGCGATTCCGCCACTTATTGATGTGATCGGACAGTTAGGATCCATTGCCGGACCGGTTGGAGGCACTCTGCTTAATATTGCAACGACGGCACTGCCGCCGCTCTCCCGGATCATCGGGACCATGGCGACGACGATCGTCCCGCCGTTTGTGAACATTCTGAAGGTGCTGGGTGATGATGTAGTTGTTCCGCTGATGCCATATGTGGAGAGCATTGCAAACTCCATTCTTCCGGCGTTGTCGGCTGGGTTGAAGATGATCCCGCCGATCTTGCAGACCATCTCACCGGTTCTCGGAGGCATTGCGGACATTTTGTCCCGTGTTGTGAGCCTCTTATCGAAAATCGTTGAATGGGCGGCTGGCGGGCTTGCAGGACTTCTGGACAAGGTCGCTGGCGTATTTGGCGGCGGTTCTTCGGCGGCAAAATCTGCAGGTGTGAAGATACCGCATAACGCAGATGGAGATCCGGACTTTAAAGGTGGCTGGACCCACATCAACGAGCGCGGCGGTGAGATCGCATATCTGCCGTCCGGATCCGCTATCATTCCGGCGGATAAGAGCGAGCAGATCATCAATAACAGCCGGCAGAGCAGTGTTAAGACAGACATTAACTTCAACCCTACGATCAAGGTGGAGATCCACGGAGACAGTGAGGGCGGAGGTACGAAGCTGACGGATGACCTGAAGCAGATGATCAAGGAGCTGTATCAGGAGATGCAGGAAGAACATTATGATCAGATGGCGATCCAGCAGGGAAATGCATAGGAGGTTGACATGGCATATAGTTTGACCGGAAAGAAATCCGGAGCAATATCGTTTCTTCCGGCAACCGGAACGATAACACAGGAGACGATGACAAAATCCAGTAAGATGACATCCAATGCGATCGAAGGCGGGAGTAGCATCGAGGACCATGTTTACTTGAATCCGGAACAGTTCCAGATCGTGGGCGTTGTGGTAAAGAACCACAGCGCCTTCCGGTCCAGATTGGAGACAATGTGGAAGAACCGTGATCTGGTGACGTATGTGGGAAAGTTCCGGGTAGAGAATTATGTGATTATAAGTCTTCAGATGAAAAATGACTCGGGAAATCGTGATGGATTTTCGTTTACAGCCACGCTGCAGAAAGCCAACATCGTTTCTGGAGCATATGTGGAGATCGGGCAGGAACCGCTTATGAGCAAGCAGGATTCCGCCAAAACAGTGTCTTCAGCAGGTCTGAAGACAACCGTATCAAAACAGATCAGTCAGAGCGCCTATGCGGCATATGTGAGCAGTTATAACGGAAAGAGCAGCAGTGGACCAACGCAAAGGAAAACTGCAAGCTACAACGGCGTGTAGGAGGTGCGACAGATGGATGAATTGCAGTCAATGGGACTGACGGCGGAGGTGGAGTATATCCCAATCGATACGTCAAAGGTCCCGTATACATTTTCAATCAAGCTGGATGACCGTACGTACACTCTGACGGTCCGGTATAACGAGCAGGGAAAGTTTTTCACAGCTGACCTGGCAATTATGGCCACGGGAGAAGTGCTGTGCTACGGGGATCCGGTGCGGTACGGGAGACCAATGTTCCGGGTGATTGAGGACGCAAGATATCCGATCCCGGTGATCGTCCCGTACTGCTTATCAGGAGATGTGGATACGGTAACATTTGAAAATTTCGGAAAAGAAGTGCAGCTCTATCTGCATGAAAGGAGGACAGACTGATGGCTTTTTTCCTTCGATCCGCTACCTTGCAGATCGGACCTCTGAAATACAACATGAACGATGGTTTTTACTTCGATTTTGAAGTACCGTTTTATGATTCTGACCAGCTGATCACCGCTTCTTTTACCGTATATAACTTGAATCCGACCTCTCGTCAGGGCATTGTAAAGAACCAGGTGGTCATCCTTAATGCCGGGTATGAAGATGACGAGGGCGTTCTTTTCGTGGGACAGGTTGCAAGCTGCAGCCATAAACAGAATGGCGTGGAGTGGCAGACAAAGATCACAGCAACGGCGGCACTCGATCAGTGGCTGAATAAGAAAGTCAACAAGACCTACGCGGAAGGCACGACGGCGGAAGCTATCGTTAGGGATCTTCTGAATATGTTCGCCCTGGAGATCGGCGTCTTTCAGCTTGCGGAGAATGTGGTATACCCGCGAGGCCGGGTATGCTCCGGAAAGCTGAAGGATGTTTTGCAGGAAATCGTTACCAGGGAATGTAAGTCGAGGCTGCTGATACGGGCAAACCAGGTCATTATCAATAATCCTGCCGATGGGGTAAACAAAGGATATCTCCTGACGCCAGCGAGTGGACTCCTCTTCCAGTCAGATGATTCTGACGTGACCACGGTAGAGGCTCCGCAGAATAAAGGAGCAAGTGCAGAGACGAAAGCGGTAGCGAAGAAGACCTGGAAAAGGACCTGCCTTCTCAATTACCGTTTAGGTCCTGGAGATATCGTGCAGATCCAATCAAGAGACCTGAACGGAAAATACCAGATCATATCCGGAGTACATAAAGGATCTCCAACGGGGACCTGGACGACTGAGATCGAATTTAAGGTTACAGGATAGGAGAGAGAATGGGATACAAATCAGCAGAACTTAACAATGCAGAAGCGAATGAAAGAAAAAATCTTCTGAAGATCCGTTGTGCGGATCTTGTGCAGGTGACAGCTTTCGACGCCGGAAAGATGACCGTCAATGTGAAACCTTTGGTAAAAAGGGAGATCGGTGACACGGTTGTTTCCCCACCTCCGATTCTGGGCGTGAAGGTTGCAAATATTCCACTTGAAGTGGAGGTCGAGGGAAAGAAAGGAACAGTAACCGTAAAAATCAATCCGGGAGATATCGGTGTGGTGGTCTATCTGGATCTGGACAGCGATAACTCTATCAAGACCGGAGCAGAGAGCACGCCGAACTCTTCCAGGGTGCATTCTGGAGATGATGCGGTCTTTGTTGGTGTTGTACAGAAAGGGTGATGGCATGAACGATGCATGGAAGATTGATCCGGAGACAAAAGATCTGTGTTTTGATGATAATGGACTTCTGGAAACTGTGAGTGAAGATGAGACGGCGGTCCAGAGCGTAAGAATGACGCTGACGGCATTCAAGGGAGACTTTGATCCGGTTCCGGATCATGGTGCTGACTATGAATTGATTCTGGGGCTTCCGACCGATGAGGATACTATGGACGAAGTAATCCGGGAAGCAATCTTTCAAGAGAGCCGTGTGGCCATGATCGATGAGTTGACGATCAACATGCAGAACCGTTCAGCGGAGATCAGCTTTTCCGGGACTTTAAACGATGGAGAAAAGGTCAGTATGGAGGTGAATGTGGGTGAATGATAACTGGGGATTAACAGATAAGGGCTTTTACCGCCCGACCTATACGGTGCTCTTGAATGCTTTGGAATACAAGGCAAGGGAGCTGTATGGTGATGGAATCAACTTAACTGTGAGATCTCCGCTTGGCGTGTTTTTGCGTATCCTGGCATGGATTTGGAATATCCTCTTTGCCTGCCTGGAAGATGTGTACAATAGCCGCTTTGTGGACACAGCCGTGGGGACAAGCCTTTATCATCTGGGAAATGCAATCGGTATGCAGCTTCTTCCGGAAGGAAAAGCAACCGGATATATTTCTGTAACAGGAACAGTGGGGACCGTGGTTCCAGCGGGGTTCCTGGTGGCAACAAACGGAGGATTGCAGTATACGGTCATGTCTGCTGTTACAATCGGAGAATCCGGGACATGCCTTGCTTTGATTCAGGCGGTCGAAACAGGACCGGAATACAATACGGCGGCAGGAACCATCCAGGTGATCGTCAATCCATCCTCTGTGGCCGGAGTGACAGCCATTACGAATGGTGCAGAAATCATAGGAGGACGTTTGAAGGAGACTGATGCGGAGTTTCGGGCAAGATACTACAAGTCGGTGGATTATCCAGGCGGAGTCAATGCAGATGCTATCAGGGCTGTGCTGCTAAATGATGTTGAGGGAGTATCATCTGCATATGTTTATGAAAATGATACAGACGCACACGATGACACCTACAATCTTCCGCCGCACAGCCTGGAGGCGGTTGTGTATGGAGGTTTGGATGAGGAGATTGCGAAAGCAATATACTCGCGCCGATCCGGAGGTGTCCAGACGATAGGCAGCGTATCTGTTAATGTCGTAACGGCATCAAAACAGCAGTTGGCGATCAGATTTTCCCGTCCGACGCCGAAGAAAATCTGGATTAAGATCTCAAAATTAAAAAAGAACAGTTCTTATGCTGGAGATGACACAATACGGGAAGCATTAGTGGAATACATCGGCAGCTCGACGGCCGGAGGTTTGGAGATTGGTATTGATGTCATCTACATTAAGCTACCTGGAATTGTAGCAGCAGTCTCGGGAGTGGAGGATTTTGATATTGATATCAGTACAGACGGAACCACTTACGGAAAATCCAATGTGTCGATTGGATATCGAGAAAAAGCCATTACAGAAGAAAGTGCGGTGATCATCGAATGAGCTTTGCGATAAAGATGCTGGAAATGCTGACCAGCGCGTATAACCGAACGGACATCTTGGAACTGCAAGAAAAGAGGACACCGAAAACGAACATCGGAAAGTTGTTCACTTTATCAGGATGGGGCTTTGATATCATCCATGAGCAAACAGAGAAAGTCCGGCTGTGGGATGACATCGATGTTATGGAAGGTGAAACACTCACGAGATACGGGAATGGTTTCGGAGTAGCCAGAGGAGAAGCAGGAGATGAGATTTACCGGATCATGATCAAGGTAAAGATCATCGCCATGCTTGCTGCTGGAGATCTCGATACGATCATCCTCTCAGCGGCCTCCCTTTTTGGTGTAAGTGCGGAGGATATATCTTTTCAGGAAGTCTATCCTGCAAAAATTTATCTGTATATCGATGAGGATAAGTTGGATCAGGAACACAAAAATGTTGCAGATACGATTGCCGGACTAATGAAACGGATAAAGACCACAGGTGTCGGAATCAGAATTTTCTATAAGACGTACAGTAGTAAGCGAGCTGCTGTGTATGTGGGAACTCCTACATGCATTGCGGCTTTTATTAATGTGGCTCCGATGCCGTTAAACAAAAAGAGTGTGAAGACGATTGAATTAAAAGCAGGAATAGGAACTCTTGTCTGCACAAGGGTATCTTATCCGGCAATACCACGGGAGGTATAGGAATGTCAGGAACAGTATTGACGAATAAAGGATTGGCGCTGATCACAAAACTGGTAGCTGCCAGCACAGAACTGCAGATATCGAGAGTAGCCGTGGGAACCGGACGGGTTCCCAGTGGAGTTGACCCGCAGACAATGGTGGATCTGAATGAGTATAAGATGGACGCGCAGATTGAATCCTATGGCGTGAGCCCGGACCAGTCTGACGTTGCATATATCGCGGCACAGGTAAGCTCTATTGGCGTCAGTGCCGGCTTCGCAGTTACGGAGGCTGGAGTCTTTGCAACGGATCCGGATGTCGGAGAGATCTTGTATGCGTATCTGGATCTTACAGAGGATCCGCAGTATATCTATGCGGAAACGGATGCAATCAGCAAATTTGCGGAGATCACGTTTAATGTGCTGATTGGGTCTGTCACAAAGGTAACCGCTTATGTGTCACCAGGAGCACTGACAAAGAAGGTAGACTTCAATGCGTTTAAGGAGTCCGTTGAGACCCCAGAGTTTGATGATTCCGGAACGGTGGAAGGGATCAGCAGCTTTCCAAGTTTTCTTGAAACCATGAAGTCGAAGATGAATTTCTTCCAGTTCTTCAGAAATTTAAAAGCAGGACTGCAGTTCGTCCTCCACGCCGGTCAGATCGTCAACAACTGCGTGACGGACAATGCTGGGCTTCCACTTTCGGCGGCCCAGGGGAAGGCTTTGATGGATAAGTACACTCAATTGTATAGTGACCGAAAGATTAAACGGATATAAAGTATCATATTATGGGAGTTTTGATAAAACACTGGAAGAGCTTTATGATTTATCAAAAATGAATACTACCTGTTATATTGGATTCATTGATTGGAAACAGTCCGAAATTACTATGGAAAAAGGTACCATTATTTGGATTGCATGTAACTGGATTGTGTTCGGAATAGCAAATTCAGGCCTGTATGTATTGGAAGGTTCTCCTTTAGCATGGAAGAAAATAAGCTAAAAATCACGCTTTCACCCATTCGGTCCAAGTGCCTACCCACCACTGCTTGTAACGGTAAGCAATGAGTTTACCCGTTGTGTCATATGCGCGTTCCATTGCCGCTGAATCATTTAAATACCAATGTATAACCGTGAATAAATGAACATTTGTTAAAGTAGGTATATCGCCTCTAGAATCATTTGAACCAAACGTCAAGGTCCAATATGGGTCACTTTGTTTGGAATCGATAACCGAATCGGTATCTTTATCTGCACTCGTATATGTTAAAAACGTTTTTTTATTTAGATTGCTCAT
>ERZ791893.348-NODE-348-length-38199-cov-3.235948_pt1 | contig 38199 bp, 30 predicted proteins | sample MGYA00510154_ERZ791893 | MGnify/ENA primary metagenome ERZ791893 (study PRJEB30046, sample SAMN00792068) | human gut metagenome | study: EMG produced TPA metagenomics assembly of the A metagenome-wide association study of gut microbiota in type 2...
TACTGTTCCCAGAAAGACGGTTTCCTTCTCCGCTTTCTGCTCGCCTTGTTGATAGAATCCATATAGTTTACTGTATCTTTATCATCATTCATGTGTTTATCTCCATTACTGTTTTCCGTCTTCCTGTACGATACATACGAACAATAGTGTAACATATTTGTAATAAAAAATCAAAATTTTTTCTATTAAAAAAGTATGAACGGATCCGGGGCGATTTTGTATTTTATTTAACACAATTTCAATTCATAATTGATAATATTGCCGGTTTTCTGTATAATATTTTTAAATATTTGTCCATATTGCTGTAGTTTTCCACCACCTGCAGCACGTTTCAAGACAAAGCAGCAACCCGTCCACCTCTGCATAAGTCACCAAGACTTCTCTATACCCCGGGAGGTACCAGCTCATGAAGCACTACACAAGTCCCCGCATCCAGAGAGCGCAGCTATTCCTTATGAAAGTCTCCTCCTATCTGGAGATTGTCTGCGCCCTGATCCTGATCGTCGCGATCCTGATCGCCTTTGTGCCGGTTCCCCACAACCTGTACAGCCTGTATCTCGACAATGGCTTCGATCTTTCCGATTTCATGAAGAAAAGCTTCGATCTCGTCATTGGCGTAGAGCTTTTAAAAATGTTCTGCCGCCATGACATCGACTCCATCGTCGAAGTCCTTCTCTTCTCCGTGGCAAGACAGATGGTCATCGACCACCTTGCCATCAAAGAAGCTCTTATCGGCTGTGTTGCCGTTGCGATCCTCTTCGCTGTCCGCAGGTTTCTCTTCGTACCCATTCTGGATAATCCGGATGAGCAGGAAAGAAAATTAGAAAAAGACCAGTACATCAAAGAACGGATCGCGGACGCGATCGCAGCCTACAAAAAGGAGATTGGCGCAACCTCTTTACGGGAACGCGCAGAATCATCCATCAACACAGCCGCTGCCGACCCGCTGAACGAGAAGGAAGGAAGCGAGTAGAGGAAATTCTCCTCTGCCCGCTTCCTTTTCTTTTTCTGTATGATGCCATCCGGTTCTTTCCCCGCAAGGCCGTTTTTCTCCTGCGTTCTCCCTACATCAACGGTGCGATCAGCCGCATCGCCTTTCCGCAGAACTTATGCAGTGCCGGAAGCGCCTCTACGCTCTCTTTTGTCATCCGCACGCATTTCGGCAGTGTCTCATCAAAATCTTTTTTGATCTGCTCTACCACCGGATTCTCATAAATATAAACCCCGCACTCAAAATTCAGATACTGGCTTCTGAAATCCATATTGACGGATCCAACCACAGCTTTCTCCCCATCGCTGACAAACGTCTTTGAGTGGACAAACCCCGGCAGGTACTCGTAAATCTTTACCCCCGCCTCTATCAGCTCCGTATAGTAAGAATGGGCCAGCATGAACGCTGACTTTTTATCGGGAATATGAGGCATGATGATGACCGTGTCCACCCCGCGCTTTGCCGCATAGGTCAGGGCTGTGATCATATCATCATCGAGCACCAGATAAGGGGTCATAATGTACACATATTTCTTTGCCTGATAGATAATATCCAGATAAAGCTGGTGTCCCACCGCTTCCCCGTCGATCGGGCTGTCAGAAAACGGGATCGAAAATCCGTCCATGTCAAGCTCCGGAGAATGGAAATAATCCCCGGTATCAAGATATGGGCTGTAATCAAAATCCGAATCCGGCTTTTTTGAGCAGACATCCCACATCTGGAGGAACATCACCGTAAAGTTCTTCACGGCTTCTCCCTTCAGGCGGATCGCATTATCTTTCCAGTGGCCAAACCGGACTTTCCGGTTGATATACTCATCCGCGAGGTTCACGCCGCCGGTGTAGGCGGTATGACCATCGATCACAAGGATCTTTCTGTGATCACGGTTATTCTGGCTTGTAGAGATCGCCGGGCGGATCGGATTGAAGATCCGGCAGCGGATTCCCTTTGCCTCCAGCTCCTTCGGATAGTCGTGGGGCAGGTTGGAAAAGGAGTTCATGCCATCATAGAGGATTCTTACCTCTACGCCCTCTTTCGCCTTCTGCTCAAGGATCTTCAGGATCGAATCCCACAGGATCCCTTTTGAAATAATGAAATATTCGACAAAAATATATCTTCTGGCCTTTTGGAGCTCCTGAAGGACATCCGTATAGAACTCATCTCCCAGCGGAAAATATTTGAAGTTCGTGCGGTCCCAGGTAGGATAGCCGCCGCTTTTCTTCATATAATGGCTGAGATTCGCATTTCTCCGGCTCCTGCGGCTAAGCCGTTCATAGACAGCCGTGTCCTGCTCCAGAAAGTGGTCCGTCCTCTTCTGAACCTCGGCGATCCGTTTGGCGAAGATCTTCGTCTCCATCTGAAGCTGGACAAACACGTAGAACAAGGTTCCGAATACCGGAAACAACAGGACAGGGATCAGCCACGCCATTTTAAAGCTGGCGTTCTGCTTTTCGTTCAGAATATGGATCGTGAGGATCGCACTGATCAAAGCGAAAGAACCGTATCCCCAGGCCTGATATTTGTTATCCAGCCATACATAGATCCAGAAGAAAAACGCCAGCTGCAGCGCGATAAACAGCAGGAAGAACATAGTTCGTCCGAATACGACTCTTAAAAGACCACGCTTTCCTCTTCCCTTCATTTCATCCATTTCGATCATAAATTATGCCTCATATCTTCTGTTAGGCCTCCAGAGACTGTTTCCCCGGCGGCTTCTTGTCATCTGGTCCTCAACACAGCCTGCACATCAGGAGCATTTAATCTTCCAGTGCCTGTCTTAAATCTTCAATAATGTCATCCGCATCCTCAATTCCAACGCTGAGCCGGATCAGGGACGGATCAACTCCCGCCTCCACGAGCTGCTCATCGGTAAGCTGGCGGTGGGTATGGCTTGCCGGATGGAGAATACAGGTTCTCGCATCGGCAACATGTGTGACGATGGCAACGAATTTCAGTTTGTCCATGAACTCTCCTGCCGCCCGTCTTCCGCCCTTTAATCCAAAAGAGATCACGCCGCAGCTTCCGTCCGGCATATATTTTTCAGCCAGAGCATGGTACTTATTCTCCTTTAAGCCTGGATAATTGACCCATGCCACGTCCTCTCTCGCAAGCAGCCACTCCGCAACCCTCTGGGCGTTCTCGCAATGCTTCGGCATTCTCAGGTGCAGGGTCTCAAGACCAACATTTAAAAGGAAGGAGTTCATCGGGGACGGGATCGATCCGAGATCGCGCATAAGCTGCGCGGTCGCCTTTGTGATATAGGCTTTCTTACCGAAGCGCTCGGTATACACGATTCCATGATAGGATTCATCCGGTGTGGTAAGTCCCGGAAATTTATCCGCATGGGCATTCCAGTCGAAGTTTCCGCTGTCAACGATGCAGCCTCCGACAGTCATCGCATGTCCGTCCATATATTTTGTGGTAGAATGGGTCACGATATCCGCGCCCCACTCGAACGGCCGGCAGTTGATCGGTGTCGCAAACGTGTTATCCACGATAAGCGGCACCCCATGTCTGTGGGCAAGCCGCGCAAATTTCTCAATATCGAGAACGACAAGAGCCGGGTTCGCGATCGTCTCACCGAATACCATTTTTGTATTCGGACGGAACGCCTTCTCGATCTCCTCCTCCGGTGCGTCCGGATCCACCAGAGTCACATCAATCCCCTGTTTTTTCATTGTCACTGTAAACAGGTTGGAGGTTCCGCCGTAGATCGTCGCTGCGCTGATAATATGGTCACCCGCATTGCAGATATTAAAAGCCGCATAGTAGTTCGCCGCCTGTCCGGAAGATGTGAGCATCGCAGCCACTCCGCCTTCCAGCTCACAGATCTTTTCCGCTACCGCATCATTCGTCGGGTTCGCAAGTCTTGTATAGAAATAGCCATCTTCCTCCAGATCGAACAGTCTTCCCATCTGCTCGCTCGTCTCATATTTAAAAGTTGTGCTCTGATAAATCGGAAGAACTCTCGGCTCTCCGTTCTTTGGTTTCCATCCGCTCTGGATACAGATCGTTGCCGGTTTTCTCTTTTCTCCCATGATCGTTTCCTCCATTATGTCTGACATATGGACTGCGCAGGAAGCGCAGACCTGCTGAATGCTTCTATCATAGCACACTTTATCTTTCGCATCAACCTACTAAAGTCCTATAATTGTTCTGCGGTTACTGTATGCGGGCAGGAATTTTCCGATCTGAAAATTCTGTACAATACAGCGGTGGCATTGGATTTTTCCGCCGCTTCATGAATCTGGCATTGGAAATTGACTTTTTCTTCTAAAAAGATTAAAATAGAGACAATATATCGCCGCCTTTTAAGGCGGCCGTACCAATCCACTTTCGAAAGGAGTTTATTGCAATGGCATTTTTTACAGATATGAAACGCAGCCTCACCGAAACCGGGAAACAGGTTGCCCAGAAGACAAAGGAGCTTTCTGACACGGTCCAGTTAAAGACGCAGCTCTCAAGGGAGAAGGAGGCGCTGAACCGCCAGTATGCGCAGATCGGCAAAAAGGTATTCGAAGCCGCAAATGAAGCAGATGAGGAGGCATACACTGCAGAATTCACCCTGATCCGCGAAAGCTTAAAGACCATCGACGAGCTTCAGGACAAGCTCTCCACCTTAGAAGGATTTATCCACTGTCCGGAATGCGGTGCAAAGATTGAAAAGACCTCTGCTTTCTGCAGCAAGTGCGGCGCAAAGATCGCGGAGACAAAGCCGGAGGATGACGATATCGATGTTGTCGATACAGCCGAAGCGTCTGAAACCGCCGGAGAAGAAACGACTGCTGAGACCTGCACCTGCGAGGCAGTACCGGATGAGAAGTTTGAGACCGAAGCTGCTGAGACAACTGTGAACGTTACAGAGGATCAGGAATAAGCTATTTCGCAATGGCGGGACCGGTCCTGTGGGACCGGAACTAATAAATCGAGTAAAAAGACCGTCTGTGGGCATAGGATATCTTTCCTATCATTTCCCGCAGACGGTCTTTTTTATTTACCGCTCGCCCACAAATACCGTAATGAAAGCCCCGGCAGCCATGAGGACGATTCCAAATAAGATCTCCCACAGTGACAGGGAGCCGAGCTTCGATACAAGTCCCGTGTTGATAAAGATTGCGATCGGGGACGAGATCACGAGGCCTAAGATCGCGCAGAATGTCTGCACGCCGTACTTTTCAAAGAGGAACGTGATCAGCTTTGCGATCAGAAAGATTCCCAAAACCACGCCGATCCCGAACGGCGCCAGGAGCAGGATCCCCTCCTTCATGCCCGCAAGGTCAAAGGCGCGGAGATTGTCAAGGAATGTCTTGATCGTATTGATGATCGCGTAATAATAGCCGAAGATCATCAGCATCATGGAGCCGGAAACACCCGGAATTACCATTGTGGCAGAAGCCACAATACCGAGGATAAATAAGATCACCATATTTCCCGGAGTCACCGCAATCACCGTGAGGGCGTCCTTGCTCTCCTTTAAAAGCGGCATGCCGCCGGAGATCGCAAAGGCGATCACAAAGGCAAGGATTCCAAACACACCGACCCCGCCCGAAGATACCTTTGCCCTCATGGACGAAAAGATCGCCGGAAGTCCACCGAGGATCAGGCCCACAAATGCCATACAGGTAACGAAGGTATGCTTATCGAGCAGGTATTCGATGGCGTAGGTAAAACCCACAATGCCGATTCCGGCGCCGATAATGATCGGGATCAGAAACAGGATACTCTTTTTGAATTCCCGAAACAGGCCGGGGATCGAACCGATGAGCCGGTCATAGATACCGAGAGACACCGCCATTGTTCCTCCGGAAACGCCCGGAATGATGTTCGCGATGCCGATCATGATCCCCTTTATGATATTTCCAAAAAATTCCATGATAAACCTCCGATTTTTCTATCCATATTTCAGATTCAGGAAACGGCAAAACCCGGCAGTTCCCTGCCAGGTTTTTCCTCTCCTATTCAGACTTGTTCGATTATACATGATATTCGTTGATCTATCAATCGTTTTTCATCACTCCGATGCCTTTTCTAACATATTTTGTACTGATTTTACTGTAATTTAACGCTTTCTCAATACACTCCGGAACCGTATCTCCCATGATCCGGTAGACCCGTTCATCCACAGTTCCATTTCCGGAGGAAAAGGCGCTGTCGGGTTTTATGGACACATCGATCTCGATTCCCATCTCATAGGTGCAGAGGCGATTTCTGTCAAGCATGATCTCCGGCGCACTGGCGGAAAGAATCTCCTCGATCTTCCTTCGGTTCTCCTCCGACCCGTCATTTACGATGGTGAGCATCTTCTGACCGCCATAAGAAACAGCCTTCAATTCCGTTTCTGCCGTCACTCCCCCGCTTTTTTCGCTGATCGGGACGTCCTCTCCTGTGACCGCATTCTCCCCGGCTGCAGTACTCTCATACTCCGTCGGATACAGGATCTTTACCTGTGTGACATCATCCGCAGAGAGCTTCGCTGTCACATCCGTGCCCGCCTGCTTTAAGAGGGCAATCGTCTTTGTAAAGGACGGATAGACCGGAACAAAGTTCACTATCTGCATATCTTCCATCTGGAATCCCTGGGAAGTATAGCCTCTCTGGCTGCTGATCGCGCCGAGATACTCATTCTCCGCCTTTGTGAGAAATCTCAGTGCTGCCACCGGAACCTCGACGGCTCTCTCATTGATGGTGAGCCCTGCCAATTCCTCCTGATACGCCGCGAGGATCTCCGCGCGAAGTGTGTCATCCGCACTCACTTCAAGGATACCACGGTCTGACAGCCAGTAGATCCCCGTGATATTCTCCGGCTGATAGGACATCACCGGATATGTGCCGTCCTTGTACTCCTTCGTCGCATAGATCTCATCCAGGGTACTGCCAAGAACGGAACGGGTGATCCGGTAAGAACGATAAACCGTCTTTCCGTTTTTCTGCCGGTAGCCTGCCTTAACATAGATCATATAGCCGCCGTCATCGCGGTAGCTGTAGGAGCCGTCGCCTTTTATCTGCTGGTTTCTCTGCTGCTTCGCGTTCTCTACCGCCTTTTCCGCAAAGGCACGGACAACAGCGTAATCGGTAAGCTTCATATTTGCGTCCGCGTAATCACTTGAATTCATATAGCGCCAATTATAAGAATCACCGCTCCGGTACGGAAGCCCGCAGTCCGGCTCATTGTCAAGGTTCAGGTCGATGGATGCGGATACGAAGTCCTTTTCGTCCGGAATATAGGAATCATATCCAAAAACGTCCATCCAGAAGGCCCCCACCACCAGAATAGCTATGGCACCTCCGATCACCGTCTGGACCGGATTTGCAAAAAGCTTCGTGAAATCAAAATGATAAATGATCTCGATGAGGCAGCTCGTAAGTACAAGTCCAAGTACAAAGCCGACCGCTGCCCATACGCCGCTGTAGTAGATGCTCCATAAGAATACTGTCGTGGTCACGGTCATCGGAATGAGAAGCAGAATCTTGATCGGCGCCTGAGTCTTCTTAAATGACATGGCCTTTCCCGCCGCCTCCGACGGTCGGATCCTATAGAGGACCAGTGCGATCCCGGTGAGGATCACCGCCGCAAAGATCCCGAGCCCGCAAAGCTTTAAGAGCTCTGCGCCGCTGTCAGCGGTACTCTGCAGCTCCATCTGGATCCTGGAAAATCCATAGTCGATATCGTCATAAAACTGGTCTGAGTGGAACGCATCAAGCCCCGCGCCTGCCAGTTTTGTGAAATAGCCGATGGGGGAACCGTATTTTGCAAGCCAATACACATCGCCTTCTCTTCCCCGTGTCACAAAGAACAGGGATTTTAAGCCCTCGATCAGCAGGGAGACCGCCGGCAAATATCCGTACAGGACGCCTGCGCCGAGGATCGAGATAAAGAGATTCCCTGTGAGAAGCACCGCGATCACCATCACCACATAGATCAGGAGAAATCCGATCATATTGACCGCGAAGGAAGCAAACATCACCTTGAAAAGATCGCCCGCCGCGATCCCGTTTCCGCAGAAAACTCCAAACGCCGCAAACATATTGATCAGGTAAGCGGCCAGGATGATCAGAAATCCGTCAAAGAATTTCACGGTAAACAGCATCTCCCTCTTCACAGGGAGGCTGTTGTAAAAATCGATCTGTTTCTTTGAGTGGAGATACAAAAATCCTGTGAGTCCGAGAATCATCGCCGCGGCTCCGACCACCATGAAGAGGGCATAATTTTCAAAACCCAGGATCTCACCGGCAAGCCGCAGGATCTTCGTCTGACGCAGTGCCTCCGGCACCATATTCTCGTATCCGGTTCCAGAGATCAGCCATTGCTTGTACTGGTTTCCGATCTCTCCGATCCCCATGGCTGCCGCCATCGGCATCGCAAAAAACAGCGCCAGAACCGAAAAACCAATGGCCCAGAGTCGCCGCTTCAGGTCCTCCTTCATAAGTTTAAAAAATAAGTTTCTTGATGTCATATCCTGCCACCTCCGTTTCACTGATAAAGATCTCCTCCAAAGACAGCGGGATCAGCTCGAAGAACAGCGGTTCGCACGCCGCCATCTGCCGTTCTACATTCTCCCTCGAACCGCGGACGGTGATCGTCGCAAGACTTCCCCTGTATTCTGTCTTTAAGATATCAAGCTCCGTAAGATCTTCCACTTTTATGCCGGGTTTTAAGACACACTGGATCTTGTGAATGTTTAACTTCATATCGTCCAGATCCTTAGAGAGCAGGATCCCGCCTTTGTGTAAAAGGCCGACATGATCACAGATATCCTCCAGCTCTCTCAGGTTGTGGGAGGCGATGATCGGAGTCAGATTCCGCTCCGCCATATCGCTCGCGAACAGGCTCTTTACCGCCTGACGCATCACCGGATCCAGACCGTCAAAGGTCTCGTCGCAGAAGATATAGTCCGTTCCCGCGCAGATTCCGTAAATGATGGAAAGCTGTTTTTTCATTCCCTTTGAGAATGTGGAGATCTTTCTCTTTTTGTCCAGATCAAAGGACTGTAAGAGATGGAAAAATCTTGGCTCATCAAAAGCCGGGTAGATAGACTTATAAAATTTCATAAGCTCCAACGGGGTTCCGTTGGCGAAAAAATACTGGTCATCTGAGATATAAAAGAATCTCGATTTCACCGCCGGGTTCTCGTACACGTTTTCACCATCGATCAGCACTGCTCCCTCATCCGGTTTTAAGATTCCGCTGACCATGCGCAGAAATGTACTTTTTCCGGCACCGTTCGTTCCGATCAGTCCGAACACACTGCCGTCCCTGATCTTTGCGCTGATGTGATCGACCGCCAGAATATCATCAAACCGTTTTGTCAATCCACTTGTCTCAATCATGCTTCTCCACCTCCGTTCCTCTTTGCCGCTTTATACTGGATCTCTACCATATTTTTGATCTCATCGCCGGGAATTCCCACCCGGATCGCCTCATCGATCATGTCACTCACCTGAAGGAGAACTTCCTTCTTCCTGTTTTCCTTCATCACTGTATTATCTGCCACAAAACTTCCCTTCCCCTTCACTGTGTAAATATACCCCTGCCGCTCCAGTTCCACATAGGCGCGCTGGATCGTATTCGGGTTGATGGACAGGTCCATCGCAAGAGCCCGCACCGATGGCAGCGGTTCATTCTCTTTCATGACACCGAGCAGCATCAGCTCCTCGAGCTTTGAAACCACCTGTTCGTAGATCGGGCGGCGGTCTTTGTAATCTAATAGAATCATAGGCATCCTCCTTTCTATGCAGCTTGCGACTTTGATGTGCAGCCCTGTACAAAAAGCGCTTATGCAAGCAAGCTTACAGCACACTTTTTCGCACATGTCCGTTCATGTCTCAACTGTATGAATACTCTTAATACACTTAATATAGTAAAAAAGACCCGTAATGTCAATAAACATCACCGGTCTTTTCTCTTACGGAATTCTTACGATACAGTACAGTCTCGTACATGCACAAATTTTCACCAGCTGCCCACCGGCAGTTTCTTCCGGGCACACCGCAGCGCAAAAAGACCCCGGCCACAGCTGAAGCTGTTCCGGGGTCTTTCATGATTCTGTTAATTATTTCTCATCGTAGAGTGTAACTAACTTCTCAAGGTAAGCGTACTTATCCTTAGCGTTCTGCTCTGCCTTAGCAAACAGCTTCTCAGCTCTTGCCGGGTTCTTAAGTGCGAGGGATGTGTAACGAACCTCACCCTTGATGAACTCCTGGTAGTCAACGGTAGCCGGCTTGCAGTCAAGGCTGAACTTCTTGCCCTCAGCTGCCGGGTTGAATCTGAAAAGGTTCCAGTAACCAGACTGAACAGCAAGTTTCTCCTCTGTCTGAGCCTTTGCCATACCTTTCTTGATACCGTGGTTGATACACGGAGCGTAAGCGATGATCAGGGACGGTCCCGGATATGCCTCAGCCTCAGCGATTGCCTTGATGGTCTGGTTCATATCAGCGCCCATGGAGATCTGTGCAACGTATACATAGCCGTAGCTCATAGCGATTGCAGCAAGGTCTTTCTGCTTAACTTCTTTACCGCCTGCAGCGAACTGAGCAACAGCACCTGTCGGAGTAGCCTTGGAGGACTGTCCGCCTGTGTTGGAGTAAACCTCAGTGTTGAATACCATGATGTTGATATCCTTGCCGCTTGCAAGTACGTGGTCAACGCCGTTGAATCCGATATCGTAAGCCCAACCGTCACCACCGAAGATCCACTGGGACTTCTTAGCCAGGAAATCTTTGTTCTTGACGATGTCCTTACATGTCGGGCAGTCAACGTTCTCAAGAGCAGCTACGAGTTTGTCAGTTGCAGCACCGTTTGTAGCACCGACACCGAATGTGTCTAACCACTCCTGGCATGCAGCTTTTACTTCTGCTGTAGCGTTCTCGTTTGCAGCAACTTCCTCAACTTTAGCCTTTAAGCCATCGCGGATTGCCTGCTGAGCGAGTAACATACCATAACCAAACTCAGCGTTATCCTCGAACAGGGAGTTAGACCAAGCCGGTCCTTTGCCTGCCTTGTTTGCTGTGTAAGGTGTGGACGGTGAAGAGTTACCCCAGATAGAAGTACATCCTGTTGCGTTTGCGATGTACATTCTGTCACCGAATAACTGTGTGATCAGTTTTGCGTACGGCGGCTCACCACAACCAGCACATGCGCCGGAGAACTCAAGGAGCGGCTGTTTGAACTGGCTGCCCTTTACAGTTGTCTCTTTGAATTTATCGATTACATCCTGCTTGATGTCAAGTGTCTGGCCGTAGTTGAATACTTCCTGCTCTGCTGCGTTGCCTTCAAGCGGAACCATGGTAAGAGCCTTCTCACCCTTCTTGCCCGGGCATACATTCGCACAGGAACCACAACCGGTACAGTCAAGTGCGGAGATCGTCATAGCGAACTTGTACTCCGGCATACCTGTCATCGGGATTGTCTTTGTACCAGCCGGTGCGTTAGCAGCCTCAGCCTCTGTCATAGCTACCGGACGGATTACTGCGTGCGGGCAGACATAAGAACAGAAGTTACACTGGATACAGTTGTCCGGATTCCAAACCGGTACGTTTACTGCGATACCACGTTTCTCGTATGCAGCAGAACCGGACGGAGTTGTACCGTCAACATACTCTTTGAATGCGGATACCGGGAGGTTGTTACCTTCCTGAGCGTTTACAGCAGCCTGGATGTTGTTTACGAAGTTGATAACATCCTCGCGGCCCTCTGTAGCGTGAACCATGTCAAGACCTTCGTCTGCGCAGTTCTTCCAGCTCTCCGGAACTTTCACTTCTACAAGTCCCTTAGCGCCTGCATCGATCGCTGCCCAGTTCTTCATAACAACGTCTTCACCCTTACGACCGTAAGTAGCCTTTGCAGCTGCTTTCATAAGCTCGTTTGCTTTGTCAGCCGGGATGATCTTTGTTAATTCGAAGAATGCGGACTGAAGGATCGTGTTGATACGGGTCGGGCCCATGCCTGTCTCGATACCAAGTTTAACACCGTCGATGGTGTAGAATTTGATGTTGTGATCAGCGATGAACTTCTTAACCTGTCCCGGTAAGTGTTTCTCAAGACCCTCAGCATCCCACGGGCAGTTGAGGAGGAATGTACCGCCGTCAACAAGCTCCTGAACCATGTTGTACTTGCGGATGTATGCCGGGTTGTGGCATGCAACGAAGTTTGCTTTGTGGATCAGGTATGTGGACTTGATCGGAGTATGTCCGAAACGTAAGTGGGACATTGTAACACCGCCGGATTTCTTGGAGTCATAATCGAAGTAAGCCTGAGCGTACATGTCTGTGTTGTCACCGATGATCTTGATGGAGTTCTTGTTGGCACCTACAGTACCATCAGCACCAAGACCCCAGAACTTACAGTTTGTTGTTCCTTCCGGAGTTGTAACGAGCGGAGCACCTAACTGTAAGGAAAGGTATGTCACATCATCGTTGATACCGATTGTGAATCTCTTCTTCTCTGTGTTCTCGTATACAGCAACGATCTGTGCCGGTGTTGTATCCTTGGAACCAAGACCATAACGGCCTGTGAATACCGGAACCTTATCGAACTTGGAGCCCTTTAATGCTGCAACAACATCAAGGTATAACGGCTCGCCGATGGAACCCGGCTCTTTTGTTCTGTCGAGTACGGAAATCTGCTTAACAGTATCCGGAATTGCCTCGATCAGGGCTTCTGTGCAGAACGGTCTGTACAGACGAACTTTGACAACGCCGACCTTCTTGCCCTGTTTTGCAAGGTAGTCGATCGTCTCCTCAATTGTATCGTTTACGGAACCCATAGCGATGATAACGTGCTCAGCGTCAGCAGCTCCGTAGTAGTTGAACAGCTTGTAATCTGTACCGATCTTAGCGTTTACTTTATCCATGTACTCCTGTACGATTGCCGGAAGAGCATCGTAGTACGGGTTACATGCCTCTCTTGCCTGGAAGAAGATATCCGGGTTCTGAGCGGAACCTCTCTGTACCGGATGGTTCGGGTTCAGAGCGTTCTTACGGAATGCATCAATGGCGTCCATATCAGCCATTTCTTTTAAATCCTCGTAATCCCATGTCTCGATCTTCTGGATCTCGTGGGAAGTACGGAAACCGTCGAAGAAGTTGATGAACGGAACTTTACCCTTTAATGCTGCAAGGTGTGCAACCGGTGTTAAGTCCATAACCTCCTGTACGCTGGATTCGCAGAGCATTGCGCATCCGGTCTGACGACAGGCGTAAACGTCGGAGTGGTCACCGAAGATATTTAAAGCGTGAGTTGCTACACAACGAGCGGATACGTTGAATACGCCCGGAAGCTGCTCACCAGCGATCTTATAGAGATCCGGGATCATAAGAAGAAGACCCTGAGAAGCTGTATAAGTTGTTGTTAATGCACCTGCTGCAAGGGAGCCATGTACGGCGCCGGCAGCACCTGCCTCGGACTGCATCTCGGTGATCTGTACCGGCTGTCCGAACATGTTTGTTCTTCCATCAGTTGCCCATTCATCGGTAGCTTCCGCCATCGGAGAAGAAGGGGTAATCGGGTAGATGGCTGCTACATCCGTAAATGCATAGGAAGCATGAGCGGCTGCATGGTTACCATCCATGGTTTTCATTTTTCTTGCCATAGTTGATTTCCTCCTGTAAAGTGTATAAATATGTAAATATTTATTTAACTAGCTTGTGTCCTGCATACACAGAACATCTATAGATTATTATAGCAATTTTTCCCTAAAATGCAAATCAAAAACACTGGAATCATGTACCAAATCATAAACAATATTAAAATTTCCGTATCATCTTTCCACATTATGGAATATTATCCGCATTGTGAGAATAGTTATTTGGTTAGTTCTAAGAAACTAATATTTCAGCTCCGAGTTAGCTTTGGCAAACCAATACATCAATAAAGACCTTTCATTTTGATATGTATTTCCTTTAAATAAAAAGTGGCGATCCAGGAAATGTATTTTATTCCTGTTCACCACTTTTTTATATAAAGTAAGGATTTAATTTTCCATGCACTCAGCTGACCAGTTTTTTCAGCCACGGATAATCCGTTCTATGTGACAGACTCGATCTCTTACCGGCAAGTGAAATCCTCTTCTGTCTCTTACTGCCCATTCGGAGAAATCAGCCCCATGTCAGATGGTGCCTGGTTCGTCTCCGCCGCAGCCGCCGTCGTGGCCTCGTTCACATATCCTGGACCATAATTCTCGCCCAGGGATGGCACTGCCGTTGTCGGCGGAGCTGTTGTCTCCAGTGCCGTCGTCGCCGCTGCTGTTGTCTCTGCAGGTGCTGCTGCCGTTGTCTCTCCCGCTGCCTCAGAGGACGCAGCCGATGCATCGGCAGATGCAGATTCTGTCGCTGCCACAGTACCGGAAGTGTTGCGCTTGATGGTCGCCGCCTTTCCGGTGTAGGTGCTGTTGTGGAGAAGCACATCGCTCACAACCTGTCCGTTCTTCTTCGTGATCAGCTTTGTCTGCCATCTGCTGCCCGGAGTTGCCGCTTTCGCAACGACCTCTACACCCGGCTCCAGTGTTGGATCCTCGACGTAGGTCGGTGTCGGCGGATCCAGCTCCTTAATCTTCTCAGAATGCATGGAAACAGTCACGCCGTCCTCCAGAATCGGATTTCCATAGATGGATACCGTCAGTGTCTGGTTGGAGTATGCCGCCTTGATTCCCACTGCAGTCTTTGAGTTGTTTACAAACCGCAGATCCGGACCGGCATAGCCGTCGTAGCTGACCATTGCATCCTCACCGGGAGTTACATAGGACGGCTCGTAGGTATGGGCATGGCGCTCAGTGGTCTTGAGACCTGCGAATACGACCGCATTGTAAAGAGTCGAGGACACCTGGCAGACACCGCCGCCCGGTTCCTGTACCACAACGCCGTTTGAGTAGGCGCCCGCCGGTTTGTAACCTTTTTCCGTTGTACGGTTTCCCGTCATCTTATTGAAGGAGAATTCCTCGCCAGGCTTAATGATCGTTCCGTTGATCGCCGCGCAGGCAAGACGGATATTCTCATTTCTGTCCTTGTTTGTCGTTGTCTTTGTCGTGTAGGTTCCGATGCGCTTAAAATTTTCCCGCGCCTGGGCCTCCGTGATCTCCGGCTGGACCTCGTCTGCTGTCGCCGTGATCGTCTTATTGTACTCTCCCGCCTTCATAGCAGAGAGAATATCGGATGTGAGTTTCTCCTGATCGATCTTCTTTCCGGTCTGGGCACCGGCAAATGTGAATTTATCGGATGCCTTATCATAAGTAGAGATCGATCCATTCTTCGGCTCCACATCCCATTTTGCGGCAAGCGCTTTTACTTCCACCTGAACCGCGTCATCGAGACCGTCAGTCTCCACGGTATAATCCCCGGATTCCTTCTTCGCAAATGCTTTTTCGATTACAGCGTCCACATTCGCTTCCATCAGGTTCGGGAGATCCGCGGTCTCATCGCCGAAGGAGACCTTCATCTCCCAGCCCATATCTTCCAGGACCTTCTTGATCGCCTCTGTTTTTGTCAGACCATGGACCTGGACTCCGTTCACAGTGATCTCCGCTGCCATCTCTGTCTCAGGCTCTGTCGTCTCTGTCTCCGATTCACTTTCCACGCTGGTTTTATCGTCTTCGGACCGCGCGCAGCTCTGAAAGCCCACCGCCGCACAGATCAGTAAGATCAGAACTCCGGTCACGATCAGTACGATCTTTGCCATATCCGGTCCCTGGCGTCTTCCGCGCCGTCTTCCGGAACCTCCTCTTCTGGATCCGGTTCCCCGGCTTCTCGCATTCTGGACTGCCATGATGCGGTCCGCGCTGCTTGACTGGCGGGAACGTCTTCCGCCCGCTCTGCTGTTTCTGTATGTGTCACTCATTTCTTCTCACCTTTTATCTTAAACCATTGATGTTCTCTGCTCCGTCAGTTCAGTATTTCAAGGGTGCAGATATGCAGGTACTAGTATAGCATAATTTATAGAAAATGGAATAACAGAAATCTTAAATTTTATTCACAATTTTGTCTCAAATATGTTAAACTAGGTAACAGTTGGAAATTATTTCGGAAAGGATATTATTATGAAATTAATAGATCTTCACATACACTCCACTGCCTCCGACGGCTCCTTAACTCCCACGGAGGTCGTAAACCGCGCCAACGATCTCGGTCTCACCGCAATGGCCCTCACGGACCATGATACCGTCGCAGGAATCGACGAGGCCCTTGAGGCCGCAAAAGATCTTGACATGGAGGTCATCCCGGGAATTGAGGTCTCCTGTATCTATAAAGGAAAAGAGATCCATATCCTGGGGCTCTACATTGATCATAAGGATCCGAAGCTGCTCTCCTTTCTAAAGGAAGCGTCCAGAAAACGCTATGACCGCAATATGGAAATGTTGGCCGCATTTAATAAGGATGGATTTGAGATCACTGAGGAAGATCTCCTCTGCGGAAATCCCGGAACCGTCATCACCCGTGCTCATTTTGCGAGAGCGCTCTTAAAGAACGGATATGTAACTTCCGTTGACCAGGCTTTTAAAAAATATTTAAACCCGGACCGCCCATATTACCGCTCCAGGGAACTTATCACCCCGGAGGAAGTTCTCGCGACACTTCTCGGCTCCGGCGGTTTCCCGGTTCTCGCCCATCCGCTCCAGTATAAGCTCGGCTGGGCCGGCACGGAGGAACTCGTCTCCATGCTCACTGACCATGGTCTCCGCGGTCTCGAGTGTTTCCACTCTTCCAATAACCAGGATGAGAGCGGAAAGCTCCGCAAACTCGCAAAAAAATACTCCCTCGCCCTCACTGGCGGCTCTGACTTTCACGGTGCCGCAAAACCCGATATCGAGATCGGTTCCGGCCGCGGTGGGCTTCGGGTTTCGGCGCTTTACCTAGATGATATCAAACTTTCTATGTTCATGGCTGGAATGGGCAGAAGCTAAACAGCTATTGTTCTCAATATTTGCCGTACCGCCGCAGAGATCTTCGCCGCCAGCCTATGATCTCCCCCGCCGGAAGTTATTCCGACAACCGTATCGCCGTCTTTCGCGATTCCCGGAAAATAAAAATCACATTGATCCCGGTTTGACGCATTGTTTACCGGGATCTTTTTTTTGCGGCAGTCACAGACTATCTTTTCATTTACCTCCGGGGCTGCTGCTGCAAGAACAAATATAAATCGAGAAGCTTCTCCCACATTTCCCAGACTTTCAAGGTCCGTCTCATCATATCGTTTTTTCTTCCAGAGAACCTTTTCCCGCAGTTCCTCACATACTTCCGGAGATACAACAGTGATCTCGCACCCGAACTCCAAAAGCGTCCGCACCCTCCTCATCGCGATCTTTCCGCCGCCGACTACAAGCACTTGCCGCCCCTCAAGGTCCACAAACAATGGAAAATATGCCATTTTTTTCGATCCTTTCCCAGTTTTTGGTACATTTTCGACAGTCCTCCCTGCCTCCGCCAGATCTTTCCCATAAATTCCATAAAAATCCAGTTTAGATTGTTAAAATTTTATCTATTCCGTCGATTGTTTTTTCCTTACCCATCTGGTAGAATTCAAATCGTTAAAAGAAAAACGAAGTGACAAAGCAAAACAAGCGTAACTGGAATGAAAACAGGATTCGTAACAGCTGCCATGTATCCGCCCGGAGAACTGTCGGAGACAGCTTTCACAGGCAATGGCACTAAGAAGTTACAGCCAGTTACAATCACCTTTTAAGGAGGTAACGAATTATGAAATTAAAAATGAGAAACATTTCCAATCTTGATACATTTTTCAAAGTCATCAACCAGTGTGACGGCGCTGTTGAGTTAAGTCTTCCGGAGGGCGGAAGCGTAAACTTAAAATCCAAGCTCAGCCAGTACTTCTCAATGGCTACCGTATTTTCTAACGGCAGTATCAAGGAGTTAAGCCTCACCACTCACAACGATGAAGATTCCAAGCGCCTGATCCAGTACATGGTTCAGGGCTGCTAAGCAGATCACAATAAAGCTGTCCCCACCGCGCCAAAAGGCAGCGGCAGGTTTAGCCCGCCGCTAGTCGGCCATAACAAACCCTCTGGCGGCCAGACTGGAGAGCAATTCTTCCTTCCTTGCGAAGAAAGTTCCCTGTGCCATCTGGCTGCTGCCCCCGCCTCTCCCGGAGAGTTCCCCATTTAATTCCTTCGAGAGAGTGCGCATATCCTCGCTCTGGCTCCCCAGAACATAAGAGAATCCCCCATTCACACTTTCTGACAGAGCGAGGACAATCCCCCCCTTCTTACCTTCCAGCGCGAAATTCACAAAATGGCGGAGTTCCGTCATATCGAGTCCGTCTTCTATCCAGCAGATCTTGCTATTTCCACCGTTTAACTGATCCGCATAGATCTTCATGAGTTTTCTTGACATCTCCGAGCACCTTGCCTGCGTCATCGTCAGCTCATTTTTTACCTTTTCCACAGCATCCGCAGTCTTTCCAGCCTTTGCGGATAAAAGAACAGAGATCTTCTGAAGCTCTTCTCTCTTTTTCTCATAATCCATAACTGCAGCCTCACCACAGAGCAGGGAAATTCTCACGCCGCCCTTGTAGTGGATCATGGTCAGGAACTTTACAAGTCCGATCTCCCCCGTCGTCTTCACATGGGTACCGCAGCAGGCACAGGTATCACCGCCAGGAATGCTGACGATACGGATAGCACCGGTGAGTTCTTTTTTGCTCCGGTAATCCATATGGGCAAGTTCCTCAGCAGACGGGAATCCCGCATAGATCTCCCGATCCTCCCAGATAATTCTGTTTGCCTTCTTCTCAATCTCCATGAGATCTTCCCACTCTAACAGGCCATTGAGATCGATGGTGATCTCCTCAGTCCCCATATGGAATCCCACATTGTCATACCCATACTTCGCGTGAATCAGCCCGGACACAAGATGTTCGCCGGAATGTCCCTGCATATTCTGGAATCTTCTGTCCCAGTTGATCTCACCTGTCACAGTCTCACCGACCGCAAGCGGCGCATCCGTATAGTGGACGATCTCTCCCTTTACATCATGGACTGCCGTTACATGCGCTCCGCCAAGAATTCCCATATCATACGGCTGTCCGCCGCCTTCCGGATAGAATGCGGTCTGGTCCAGAGACACCTCATATCCTTTTTTCCCTTTTTCGCAGGAAAGTACTTTCGCCTCGAATGTGCGGATATATGCGGAATCATAGAATAGTTTTTTCATAATTCGTTTCTCCTCTTATATTTCTGCTAGTGTACCCAGGCGCCGCTGCCGTCCACACGATATCCATCCGGAGTCACCGTGTTGGTCAGCAGGCTGCCATTTTCATCTGAAAAGTACCACTGGTCTCCAATTTCAAACCATCCTGTCGCCGCATAGCCGTCCGCCTTCAGATAGCTCCAGCCGGCACTGTCCGATCCTTTCCATTTATATAGACAGAAAGCTGCTGGATCTTCGCGGCCGCCAGTGACGGAAACGCAGAAGCTCCAATGCCAAGAAGTGCAGCTGCACCGATCATTCGTATCTTCATCGTGTTTTTCATACTTTCTTCCCATCTCTTATAAAAATTGCTGCGGGTATCTTTGCTGACTTTTCACTTTCCCATCATACCACATGAAGCAGCAAAAGTACACTCACGTTCGGTCCATATAGAATTTTTCCTTCAGCAACTGCTTCTGCCGGGAATGAACTGCAACATTTTTCATCTTCAGAGTGAAAGTCTGACATGCCATGATGCATATACTGGAAGTGTAAAGATAATTCCGGAGGAATTAACATGAGTGATTTAGCTGCTACAAACTGTGGATGTGGATGCGATGCTCCGGCATCAGGATGCGGCGGATGCGGCAACAACATGATCTGGATCATCCTGCTCCTGTGCTGCTGCGGCGGATACGGACATAACGGCGGTGGATGCGGATGCGGCAACGGCTGCGACAACAGCTGTATCTGGATCATTCTCCTTCTCTGCTGCTGCGGCGGATGGGGAAATGGATGCGGTTTCGGCTGCTGACCGAACCGGCATCTCAAAAGACTGCGGGGCGGCTAACGGCCGCCCTTTCTGTTCGTTCTCTCTGTATTTTCTCCTTTCTGAGGTCTGTTTTCCTTTTTTCTCCTCTCGCACTCCTCATCGATCTCGTAGACAGCATTTCCATCTATGACAAGTCTTCCCACGTTTTCTCCTCCCTGGGCTGGAGCCCCTTTCCCTATATTTTATTCCCCTGTCCTCTTTTCCGTGCATTTTTCGCATGAATCCGCCGGTCCTCTCATATATTGTCACATGCAGGAGGTCCCAATATGAGTGAAAAAGATTTAAAGCTGACCGACCTGGACTATGCCACAGGTGATCATCACTTACAGATGATGAAGGCCGCTCTTCCCTATCTGGATATCAGACGGCAGCGGTCTCTCTCCATGTTCATCCGTGCCAGGGAGATGATGCACACCATGGAATTTTTCCGGGAGAACGATGACGGGATGATGAGCGTATGTTCCCTGGAGTCCCCGAACCCATCCGTCGAAGATATGCTGAGTGCAGTCCGCCCATATGCAAATAAGGCGGAACAGGATACCATCGATATGATCTCTCGCTTTCTTGCCAGCCGCCGCGGACGATCCGGTTCCGGGCTCACTCCGGAACAGCTGTTTTCCATTCTTCCCCCGGATATGCAGGCACAATACGAAACCCTGCAGTTAGTCATGCAGAGTTTTGCCCCAGGAGGATCTGCCCATGGAACAACATGATCAGGAAAGATCCTGGAAATCAGATCCGCGGCTCCATCACATGGATGCGAAAAAGATCGCTTTACTGGCTTCCTTCGCCGATGAACTGGCCGCAGCCCCAGAAGCTCAAAGAATGAATCTATTTTTAGATCTGCACAGGAAGATGCGGCAGTCCAATCTGGTTTTTTCCAGCGAGGAGCGGGATCTGCTTTTTTCCATCCTGACAGAAAATCTGTCGCCGGATGGCAGAAAGAAGGCAGAAATGATCCGGCGCCTTGCCGGACAGTTCTCACCAAAATAAGGTGTATTCTGTCCTGCAAGATTTAGAGATGTCTGCTGCAGGCAAAACCATCAGGTGCGTATAGTCAAAAAGATCCCTGGAATTTCGCCACCAGTGTGAGCGATTCCAGGGATCTCTTTACTTTTACATTCCTTCCAGTTCTTCCACCTCACCGGCGATCATGATTCTCGTTCCGGAATCCATAGACTGAATCAGCATTCTCACATAGGACTGGGCAAGCTGAATCCCGCAGAAAGACTTATTCTTTGCGCCGGATTGCTGGCAGTTGACCACAAGAGCCGGGTATCCTTCAGAACCTTCCTCCGGTTTCAGGATCATGCCAAAGTTTGAGAACGCTCGCATCTCCTCCAGATTCACATACTGGTTCGACAACAAGCCAGACGGCTTCTTTGCGGTGATAACACCGAATCCATCCGCTTCCGGATCTGTGATCCAGTAATCGTCCGATGTCAGTTTATGATACGGGACGAGACTTCCCGGATCATTTTCGTTTCCAAAGGTGCTCTCCAGGCGGTAAACGCCGTAAATATCGGAATCTTCTCCCTGTGCGCCGGAAATATAACAGTTGACAGAGAAATTCTCCTGCCAAACCCCGTTTTCCGTTCTGGAGAGGTAGAGCATTCTCGAATTCCCCGGCAGCTGTTTTCTTTTCACTTTTACAACTTTATCGCTGGAACCATTTCCTGTATTTGTCTTTACCGTGTCAGTATCATTTTCTATATTATTTATGATCAGAACCAGGCTGTTCACATCATCTGCGATTCCCATCTTGTCGATCCAGCGTCCCTTGTCCTGCTGAGTCTTCCATCCAAGATCCACCGCAACCTCGTCATCTGCCGTCTGTGTCTCCAATGTGATTGTATCTACCTGGGTAGTTTTTGCCGCACCAAACACCGTTCCGCCGGAAATTCCGATCGCCGCTGTCAGCGCAAGAAATATCGCATATAAGCGTTTTCGCATGCAAAAATCTCCTTTTAAAATCAAATTCCGCACATAGGTCAAAAAGACCCACGCTTATATGTATAGTACCATACTTTACACCGCTTGTCACCGAAAAATGCATACTGACGAAATTTTGCCACAAAAATCCCCCGGTCAGCCGCATTTCTGCTGCCAGCCGGGGAACTTCTTATATCTTCAGTCTGCAGGTGCTGCCGCGCCCTGCCTTCTCTTTACTTCAAATACTTCTCAAACCACTCCATCATCTCCGTCATTCTGCGGATTCTGTGCTTCGGCTTACCGCTTCTTGAAAGTTCATGGTTCTCGCCATGGAAGAGGCACATGCGGGCTTCAACGCCGAAGTATTTTAACGCGGAGAACATCTGGATCGCATCGCCCATCCAGCAGCGGTAGTCTTCGTCCGACTGGATAAAGAGGGTCGGAGTCTTTGCCATGTTAACGTATTTTAACGGGGAGTGCTGCCACATCTTTTCCGGGCTGTTCCACGGATCCGCCTTGATCTGGTCCATATTGAAGTAATATCCGATATCGGTGGTCATGCACTTGGATACCCAGTTGGAGATACTTCTCTGGGAGCAGGCTGCCGCGAATCGTGTGGTATTTCCGATTACCCAGTTTGTCATAAATCCGCCGTAGCTTCCACCCATAACACCCAGGTGCTTCTCATCAACCTGCGGATAGCGCTTCAATACCTCGTCTGTGAGTGCCATACAGCATTCAAAGTCGATTCCGCCATGCTTTCCTGTAATATCCGCGAACTCATTTCCACGTCCGTCACTTCCAAGCGGGTTTGTGAAGAATACGAAATATCCGGCATTTGCGAATACCTCGCTCTCGTGGAAAAAGGTCGGACCGAAGGTCGCGCGCGGACCGCCGTGGATCGTTAAGATACCAGGGTACGTCTTATCAGGATCAAAGTTTACCGGTTTGATCACATATCCGTCCAGTTCAAGGTCCTTGTATGTAAAGGTAAACTCCTCTACCGGGCATACGCTTCTCTCTGCCATCACTGCGTCGTTAAAGGAAGTGAGCTTCGTCTCCCCGTTTCCGTCAAACGCGTAGCACTCGGTGAGCCCCATATCGCGCATACCGGTAAAGTATACGGTATTGCCGGACTTCGCCAGTGTGTGGACACTGCCCTGGCGGTCCAGAATCGTCTCCATATTGCCCTCAGCGTCGAAGGTCCGGATCACGCTCTGTTTTCTTAAAGTCGCGATAAAGTAGATCTTATCTTCATCATGGATCGCAGAAGCTCCGTCCGCGAACTTGCAGTCACAACAGATCGTGTTGCGGATACTGTCATCATAATCGGACAGAAGTTCCACTTTCCCGTCCTCTACTGTATACAGTTTGTCATTCTCGTTGAACCCGTATTCCTTCATATAGGAACCGAAGAAGGTCACTTTTCCTTTGAGGATGCACGCGTAATCGATGCTCATGTCCTTCTGCTCTACAAGGGTCTTGAGCTCGCCAGTAGAGATCGTGTACTGCTTTAAGCCCTGATATACGTCCTTTTTATCGGTATAAAGACTGGAGACATAGAGGATCGTATCGTCTCCCTCTACCCAGGAATTCTCCACATTTTCATAATCAGGTGTCACGATCTCGCAGGAACCATTCTCCGGATCGTAAACCGCCAGTCTCGTTCTCTTCTTGTTTACGATTCCCTGACCGTTCGCCCAGAACGGAAGCTCGTCGAATACCTCGTAGTCCTTCTCTTCCTTCCAGGCCTTGAGAGCGGCCTTCTTCTCCTCGCCCTCTTCCATATGGGAGAGATCCGGCTTATTGTAATCATATTTCACCGTGAGGACAAGTTTCTTTCCGGCTTTTTTCATCTTCACTGCCTTATACGGAACAGCGAAAGCGAACTGTGCCTCGCCACCGTGGATATTCAGGGTGTAGAAGCAGGTCCAGTCTTCCTCGTTCTTCGCCTTTTCCTGATAAGTCTTCTCACGGTCCGCAATAAAGAGGACAGTCTCGGAATCCATCCAGATAAACGTGCGCTCTTTCTTTCCGCTCGTCAGTCTGGACGTTTTCTTTGTCTCCATATCATAGAGCCATAAGCAGGACTCATAGCAGTTGTCCTTCTCGTTGGCATCCACCACCGCCATCACCGCGTGCTTTCCATCCGGTGCCGGGGTAAAGATCGTAGGATAATGATAATTTGTAAAGTCTCTGATATCGATCTGTTTCATGGTTCCAGGTCCTCTCTTTCCTATTTATATATGTAGTTTTATCGCAGGAGCATTTCCCTGTCAAATTTAATATACTTACGTATCTGTTCGATACCATCACAGCCCTGCACAGCATAAACCACGTCAGCTCTGTCGGCAGTTCCGATTGCAGAGCAAACAATCATTTAAAACAGTATACCCCCGCCAGATACCGGCGGGGGCATATGAATGTCTCCTTATTTGCCTTCCGTCAGATGGCATGCCACGAAATGATTCGGTTCGATCTCGCGGAGTACCGGTTCCTCGCTTCTGCAGCGGTCTGTCGCATACGGACAGCGGGCAGCAAAACGGCAGCCGGGCTTCGGGTTGATCGGGGAAGTGATCTCGCCCTTTAAGATGATGCGCTCTCTCTTCTTTTTCAGGCTTGGTACCGGAATTGCGGAGAGCAGAGCCTGTGTATACGGATGGGTCGGCTTATCGAAAAGCAGCTCAGACGGAGCTTTCTCGATGAGCTGTCCAAGATACATAACTGCAATATCATCCGCAAAGTGGTTGACAACGGAAAGGTCGTGTGTGATAAAGATATAGGTTAATCCCATCTGTTCCTGAAGATCCTGCATCAGGTTTAAGATCTGCGCCTGAATGGATACGTCAAGGGCAGAAACCGGCTCGTCGCAGACGATCAGCTTCGGTTTCATCGCAAGCGCTCTCGCGATACCGATACGCTGGCGGCGGCCACCGTCAAGCTCATGCGGGTATGTATTGATCAGGCGGTCTGCAAGACCTACGACCTGCATCAGCTCACGCACTCGGTCCATACGGGCTTTCGGGTCCGTAATAAGCTTCTGGAGCTTTAACGGCTCAGCAATGATCTCACTGACTGTCTTTCTCGGGTCAAGGGACGCGTACGGGTCCTGGAAGATCAACTGCATGTCACGTCTTAAGAGACGGAGCTCATTTTTATTCTTTTTACATACATCCTCACCATCGAAGATGACCTCACCGGAGGTCGGCTCGATGAGACGTAAAATCGAACGTCCTGTGGTGGACTTACCGCATCCGGACTCACCTACGATACCGAGGGTTTTTCCACGTTCCAGAGTGAAGTTCACGTCATCGACCGCATGGAGCAGTCCCTTTGGAGTGTTGAAATATTTTTTCAGGTGTTTTACTTCAAGGATCGTATCTGCCATTACTGCTCACTCCTTTCAATGGAAAATCCCGGCTCTTCGTAGCGGACGCAGCGCACATAGTGCGTATCGCTCGCCCACTTCTTTTCCGGTCTGTCTTTTTTGCACGCTTCTGTGCAGTACTTACATCTCGGGGAGAACGGGCAGCCCTTCGGAAGGTTTGTCGGATCCGGCATCAGGCCCGGAATCGGCTGAAGTCTCGCCTTGCGGTCCTCAATGTTCGGAAGAGAACCGAAAAGACCTTCTGTGTATGGGTGCATGGTGTGGTTGAAGATATCTTCCAGAGTTCCATGCTCTACGATCTGTCCGGCGTAGACAACGGACACCTCATCACAGACCTCTGCGATAATTCCCAGATCATGGGTGATCATGATCATCGCGGAACCAAATTTCTTTCTTAAATCCTTCATCGTCTCGAGAACCTGTGCCTGGATCGTCACATCGAGAGCGGTTGTCGGCTCATCGGCAAGAAGGAGCTTCGGATTGCAGGCAAGAGCCATAGCGATCACGACACGCTGCTTCATACCACCGGAAAACTGGTGTGGATACTCGCCGAAGCGTTCTCTCGGGATACCTACGACTTCCAGCATATCGCCGGCCTTCTGCTCAGCCTCTTTCTCACTGATCTTATCATGAAGTTTGATAACCTCGGCGATCTGGTCACCGACGGTGAGCACCGGGTTTAAGGATGTCATCGGATCCTGGAAAATCATGGAAACGATATTTCCACGGATCGCCTCCAGCTCCTTCTGCGGCATATTTAAGATATCTTTTCCGTCAAGAAGGATGGAACCGTTTTTAATAACTCCCGGCGGGTCCGGAACAAGACGCAGGATCGAAAGAGCGGTTGTTGTCTTTCCGGATCCGGTCTCTCCTACAAGTCCTAAGGTTTTTCCGTGCTCTAACTGGATATCGATGCCGTTTACCGCCTCTACAACGCCGTCATCGGTCTCATAATGGATCACAAGATCCTTAATATCAAGAATTAAGTTTTTGTTATCTTCCAATATTTTGTCCTCCCTACTTCTTCAGTTTCGGGTCTAACGCATCACGAAGACCATCGCCTAACAGGTTCAGGGAAAGGATCGTAATGATAATCGCAATACCCGGGAATATGGTCAGGTGCGGAGCGTTTCTTAAGTAAGCACGTCCGCCGGAAAGCATTGCGCCCCACTCCGGTGTCGGAGCCTTTACGCCAAGGCCCAGGAAGCTTAAGCCGGATGTGGAAAGGATCGCGGATGCAACCTTTAAAGATACCTGAACGATGATCGGTGCCATACAGTTCGGGAGAATATGGGAGGAAATGATCTCGAAGTTGTTTGCTCCGATGCATTTCGCCGCCTCTACGAATTCCTGATCCTTTACGGTAAGGACGGAAGCCCGGACGATTCGCGCGTAGCCAGGCACGGAAGAGATCGCGATGGCGAGCATTAAGTTGAAGATGCTCGGTCCAAGTGCGGATACGATCGTGATGGAAAGAAGAAGGCTCGGCACTGCAAGGAAGATATCCATGATACGCATGATCACGTTATCGATCTTTCCGCCGTAGAAGCCTGCGATCGCTCCTAAGGATCCGCCGATCAGAAGTGCGATGGATACGGCTACAACGCCGACGCTTAAGGATACTCTTGATCCGTGAACGAGACGTGCCAGAATATCGCGTCCGAACTCATCTGTTCCGAGCCAGTGAGCCGCGCTCGGGGTCTGGAGACGGATAGCTGTGTTCTGTTTGATAACAACGGTATTGTAATCGAACAGGAAATCCGCAAAGATAGAGATCAGTACGAGGAGAGCGACGATTCCAAGACCGATCATTGCCATTTTATTCTTTTTTAAGCGGCGCCAGATCTCTTTAAACTGACCGCGCTTCTTTACAGCCGCGCCGGATGCCGCTTCCTGATTCTTTGATGTTCCCATACGCTTTCCTCCTTATTTTTTCTTATACTGCGCTTTGATACGCGGATCAATGAAAGCGTAGAGAATGTCCACGCAAAGGTTTACGATACTGAAGGTAATGGTCATCATGATAACGCCGCCGAGGACTAATGGGGCATCTTTACTCTTGATGGAGTCTACCAGGAGACGGCCAACGCCAGGCCATGCAAATACGGTCTCGGTAAGAGTCGCGCCGCCAAGAAGGGAACCGAACTGAAGGCCGATAACGGTAACGACCGGGATCAGTGCATTCTTTAATGCGTGTTTCCGGATCACCATTTTCTCCGGCACACCCTTCGCTCTCGCGGTACGGATATAATCCTGACGGATGACCTCAAGCATGGAGGAACGCGTCATACGGCAGATCAGCGCTGCGTCGCCGGTACCAAGGGTGATCGCCGGCATAATGTAGTTCTTCCAGGATCCCATACCGCCGGATGGAAGCCATCCAAGGTTTAAGGAGAATACGATAATGAGCATCAGGCCCAGCCAGAAGTTTGGCGTCGCGACACCCAATAGGGCGGCGACCATTCCGACATTATCGATCGCGCTGTACTGCCTCGTCGCACTGATGATACCGATTGGGAGTGCGATGGCTACTGCTACCAGGATCGACCAGAATGCAAGCTTTGCTGTGTTCGGGAAAGCTGCCATGATCGTCGGGAAAACGTCACGTTTTGTCTTGTAAGATTTACCCATATCGCCGTGAAGAAGGTTCAACATATATTTTCCGTACTGAACGATAACCGGCTGGTCAAGTCCGAGGTCTTTTCTTGTCGCTTCGATCGTCTCTGCGTCTGCCGACTCACCTGCGATCATCGCTGCTGTATCACCTGGCGAAAGGCTTAAGATGAAATAAACCATGAATGTCACGCCGATCAATACCGGGATCAGCATCGCAAGTCTCTTTAACACATATTTGCTCATGCACACCATCCAATCTACCGCATCCCGCGGCTGTTTTTTTGTGTTTCCGAAACCCGTCTGTCGGGGCCGAAGTTCCGGATCCTTGTCTCAGGGTTTCTGGAATGTTTTCCGGGCTTTCACCGGATTCTGGAAATAGGTACGGATCCCTTTCGTGATCCGTACCCTGTCTTTGCATGGACTCTGTCCTTTTTGGGGATCAGATATTATTTTTCGTAATGGCAGTTGCCAAGGTAATGCTGTGCGCCTTTGTGAAGCTTAAAGCCCTTTAAGTCTGCGCGGACACCGACGTTATCGTATTTGTAGTATAACGGGCACCACGGGGAGATCTCGTGGAGACGATCCTGAAGCTCCTTGTAGAGTCCCATACGCTTGGTATCATCGCTTTCCTCCTGAGCGGCGATAATGAGTTCGTCGACCTTCTCATCTGTTAAGAATGCACGGTTGCCGGTTGCACCATGGTTCTCAGAGTAGAATAACTGGTAGGTGCTTCCGTCTGCGTCAAAGCTTGTGTTGGACCATCCGAGGATGAACATCTCGTGATCACCTGCATTTAAGGAATCAAGCAATGCGCCCCACTCATAGGTAGAAATATCAACGGTGATTCCAACTTCAGCGAGCTGTGCCTGAACGATCTGCGCGGAACGTGTACGAACGTCACCGTTTACATAGAGACTGCACTCAAATCCATTCGGATAACCTGCTTCCGCAAGGAGCTCTTTTGCCTTTTCCGGATCGTACGGATAAGCTTCCTCCTCTTCAGACCAGCCCGGGATCGTGGAGTTGATATAGCTGTTTGCCACAGTACCGCGTCCCTCAATGATCGTATCAACGAAGGTCTGTTTATCCAGCGCGTAGTTGACTGCCTGACGGACTCTCTCGTCGGAGAACTTCTCTTTTGTTGTATTCATTCCGAGATACTCAATGGAAGAAGACGGCTGGGAAAGAAGCGCTACGTCGGAGTTTGCTTCCACATTCGCACAGTCTGTCGGGTCAACGTTCCATACAAGATCGACTTCTCCTGCCTCAAGAGCGATCGTTCTTGCACTTCCCTCCGGGATTACGCGGACAGTAATGGAAGTTGCGATCGGTTCTGTACCCCAGTATTTTTCGTTTTTTGTGAGGGTGTAGTGATCGTTCGGAACCCACTCCGTAACCGTGAACTCACCGGATCCGAGTACATTCTCCACATCGCCGTAAGCATCGCCTGCTGCTGTGACAGCTGCCTCAGAAACGATACTTAAGTTTGTCTGGGTAACGATTGTCTTGAACGCTGCGTATGGCTGTGTGAGTTTGAAGGTTACGTGGTAATCATCGTCAGCGATAACCTCTGCGATCTTTGAAGTATTGGACTTTGTCTTCGGCATATCCTTCGCACGGTCATACGTAAACTTTACATCCTTCGCTGTTACCGGTGTTCCGTCTGAGAAGCATGCATCCTCACGGAGCTTGAAGGTATACTCTGTATCACTCTTCATCTCATAGCTCTCAGCCAGATCAGGAACAAGGTTACCGTCATCGTCGATATCCATCAGTGTGCTGTATACGTGATGGATCAGTACTCCGGATGTGGTATCCTGCTGTCCTGCCGGATCCAGTGTGACAACGTCTGCGCCCATAGCCACAACGATATCTGTTTTTGTGATCTCGCCGCTTCCGCCGTTATCGGTAGCTGTCTGTGCGCTGCCGCCCGCCGGTGCGTTTGTAGACTGATCAGTGTTTCCACCTCCGCAGGCTGTAAGGATCATAGCTGCTGCCATTGCCATTGCTGTTGTTCTTGCAATACCCCTTCTTTTCATTCACAAATTCCTCCTGTTATTTTCTTCCGCTCCCCACAGCGGTCGCACTTCATAACGGTAATATGTGTCAGTATTCACTATACCCGTCATGTAGTACTTAGTTCGATCTCATGAACCAATGATAACAGTTTTGAACAAATTTGTCAATAATTTTCAATTTGTACGAGGTTATTTTAGCAATTTTCATAAATTATTGTGATCTTTTTTGTATTGTATTTACTATACTCCTATCACACTGATGGGTTGACCCCTTTCCGAAGATCCGCCCTATAAACCGTCTTTAACGAAGTCGGTGCTGCCGATTGCACTTCTCACTTCCGAGAGGCGTCCACGGCGTTTATTCGTCTCCTCTGGATTATCCATGGCAGAGAAATATATCAGGGCGTTCGCCACAGACATATATCCCATCACGGAATTATAAAAGAACAGGTCGTGGTTATTGCAGGTAAAGACGGTCGTTCCGTAGGACGCGATCGGTGAAGTTCTCTGATCCGTGATGGCAATCTGCGGGATCTTCTTCTTATCGAGATATCTTGCGGTATTCACGATATGTTTCGCGTATCCGGGTGCGGAAAAGATGATCGCGCAGTCCTCCGGTGTAGCGTGGGCCAGGTAATTATTGTAGAGAGCCCGGCTCAGATTCGAGAGATCGAGCGCCTCCAGCCCCAATGTCAGGAGTCTTCTCGTCGTGTAGGCACAGAGTCCGGTCACCAGCTCGCTTCCCACCACATAGATCGTCCGGGACTGTCTGATGATCGCCACTGCGGAGAGGATATCCTTTAAGGAGACCTGTTCAAAGGTCTTCGCGATCACATTTTTCTCGTTCGCGACGAACTCCTGGAACATTTTTTCCTTATCGTGGTCACCGAACCGGATCCCACCCACATGATCCGCGATCCTGTTTAAACCGTCCCCATGGACCAGTCTCGTCTGCAAATGCTCCCGAAGACGGTTCTTCATCTCCACGAAGCTCTGGGCCCCAATCTTCTTTGTGAACCTTAATATGGTCACCTCCGTCACACCCAGTGTCTCTGAAAGCTCTTTCAAGGAGTAAAAGCAGACCTGATCCGGATATTTGAAGATAAAATCCGCGATCCTTTTCTGAACCGGGCTGAGTTTTTCATAGCTCGCATTTACTTCTTCGAGAATTCCCATGCTCATCTCCTCCTGTTTTACTATTCAGCCCTATCCCTATTTTATCAGCGAATTCTCTGAATAGTTATAATTCACTATACATCGCACTATACATGATAGTGACATTATAACCGAATATCTCATGCAATTCCAGTATTTTTTGTGTAATTTTTAAAAATGTATCCTGACACCTTCAGGCGGCCAGCGCGGCCGCTTGCGGCGATCTGCATCTTCGCACGGTTGCGTGTCGTTGAAAAGGGGGCAGACACCTTCATGTCTGCCCCCGTCTTTCACATTTTAAATATTATCAATCTTCATAGTGGCAGTTGCCAAGGTAGTGCGTTGCGCCCTTGTGAAGCTTGAATCCCTTTAAGTCTGCGCGGACACCGACATTGTCATTTTTGTAGTATAACGGACACCATGGGGAGATCTCGTGGAGATATACCTGAAGCTCTTTGTAGAACTCCATACGCTTGGTATCGTCACTCTCTTTCTGTGCGTTGATGATCAGCTCATCGACTTTGTCATCGGTTAAGAAAGCACGGTTACCGGTCGCTCCATGGTTTCCGGAATAGAATAACTGGTAAGTACTTCCATCCGCGTCAAAGCTTGAATTCGACCATCCGAGGAGGAACATCTCATGCTCACCTGCATTTAAGGAATCGAGAAGAGCGCCCCACTCATAGGTAGAGATATCAACCGTGATTCCAACCTCCGCGAGCTGAGCCTGAATGATCTGGGCGGAACGGGTACGAACGTCGCCGTTTACATAGATCTTGCATTCAAATCCGTTCGGATAACCGGCTTCCGCAAGAAGCTCTTTCGCCTTCGCCGGATCATACGGATAAGCTTCCACTTCGTCGGTCCAGCCCGGGATCATCGAGTTGATGTAGCTGTTTGCTACACTTCCCCGGCCCTCAATGATCGTATCAACAAATGTCTGTTTATCCAGCGCGTAATTGATCGCCTGTCTGACTCTCACATCCGCGAATTTCTCTTTTGTCGTATTCATACCGAGATATTCGATGGAAGAGGACGTCTGGCTCAACAGCGTCACATCCGGATTTGCCTCGATGTTCGCACAGTCTGTCGCGTCAACGTTCCATACAAGATCGACCTCTCCTGCCTCAAGGGCAATGGCGCGGGCGCTTCCCTCCGGGATCACACGGCAGGTGATCGTTGTCGTGATCGGCATCTCACCCCAATATTTTTCGTTTCTTGCAAGGGTGTAGTGATCATTCGGAACCCACTCGGTAACCGTGAACCCTCCGGATCCGAGAATATTACCAACATCACCGTAGGACTCTCCCGCCGCTGTGACCGCCGCCTCGGAGACGATGCTTAAGTTGCTGTTTGTAATGATCGTCTTAAAAGCTGCATACGGCTGTGTCAGCTTAAAGGTAACATGGTGATCGTCATCCGCAATAACCTCCTCGATCTTGGAGGTATTGGATTTCGTCTTCGGCATATCCTTCGCGCGGTCAAATGTAAACTTTACATCCTTCGCTGTAACCGGCGTGCCATCGGAGAAGCATGCGTCCTGCCTCAGGGTGAAGGTATATTCCGTATCGCTCTTCATCTCGTAGCTCTCTGCCAGATCTGGAACAAGGTTGCCATCATCATCGATATCCATCAAGGTACTGTACACATGTTTCATAAGTACAGATGATGTGGTATCCTGCTGTCCTGCCGGATCCAGCGTGACAATGTCTGCGCCCTGGGCAAAGACGATATCTGTCTTTGTGATATTTCCGCCGCCGGAGCTTTCCGCTGTCGCCTGAGTCTCACTGCCGACTGCCGCCGCGGTCGTTGCCGCCGCATTGTTTCCGCCTCCACACGCTGTCAGCACCATCGCTGCTCCGACAACGGCTGCCACCGATCTCGCTGCTGTTCTTTTTCTCATTCACATGCCCTCCTTCAAGTTATTTCTGCTTCGTCAGAGTGTTGTTGGTAATCGTTGAATGTAAATATTTACTATACCCATATATACACTCTTTTCTGAATTTCATGATTAAAGAATATCATTTTCTAACATTTTTGTCAATAAAGTTTTCCTTTCTGCGCATTTTTTGTTTAATTTGTTTATTTTATTTGGTTTCAGCAATTCTATAGCCATAATCTGTTTACAATTTGTTCAAAATTAACAAAGAGGGATTTCTGCTATGTATAGTAAACGCTAACACTTTCCGGTTCTCAGATCTCCAGATGGATCATTTTCCCCTCTATTTTCTCAAAAGGGCGGGATCAAAAAGATCCCGCCCCAAATTTCTCCGAATATTTATATTATCAGAAATTTATTAAACGATTTGAATGCTCCTGATTTCGCTGTATCTATTCTTCGTAATGGCAGTTACCAAGATAATGCTGTGCGCCTGCATGAAGAGTAAATCCCTTTAAGTCTGCGCGCACACCAACGTTATTCTCTTTGTAGTATAACGGACACCACGGAGATTCATCATGAAGTACAAACTGGAGTTCTTTGTAAAGTTCCATACGTTTTGACTCTTCGCTCTCCCGCTGTGCAGAAAGGATCAGTTCATCAACCTTGTCATTTGAGAAGAATGCGCGGTTTCCGGTTGCACCATGATTTCCGGAATAGAATAACTGATAGGTACTTCCGTCCGGATCAAAGCTCGTGTTGGACCAGCCAAGAAGAAACATTTCGTGTTCGCCTGCATTTAAAGTATCAAGAAGGGCACCCCACTCATATGTGGAAATGTCAACCTTGATTCCTACATCCGCAAGCTGAGCCTGAAGAATCTGTGCAGAACGGGTACGGAGATCGCCATTTACAAAAATCGAGCATTCAAATCCATCCGGATATCCGGCTTCCGCCAACAATTCTTTCGCTTTTTCCGGATCATACGGATAAGCTTCCACTTCATCGGTCCATCCCGGGATTGCTGCATTGATATAGCTGTTTGCTACAAGACCGCGTCCTTCAATGATCGTGTCAACGAAGGTCTGCTTATCAAGGGCGTAGTTGATAGCCTGACGGACTCTCTTATCAGAAAACTTTTCTTTCTGGGTGTTCATTCCCACGTAGTCAATACCTGTTGACGGCTGCGAAAGAAGTTTTACGTCAGGATTTGACTCTACATTTGCGCAGTCTGTCGGATCTACGCTCCAGACAACATCAATCTCTCCTGCTTCAAGAGCGATCGTGCGGGCACTTCCCTCCGGGATCACACGACAGGTAATAGAGGTTGCGATCGGCATCTCCCCCCAATAATTATCGTTTCTTACAAGAGTATAATGATCGTTTGGCACCCACTCTGTTACCTTAAATGGCCCTGATCCGAGAAGATTATCCACATCACCATATGAATCTCCCGCTTCCGTCACGGCTTTCTCTGAAAGGATACTCAGGTTGTGCTGTGTTACGATTGTTTTAAATGCTGCATACGGCTCTGTCAGTTTAATCGTTACCTCATGATCCCCATTTACGGTAACCTCCTCGATCTTTGAGGTATTCGACTTTGTCTTCGGCATTCCCTTCGCGCGATCCAGAGAAAATTTAACATCCTGAGCTGTCACCGGAGTGCCGTCCCAGAAGCAGGCATCTTCGCGGAGTTTAAACACATACTCCGTGTCGCTCTTCATCTCATAGCTTTCTGCCAGATCCGGAACCACCTTTCCTTCATTATCAACGTCCAAAAGCGTACTGTACGCATGTTTCATCAGCACACCCGAAGTCGTATCCTGTTGTCCCGCAGGATCAAGCGTAACAATATCCGACGCCTGACCGACAACGATATCTGTTTTTGTGATCTTCCCGCTTTCTGCACTCTCAGAAGCTGTCTGAGTCTCTCCTCCGGAAGAAGCACCTGTCGTAGGAGCTGTAGTGTTTCCACCTCCACAGGCTATGAGCACCATTGCTGCTCCCATAAGTGCCGCCATCGACCTCGCTGCTGTTCGTTTTTTCATTCGCATATCCTCCCTCTTATTTTCAGACAGGTATCTCATTTACACTGTCCTTCTCAAAATTTATGAAATAAGAATATCACCATTTGTTACTTATTGTCAATTAAATTCGTTATTTCACGATTGTTTTGGTGATTTTGTATATTTTACTTCCTGTTTTTCGACATTATGCACACGTGCGAGGAACATATGTCTTTATTGACTCGCAGAAGCAAAAAAGGCACTGAAAGCCGTTTCTGCTTAGGAAGCGACTTTCAATGCCTCAATCTGACGCAACAGATGCGCAGACCTGCTGAATCATTACTTTTTATTTTACAACAAGATTTACGATCTTCTTCGGAACATAGATCTCCTTCACGATGTTTCCGGTAATCTTTCCTTCTACCGCAGCTTTACCCGCAGCGATCGCGTCCTCTTTTGCGATGTCAGCCGGAACCATGATGACCGCTTTGACCTTACCGTTTACCTGTACAGCAACCTCGATCTCATCGTCCTTCATTGCTTCCTCATCGCACTCCGGCCAGGTCGCGTGGAATACGCTGTCTGTACCGCCAAGCTCTCTCCAGAGTTCCTCGCCGAGATGCGGAGTGAACGGAGCCAGTAAGATCACGAAGGTCTTTAAGGTCTCCTTGTCGATTCCGCCTTCCTTCTTTGCAACATCTGTGAGCTTGTTGCAGTACTCCATGAATCCGGATACTACGGTATTCAGGCTGAACTGGTTGAAACGTGTCTCGATATCGTAGACAAGCTTGTGGCGGAGCTTCACCATCTCCTTTGTCTCCTTGATATCCTTGTCCTTGCTGTCCATCACAAGATTGTAGAAACGATTTAAGAATCTGGCAACGCCCTCGATTCCTCTGTCGTCCCACTCGGCATCGAGTTCCGGCGGACCAACGAAGAGCTCGTACATTCTCAACGCGTCACAGCCGTAATCTCTTACGAGATCATCCGGGGAAACGACATTTCCTTTGGACTTACTCATCTTGATACCATTCTTGCCGGTGATCATACCCTGGTTGAACAGCTTCTTAAACGGCTCGTCAAAATCTACCACTCCGATATCATATAAGAACTTCGTGTAGAATCTGGAGTACAGGAGGTGAAGGACAGCATGCTCAACACCGCCGATATACATATCTACCGGAAGGTACTTGTCTGCTTTCTCTTTGGAGACGAGTTCCTTGTCATTCTTATTATCTACATAACGTAAGAAGTACCAGGAAGAACCAGCCCACTGCGGCATGGTGTTTGTCTCACGTTTTGCCGGTGCACCGCAGCACGGGCATGTCGTGTTGACCCAGGAGTCGATCGCCGCAAGCGGGGACTCACCGGTACCGGTCGGCTGATAGCTCTCAACCTCCGGAAGCTTTAACGGAAGTTCATCTTCCGGAACCGGAACATTTCCGCACTTCGGGCAGTGAACGATCGGGATCGGCTCGCCCCAGTAACGCTGACGGGAGAATACCCAGTCACGGAGCTTGTAGTTCACAGTCTTCTTACCGATACCCATCTTCTCGATGATGTGCGGAGCTTCTTTCTTTAATACGGAGGATTCCATGCCGTTCCACTCACCGGAGTTGATCATGGTTCCCTTCGCGTCTGTGTAAGCTTCTGTCATATTCTCGATCTCTTTGCCGTCCTGAGCGATGACCTGAATGATCGGGAGACCGAATTTCTTTGCGAATTCGAAGTCACGGTCATCATGGGCAGGTACGCACATGATAGCGCCGGTACCATAATCAGCAAGTACATAGTCGGACAGCCAGATCGGAACCTCTTTTCCGTTTAACGGGTTGATTGCGTAGGAACCCGTAAATACGCCTGTCTTTTCCTTGCCCTGGAGACGGTCTACGTTGGACTTCATGGATGCGTCGAAGATGTACTTCTCAACAGCCTCTCTCGTCTCATCCGTTGCAAGCTCTTTCGCAAGCTTATGCTCCGGGGAGAGTACCATGAAGGTTGCGCCGTGAAGCGTATCCGGTCTTGTTGTGTAGACAGTGATCTTCTCGTCGCGTCCCTTTACCGGGAACTCAACTTCTGCACCGTAGGATTTGCCGATCCAGTCTGTCTGCATCTTTTTAACCTTCTCCGGCCAGTCAAGCTTGTCAAGATCATCCAGAAGACGGTCTGCGTATGCTGTGATCTTTAACATCCACTGACGGAGATTCTTCTTTGTAACCGGTGTGCCGCAGCGCTCGCAGCAGCCGTTTACAACTTCCTCGTTCGCGAGGCCTGTCTTACAGGACGGACACCAGTTGATCGGGAATTCCTTCTCATATGCGAGTCCTTTTTTGAACATCTGTACGAAGATCCACTGGGTCCATTTGTAGAAGGACGGATCTGTCGTGTTTACTTCCATATCCCAGTCATAGAGTGCTGCGATCTGGTTGATCTGGCGTTTGATATTTTTGATATTTGACGCTGTGGAGATCGCCGGATGAACCCCCATCTTGATCGCATAGTTCTCAGCCGGAAGGCCGAACGCGTCCCAGCCCATCGGGTGGATCACATATTTTCCCTTTAATAACTGATAACGGCTCCATACATCGGAGATTACATAACCTCTCCAGTGACCTACATGAAGTCCACTGCCGGACGGATACGGGAACATATCCAGACAGTAATACTTCTCTTTCTTTCCATCATTGACATTGATCGGATTCTTTTCCCAGTTCTCACGCCACTTGCTCTCAATGGCGGTGTGGTTGTACTGTGCCATGACGCTTTTCTCCTCCATTTCATATCGTTGAAGGCGGTGCAAAATACGCTCCGCGGATTTCGCCCGCCGCCGCTGCATTTACCGGAATCCGGGAACTCCCAGACCCTGTTCGATTGCCTGACCGCTTTTCCGGTTTCCGGGCAACAAAAAAGTCCCTCTATCTCTATCATAATTTTATAGAGACGTGGGGGACTTAGATTCTCACGCGGTACCACTCTATTTCATACAGGGCTTTCACCCGTATGCACTCATTTTCCGATAACGGCGGAAACCGGCAATGCCTATCTGAGGATATCCGCAGACAGCGTTTCGTTTTCCCGCTGCTCTGCCTGCTCTTTCAGCATGCTGCTCCGAGGCGAGTTCGGAAAGCTTCTGGACTCTGCCTCGCACCGCCCGGCAGTTCTCTGTACCCCGTCTTCTCTCTTACTGTTCCTCTTCGACGCATTTTAACTCAATAAATTTACCATAGAATCCCGGTTCTGTCAAGGTGTC
>ERZ791893.355-NODE-355-length-37623-cov-4.820645_pt1 | contig 37623 bp, 50 predicted proteins | sample MGYA00510154_ERZ791893 | MGnify/ENA primary metagenome ERZ791893 (study PRJEB30046, sample SAMN00792068) | human gut metagenome | study: EMG produced TPA metagenomics assembly of the A metagenome-wide association study of gut microbiota in type 2...
ATCTCTCTTTTCTTTTTTCTTAATTTTGTCCAATATCTATTGTAGCACTACAGCTCTTTGTGCTTAAATTTGCACAAAGGGCTTGACTTTTTTTGTGATTACTTGTATAATAGTATAGTTGACACAAGGAGATGTACCCAAGTGGCTGAAGGGTCCGCACTCGAAATGCGGTAGTACGGCAAAACCGTAGCGAGAGTTCAAATCTCTCCATCTCCGCCAAACGAACAAAAACCACCGTAAATACGGTGGTTTTCTTTTGTATACACGATTTTTACACGATTGTGTTCAATATCTTCACCGCACGTTCTTCCTCTCGTGGGTAGAGGTGCGAGTAGGTGTTCCATGTCATTGATATGTTGGAATGTCCAAGACGTCTTGCTATCTCCTGAATGTTTATGCCCTCATTGGCGAGCAGGGAAGCGTGGCTGTGACGGAAGTCATGAATACGGATACGTTTGACACCTGCCAAGTCTGCAAACTTCTTGTTTGTCTTTTCAAGCGAAGTGTCACGGATAGGACGCTCGCCACCGCAGATGTACATATCATCACTGAACTTTGGCACTGCTTTCTTACAGCGTTCGTAATGTTCGGACAGCACTGCTCTTAACGGCTCTGGTATCTGTATCGTCCGTATGCTTGGCTTGTTCTTTGGCGGCGTGATACGATCACCGCCTTTGAGCTTCTGAGCAATGCTCTTGGTGATAGATATGTAGCCGTCTTTTATATCTGTCCATTGCAGGGCGTATATCTCGCCTTTTCGCATACCCATGTAAAATGCTATGTTGAAAAATACATAGTAGTTCCATTCGTACATTGAGCCGCCGTCCTCTGCTTCCTGAGCATAATTCTTAGCTGCTGATATGTATTTCTTGAACTCGTCAGGCGTGTAGAAAAGCATTTCTTTCTTGGCTTCAAGGGGCGCTTTGAAGTTGCCTGCGGTTATAACGGGGTTTTTCGGAATGTATTCCATTTTCACAGCATAGTTCATCATTGCACGAAATTCGCCATAAATGTTCTTTCGAGTGACGATAGCCAATCCCTGTTCTGACAGCTCCTGCTTCCATTTCTGCACCATTGGTACGTTCAGATTATCTATCCTAACGCTTTCAAAGGTGGGCAGGACGTTCTTTTTCAGTATTCTTAGGGACTTGTCCAGTGATGTTTCACGGACCTCTGAACGCTTGGCGGTGATGTACTCCGTGAATAGCTGTCCGATAGTCATTTTTGGAGCTATCTCTTTATCATTGAGCTTTTGTGTAAGCTGGAGTTCAAGCTGCTTAGCCGTCTCTGCACCGAACGTCACACGGTCTATCTGATGAGGCTTTCCGAAACTGTCCGTATAATTGACACGCACACGATATTTTTGCAGACCGTCTTTTCTGATGTTCTTTCCGTTTTTGTCTGTCATTTTGTAGATTGGCATAAATATTCCTCCTATTCTTGACACTTCCTCGAAAGTGTGCTACAATAAAAGGGCAAAATTCGCCCTTTCTTAACGGGTTGGGGTGTGAATTTTAATTGAGCTGATATTGGTAGTATCCGCTCTGCTCGCCTCTGAGTGTTGGTAGCACTTGGGGGCGAGATTTTTTATTTACTATTTTTATCAATAAACCTGGATGTTTTAGCCAAGTAATCAGGCATTGGCATTTGTATTGCAAAGCAGCCAGGAGTAGTGCAAGATGAATGCAATGAAATATTATCAATGCTTATGTATTCTGATAAGTCTTTAAGCGACTTTTTTAGCTTGCTTACAGGAAGTTGCGGCGTATGCAAGAACTCGAATGAAACTGAATTTTGCTTGTATAAAACATCTATCTTTTCTAATTTTAGAACTACATCAAAAGTCATTTTATAGTAGCAGACTATATATTCGGCATTTTCTTTCATGAACTTTTTACAAATACGGGGGTAATCATCAAGGTCATTCATCATTGTAGCTTTTTCTGCATATTTAGGGGTAGAATAAATTTGAAAGCTGTTGGTTTCGGTAACTGGTTGCTTTGCTTTGGAAGAAGAATTATGCTCTTGTAAATGCTCTTCCTTTTTGAGACGCATTTTTATTTTGCTTGTTCTTTTGGTCATACGAGACAAAACATTTCTGTCCCATAGCTCTATTCCATTAACTTTTGCTAACTGTTTTGCTGGCTCAGTAAAGTATTGATTTGTCATAACAACGCCTTTATTACAACCATAATATGCAAGTCCGCCAATTACTTCTTGTATAGGTTTATTGTCAAGTTTGTGGCTATAGCATTTACATTGTATTGCATATTTTCGCATACCTTTTCTTGCAATAATGTCGACGCCATAGTCTCCAGAGCCTTGTGTAACTTTTACGTCATAAAAGCCGTTCATCTTCAAGATATCAGCACAAGCAAATTCGAATCTATGACCTTCCATATTATCAAGCTGAGACATTGTATATTTTCGATTAAAAAATCCGAATATTTTGAGAATAAGAAGTATGCCAATAACCGATAAAATGATTATTTTGGCTTTAGTAGAGAGATGTGTTTTGGCTAAATTAAAAATAGTAAATACAATACAAGCTAATATTGTGTAGCCAAATATAGTGGCAATGCAGCCTGGCTCTGATTTGCTTTTCTTTTTACCCATATACGTTTCTCCTAATTGATATTTGAAGTATCAGCAGGGGATTTTATTTTAACACTCTGCCCTGAGCGTCAGTGAAGTTTCCCTGAAACAAATTTATCATATCAACTATTGCTCCAATAAAGAAACCTCCGAAAGTAAAGAAGTACAGCAAACCTGTGCCAGCTTTGCCTACATAAAATCTGTTCAAACCGCCCAAGCCTAAAAAGGTCAGCAGGCAAAGTATTTCAGCTGTGCTTTTGCTCTTAGGGCTTACCTGCTCAACAGGAGCTTGCGGTGCGACCTGCTGGACGTTTGTAACGTATGTGATGTGCTGAACGATATTGCTGTTATGCTCAACGTGGTTATCAATTTTCTGCGGCTGCGGAAGTTCGTGACCACAATATTCACATACCGCTACGCCTGGTGCGTTTTCACCTTTACAATTTGGACAAGTCATAATTTTTCCTCCCTATAAATCGACATTTGTAAACAATTTATGAAATCATTTACATTGTCTTAAATTGGTGATATAATGTATTTGTAACCATGCAGGAGAAAATTCTGTGTGCTATCCCTGTCAGTATTTGCGGTGCTGACAGGGACTTTTTTATTTATAAGGATTTTATAACCGTTTTTACAATGCCGAGTATTCTTATGCGGTCTCTTTCTGTACCGACAAACTCTCTCGGCTGATATTCGGGATTGAATGATACAAGGGTTATCTTGTCATCAGAATACTTGATTTTCTTCACAACGCCGTTTTCGCCGTCGATAAGGGCAACAACTACCTGTCCGTCCTCAGCCCAATCCTGCCTTAACACCTGTATCTTGTCGCCGTTCTCTATCTTCGGATACATACTGTCCCCCGAAACGACAATGCACATTGTATTCTTAGCTTCTTCCTCGCTGACGATATAAAGCGGCATATAGCCTACAACATAATCGTCAGCATAAGCACCAAAACCAGCCGACACGCTCTCATATATAGGTATTATATGTACGTTGTCTTGCGGGAGTATGGTTGCGTTAGAGTCAATAGGTTCGTTGCCTTTTTTATCTTCTTCGTCCCAGCCCATTAAATAAGAGGGCGTAACACCAAGAACTTTTGAAAACTCTACAATGCTACTGCGAGGTATATCTCGACCCTGTGTTTCAATTTTATTTATTGATGAACGTGATTTATAACCTAAGAGATGTGCTAATTCAGTTTGAGAGTAACCTTTTGCCTCTCTTGCTTTCTTTATTCTTTCACCCATTGTCATTATAGAACACCGTCCTTTATATTGAGTATAGCATTTGTAGCCTATAATGTCAACAAAATTTTACGCTTGTAAAATTATTTTGTCAATGTAGACAAAAACGGGTACAAAAACTTAGCAATATTTTTCCGTAAAATAATGTTGACAAATATGCCAACATAGAGTATAATATGTTTGTAGACGAATATGACTACAATAACAAGAAACGGAGGTGAGGGTAGATGAATACATCTATGTTGCTTGATAAGATTGAGAGTAGCGGAATATCCAAAAGCGAAATCGCAGAAACGTTGGGAATAACTCGTCAAGGGTTGTACAACAAGCTTTGCGGTAAGAAAGAGTTCAAGGCGTCAGAAGTGCGAAAGCTTTCGGAACTTCTTGATCTCACGAGTGCTGAGCGAGAGCAAATTTTTTTTGCTGATTGTGTAGGCATAAACGCCAACAAGTGATTAAAAAGGGGTGATAAGAATGAACGAAAATCTTTCAACACTCAGTTTAGACGTTGAAAAAGGAGAATTAAAAGTCAACGGAAAAGATATGTCAGATGTATCGTACTTTAAGCTTGAATTTAATGGTGCTTGGTCATTGACTATATCTGAGGACTTTTACGTCAATGGCAAAAAAAGATCACCTGAAAATTCAGGTGATAAGATCAAGTGACAAATTTTGAAATAAGGTCAAGTACATCGGAAAGACCGTTTTTAAATCGGTTTTCCATATACACAATGGTCTGATCGAGAATATCAAAATCTCCGCCAATGTAAACTTTGATGTATCCATTTCTTGCGAGTTCCAATATGCAATCTGAAATGTCGCTGTCATACCATTTTGATAAGTCTTTATCGCTTTTATAAAAGTCAATTTCAAAACGACGTGATTCAGCCTTTGATTCACCATTTTTACGGCGTTCAAGGTACATTTTGTATATGTAACAAATGACCTTTTCAGAATCCTTTGTAATATTCATAAGTTTGCCTCCTTTCTTTGTAAGATATAGCCATTGTATCACAACTGAGGAGAAAATGCAACAAGTGATTAAAGAGGGGGCGAGAAAAAATGTGGATGATAGCCACAATTACTTTTAGTATAATATTTGTTGTTGTATTGTCAATAAGTCTTTCGTGGCTTGCAATGATCATGATAGCAAAAGAAAAGCCCAAAGTTAAAGAGATACTCAGGGCTTTTGAAAACGGAATAACATTCACAGCGTGTGTGCTGATCATTATTTGTCTTGTCTTAGAATTGTCTTAATTCAAATAATCTGAAAACAATTCAAATAAATCTTGAAACTTTTTGGAAACGAAGTCGATACATTGCCATAGTGTTGCAATCTCAATAAACACTTTTATGAAAGATTTACCTAAATTAATAGGCTTTTTGATTTGCGAAGTTATATTGGCATTTTGAACCGGTACTTCAATAGTGCCATCATTAATTTCGTCACACAAATCACACAACTTGTTGTAAAAGCTTACAGGAATAGGTCTGTTTTCATCAACAAGCTTATGCAGTAAATCTTTCATCGGCATAGACAATTCTTCATAAGTTAGACATTCCAGTTCACCATATGTGAAATTCGTTAATTCCCCATAAGTCACAAGTATTCCTCCTTTCCTGTTTGATATTCCAATTATATCACACAGAAACGGAGATTTCAACGATAAAACGGACAGGAAAGAAAAGGGGTGAGGAATTATGTTTGATGAGTTTCGGCAAAAAGTCAAAATGATTGCGAAATCAAAGTGCTTAACGTATGCTCAAATAGCTGAGAAATCAGGTGTAAAGGAAAGTACAATAAAAGCATTTATGTGCGGCGCAACTGATAGCAGGCGTGTTGCTGAAAAAATAGCAGCTGTGCTCGGTGTAGAGATCGTGTACAGCAACGGTAAGTACAAAATCAACAGTAATAAGATAGAGAAAGAAGGTGAACCAATGACAAACAACATTGAATTGAGGGGCTGCGACAGTGCAATGACAAGACAGGTCATTGTCACAAAAGCACTTAAAGGCTCAGGAAAAGAAAATGACCCATATCGAGAGGTCACGCAGTATTGGTCTTTGACAGGCAAGCTGCTTTTTGAGCTGACAGACGATGACGGACAATAATACTACCCAACAGCCACAAAATATAAAACGAGGAGGAATAAAAATGAGGTCACCTGACATTGAAATGGCAGTGCGGCTGTACTATGAAAAGCCCGAAATAACCAATTCGGATATCAAGGAGCTGTTCGGCACAGGTGAAACGCAGACTATCAAAATCAAGAAAGCTGTTAAGGAAGAAATGGCAAAGCGTGGCGTGAAGTCATGGCTGCCGCACTCGGTCAATACCGAGATAGCCTACGAGGTGTGGGGCATTGATATCGACAACTTCGAGAAAAGGCTTAAAAAACTCCGCACGCTTTACGGAAAGGACGTGAGAAAATGAACAACCTGATAACAACGCTGGAGATCATCAGATATGCGTCAGCCATAGCTTTATGTGTGGCACTGGTTGCACTGGCAATCTATGGGCTGTACCGCAATATCAAAGAGACAGCCGAAGACACAGTTCGTGAGGAACTGGAGCGTGCAGTGAGAGAAGCAGGCAGACCTGTGGTCAAGGTCGAGATACAGACGAAAGGAAAGTGGTAAAATGGCGTTGATACTGCTGATAACAGTAGCCGTGCTTGCAGGGATAGATGTAGTGATGTATCTTGTGCCGAGCGTGGTGGATAGGCATTGGGAGAAACGTTTTGAGAAAGAGGAGGACGAAGACGATGATAGTGATGAGAGAGGTATTTAAGAGGGACAAGCCCCTTGACAACGGCAGTGGAGCGGTAAGCCTTTGCGTGTTCCATTCAAATGTCAAGTCTGACGAGTGCGGTGCGCTGACAGTAACGCCAACGAAGGACTACTGCCGTAGATGTGCATTCTATAAGACCCGTGAGGATTTCGACAGAGGGCTTGGCGATGCCGCAAGGTCGCTGAGGGATAAGGGGCTTGAACCTGTGAAGAAGATGGACTATGACGGCAGGCAGTATATGAGCGTAAGACCTATTGAAAAGGAGGATAAAGATGATAACGAAAGAGGAGTTTGAAAAGGCGGTAAAGTACTGTACAGAATTTACCATTAATTGCATTAATTGCAAAGATTGTCCGCTCAGTAAAAAAGATTTGATGTGTGGTGCGTATTTTGCAGAGTACCTAAAAGAAAACGAGCCTGCACCGTCCGCCAACGGCACAAGCTCGGAGGTATCAGATGATACCTGTTCAATATTACAGTTTGATGATAGCACAAAAGAGCAGATTTGTCAAGCATATGATACCGTAGACGAAGCCTGTACAGATATAATCGATATCTACGAAGGAATGTCGGCATGTGAGCAGAGAGCCTTTGACATTGGCGAGGCGTATGGAAAGATATACAGCACAAGGGATAAGCTTGAAAAGTTGAAAGGCGGTGACAGCAAATGACAATAGATGAATTTAAGCTGAAACAAAATCTGCCTTACGAAGCGAAGGTACGTCACGCAGAGATCAGAGCTTGGGAGTTCTACAACAAAGTGTACGGCGATCTTAACGCTACTTGTCACGTTTCTATCGGAGGACTTGATAGCATTACACTTCTTGTGTTTCTTCGAAACATAGGCATTGATGTTCCTGCCATAAGTGTGTCTATCTTAGAAGATAGAGGAAACCAAGAGATACATAAGCAGCTGGGTGTTACATCTATAAAGCCATATATGAGCAAAACGCAGGTGCTCAATCAACTTGGCTTTCCGGTCGTGAGCAAAGCCAAAGCCAATAAGATAAGCTATCTGTTGCAACCTAATGCGGACAAACAGACATTTATTCACGCAATTATGACAGGTGATATGGGCGAACAGGGTGGCTTCAAGCACTCCGATCGCATCAAGTTGCAAGATAAGTGGATAAAGCTCTTTGGCGGTAATTATGCGCATATGCGACCTGATCTTGACATACGACCTGTACCAAACTTCAAAGTATCGTCAAAATGTTGCTACTATATGAAGGAAAAGCCTTGCGACGATTGGGCAAAAGAACATAACAGCTATCCATATTTGGGACTTATGGCGTCAGAAGGCGGTCAAAGGGAAATGGCACTAATGAAAAACGGCTGCAACTATTATGGTAAAACTACAACACGAAGCTGTCCGTTTGCTATATTCACGAGGCAAGATCTGTTACAGCTTGCTCTTGACCTTAATGTACCCGTTCCAAGAGCATATGGAGAGATCAAACGCAAAGAAAATGGTGAGCTTTACACTACGAGAGCGCAGCGTACGGGCTGTTCAATGTGCGGCTTTGGTATACATATGGAGCAGCGTCCTCACCGCTTCGATAGACTACGTGAAGATAATCCTGCTGAATGGGAATACTGGATGAAACGCTGCTGTAAAGACGAAGACGGCACAGTTTATGGCTGGGGACGTGTGCTTGACTTTATAGGTGTTGAATGGAGATAATGAAAGGAGCGAACTAAAATGTCAGTAAAAATAAACTCACTTGAATTTGAGAACGTAAAGAAGATAAAAGCCGTACAGCTTGAGCCTGCAAAGAATGGGCTTACTGTTATCGGCGGTAAGAACAGGCAGGGCAAGACCTCTGTCCTTGACGCTATCGCTTGGACGCTTGGCGGTGACAAGTATAAGCCGTCCTCTCCTCAGCGTGAGGGGTCTGTTGTCGAACCGCATTTGAAGATAACTCTCGACAATGGTATCGTGGTGGAACGCAGCGGTAAGAACAGCTCTCTCAAAGTCACCGACAGCACAGGTAAAAAAGGCGGTCAGCAGCTTTTGAACAGCTTCGTTGAACAGTTCGCACTTGACCTGCCTAAGTTCATAAATCAATCAAGCAAGGAAAAAGCTTCAACTCTGCTGAAAATAATCGGTGTGGGTGATACGCTCTATCAGCTGGAGCATAAGGAACATTCTCTCTATGACCAGCGTACTGCTATCGGCAGGATAGCTGACCAGAAGTCTAAGTTTGCAAAGGAAATGCCTGTGTACGCAAACGTCCCTGCCGAGCCTGTGTCAGCCTCTGAGCTTATCAGACAGCAGCAGGATATACTTGCTCGCAACGGCGAAAATCAGCGTAAGCGTGACCAGAAAGAATACTACGAAAAGCAGTTGGAGCTTGCTAAGTCCGCCTATGAACGTGCAAAAGCAAGCTATGAAGCGGCAGCGAATAACTTCAAGCTTGCAAGCCTTGACGCACAAGACCTTGTGGACGAAAGCACAGCGGAGCTTGAAAAGAACATCTCAGATATCGAGGAACTGAACAAGAAGATAAGAGCAAACCTCGACAGGGAGAAAGCTGAGATAGACGCTGAAGACTACCGTTCACAGTATACATATCTCACTGAGCAGATAGAGGACGTAAGACAGGCTAAAACTGACCTGCTGGGCAGTGCCGACCTGCCTCTTGAAGGACTTTCCGTTGAGGACGGAGAGCTGCTGTATAACGGGCATAAGTGGGACAGTATAAGCGGAGCAGAACAGCTTATCGTCGCTACCTCTATCGTGAGAAAACTCAACCCTGACTGCGGTTTTGTACTGCTGGACAAGCTTGAACAAATGGATACCGACACCCTTGATGACTTCGGCAAGTGGCTTGAAGCACAGGGCTTGCAGGCGATAGCCACAAGAGTTTCCACAGGTGACGAGTGCAGTATCATTATCGAGGACGGCAGGTCAATGGACAATGATAAGGAAGAAAACACAGAAACGAAAACTTGGAAAGCAGGTGCATTTTAATGTATGAGATAACATCAGGAGTTGTAAGCTCCGCACAGAAAGTCGTGATATATGGTCCTGAGGGCATAGGCAAATCCACCTTTGCGGCTCAGTTCCCCGACCCTGTATTTATTGATACTGAGGGCAGTACAAAGAAGCTGAACATCAGACGTTTCCCTAAGCCGTCAAGCTGGGAAATGCTCAAAAACGAGGTAAAGGAAGCTATGAACGGCAGGCTTTGCAAGACCCTTGTCATTGATACCTTTGATTGGGCTGAACAGCTTTGCATTGAAACGATCTGCTCGGCACATCAGAAGAAAGGCATTGAAGATTTCGGCTACGGCAACGGCTACGTCTACGAGAAAGAGGAGATAGGCAAGTTCCTTAATCTCTTGCAGGAGGTAGTTGACAGCGGTATCAACGTTGTGCTTACGGCTCACGCACAGATGAGAAAGTTTGAACAGCCTGACGAGCTTGGTGCTTATGACCGTTGGGAGTTAAAGCTCGGCAAGAAAACTTCTTCTCAGATATCGCCTCTTGTGAAAGAATGGGCAGATATGGTGCTGTTTGCAAACTACAAAACATATGCAGTAGCTGTGGATAAGGACGGCAAGAAGTTCAAGGCTCAGGGCGGCGACCGTGTTATGTACACCACACATCACCCTTGCTGGGATGCTAAAAATCGTGACGGACTTCCGCCTGAAATGCCTTTTGAGTATAGTGGCATAGCTCACCTGTTTGTGTATACACAGCCTGCTGAAATGCCTAAGCCTGTGCCTGCACCGACAGCTCAGACAGCACAGCCTACACAGACCGCACAGACTGCCACACAAAAATCGGACGAGCCTCTTACTGATCTCAGCGGCTTTGAGGACGTTGCACCGCCGCCTATCGTTATCCCTGAGGGCATACCGAAAGCACTTGCGGACCTTATGAGAGCCAACAACGTAAGCGAATCGGATATACGTCTTGTGGTATCTCAGAGAAACTATTTCCCTTATGATACTCCTATCACAAACTATCCTGACGACTTTGTGCAGGGCTGTCTGATAGGTGCTTGGGAGCAAATGCTGCCGCTTATCAGGGAAAATCAGAAAGTACCATTTTAAAAGGAGGACAACACTATGGATAATTTTATGGAATACGGCTGGGAAGATGAGATAGTCAACGAGAGTGGGGACTTTGTCCCGCTCCCTGAGGGGGACTATGACTTCACCGTTGCAAAGTACGAACGTGCAAGACACGAGGGGTCGGCGAAAGTGCCGCCCTGCAATATGGCAAAGGTCACATTCACCATTTGGGGTGCAGAGGACAGCGTGGAGATAACAGAGAACTTCTTCCTTTGCAACAAGTTTGAGTGGAAGCTCTCAGCACTTTTCCTGGCTCTCGGTCTGAAAAAACATGGCGAGCCGCTGAAAATGAACTGGAACGCTATCACAGGCAAAAAGGGCAAGTGTCACGTCTACGTTGACAACTACAAGAACAAGGACGGTGAGGACAGGCAGTCCAACAAGATCAAAAAGCTCTACGCCTATGACGAGAATGTGACTACCGTTCAGCCTGCTCAGATGCAGACGCCACAGTATAGTCAGCCTGCTCAGACAGGTGGCTGGAAAGCCGGTGCGTTCTGATGATGAATTTAAGACCATATCAAAACGAGGCTAAGCTTGCTATACTCGAACAATGGTCTGAGGGAATAAACAAAGTCCTTGCAGTTCTGCCCACAGGAACGGGAAAGACAATACTTTTCTCGGCTGTTACGGAAGAATGTGTGCGGCAGGGTAAGCGTGTGCTTATCCTTGCCCACAGGGGCGAGCTGCTTGACCAGGCGGCGGACAAGCTTATGAAGTCAACAGGGCTTGGCTGTGCCACCGAGAAAGCAGAGCAAAGCTGTTTAGGCTCTTGGTATCGTGTAGTAGTAGGCTCGGTTCAGACCCTTATGCGTGAGAAAAGGCTCAAAGGCTTTTCGGAAAATTACTTCGATACCATTATCATTGACGAGGCTCATCACGCTATCTCGGACGGCTATCAGAGAGTGCTTGAACATTTTCCCCATGCACAGGTGCTTGGCGTAACGGCTACACCTGACAGGGGCGATATGAAGAACTTAGGCTCGGTGTTCGACAGCCTTGCATATGAATACACCCTGCCGCAGGCTATCAAAGAGGGCTATCTTTCACCTATCAAGGCTATCACCATACCGCTGAAACTTGACCTTTCAGGAGTATCAACTCAGGCAGGAGATTTCAAGGCAAGTGATATCGACACGGCACTTGACCCATATCTTTATCAGATAGCTGACGAAATGCTCAAATACTGTAAGGAACGCAAGACAGTTGTGTTCCTGCCGCTTGTCAAGACATCGCAGAAGTTCCGTGATATCCTTATCAGCAAGGGGTTCAACGCCGCTGAGGTCAACGGAGAAAGCACAGACAGAGCGGAGATACTTGAAGCTTTCGACAAGGGCGAATACAACGTGCTGTGCAACTCAATGCTCCTCACAGAGGGCTGGGACTGTCCGTCAGTTGACTGCGTTATCGTGTTAAGACCAACAAAAGTGCATGGGCTTTACTGTCAAATGGTAGGCAGAGGCACAAGACTTTGCGAGGGAAAGACAGAGCTTTTGCTGCTTGATTTCCTATGGCACACAGAACGCCACGAGCTTTGCAGACCTGCACACCTTATCTGTCAGAATGAAGAGGTCGCTGAGAAAATGACCGAAAACCTTGCCAATGAGGCTGGCTGTGCAGTGGATATCGAAGAGGCAGAAAAACAGGCAAGCGAGGACGTTGTGGCACAGCGTGAAGAGTCTTTGGCAAAGCAGCTCAAAGAAATGAAAACACGCAAGCGAAAGCTTGTTGACCCTTTGCAGTATGAAATGTCCATACAGGCTGAGGACTTGTCCTCATATGTTCCTGCCTTTGGCTGGGAGTGTGCTCCTGCTACCGACAAGCAGAAAGCAAAGCTTGAAAAGCTGGGCATTTTCCCTGACGATATAGACAACGCAGGCAAGGCAAAGCTTATCCTAGACCGCCTTGAGAAACGCCGCAATGCAGGACTTACCACACCTAAGCAGATAAGGCTGCTTGAAAGCAAGGGTTTTGAACACGTCGGCTCTTGGAGCTTTGACAGCGCAAGCAGTATGATAGCTCGTATTTCTGCCAATGGTTGGAGAGTGCCGAGAGATATCGACCCGAAAACATACACACCTGAGAACTAAGGAGAAGTGAATGGATAACACAAATTTGCTTAAAATGCTTGAATACATAGACCCTGCAAGCTGCGATTATCAGGAGTGGGTCAACGTGGGAATGGCTCTCAAGCACGAGGGCTATTCCGTGAACGATTGGGACAGTTGGTCGAGGTCAGACAGCCGATATCACAGCGGTGAGTGCGAACACAAATGGCAAGGCTTTAACGGCAATGCTCAGCCCGTGACCGCAGGAACTATCGTGCAAATGGCAAAGGAGCGTGGATACAGCCCCCATGAGTTTCAGGCATACGATTGGGACGGCGAGATAGTCGCAGAAGAAAGCAGTCCCCTTGTAAACGGCGGTGAGGGCATACCGATCACCGAGCCTGCAAACTGGGACCCTGTCAAGGAGATAGTCACATATCTTGAAACACTCTTTGAAGCAGGAGAGAACGTGGGCTATGTTACGCAAACGTGGGAAACAGAAAAGGACGGCAAGACCAAGTATCTGCCAACAAAGGGCTGCTGTGACAGGACGGCAGGGGAACTTATCAAGAGGCTTGGCGAATGTAACGGCGACATTGGTGCGGTGTTTGGCGACTACAAGGAAGAAGCCGGAGCGTGGATACGTTTCAATCCTCTTGACGGCAAGGGCGTAAAGAACGAAAATGTAACAGACTACCGCTACGCTCTTGTGGAGAGCGACAGTATGCCTATAGAACAGCAGAACGCCGTGATGAGAGAGCTTGAACTTCCTATCGCTGTGCTTGTATACAGCGGTGGAAAGAGCGTTCACGCTATCGTCAAGATAGACGCTCCCAACTATGATGAATACCGCAGGCGTGTTGATTTTCTTTACAAAGTCTGCAAGGAAAGCGGTCTTGACATAGATAAACAAAACCGCAATCCCTCACGTCTTAGCCGTATGCCGGGTGTAATGAGAAACGGCAAGAAACAGTTCATCATTGACAAGAACATAGGCAAAGAAAGCTTTTCGGAATGGAAAGATTACATAGAGAGTATCAATGATGATCTCCCCGACCCTGAGAGCCTGAGTGCTGAGTGGGATAACCTGCCTGAGCTTGCACCACCACTTATTGACGGCGTTCTCAGACAGGGTCACAAAATGCTCATTGCAGGTCCGTCAAAGGCAGGCAAGTCTTATGCACTTATCGAGATGTGCGTGGCGATAGCTGAGGGTGTCAAGTGGTTTGGCTGGCAATGCACCAAAGGAAAGATACTATACGTCAACCTGGAGCTTGACAGAGCATCTTGTCTGCACCGTTTCAAGGACGTGTACACCGCAATGCACCTAGAGCCTGATAACCTCAACAGCATAGACATATGGAACTTGCGAGGTCACAGCGTGCCAATGGACAAGCTTGCGCCAAAGCTTATACGCCGAGCAAGCAAGAAGAATTACATTGCCGTGATAATAGACCCTATCTACAAGGTCATAACAGGCGATGAGAACTCAGCAGACCAAATGGCACACTTTTGCAACCAGTTTGACAAGGTATGCACAGAGCTTGGCTGTGCGGTCATATACTGCCACCACCACTCAAAGGGATCGCAGGGCGGTAAGCGTTCAATGGACAGAGCCAGCGGTTCAGGAGTATTCGCCCGTGACCCTGACGCACTTCTTGACCTTTCAGAACTTGACATCTCAGACAGCCTTTACAAGCAGCAGGAGGACGAAACTGTTTGCCGTATCTGCGAGAACTGGATGAGGAGATTTTACAGAAATACTGATGAGCTTTGTTCACAGGACGATCTTGTTACGCCGTCAAAAATGCTTGAGATAACACACAAGTACCTGCACCCGAACTCATACAAGCTTATGATGGCCGACATAGACAAGGCTAAGCTTGCGGTAAGAAACCGCACGGCGTGGCGTATAGAGGGTACTCTGAGAGAGTTCCCGAAATTTGCTCCCCTCAATATGTGGTTTGATTATCCTGTTCACAGAGAGGATACCGTGGGCGTGCTTAAAGACTGCGAGGTAGAGGACATCTCACCGAATTGGAAGAAGAATTTCAGCAAGAAGAAGACCAATGAAGACCGCAGCAAGGAACGCAAGGAGAGCATTGAAACAGCTTTCAGCGGTGTGCAGGAGAACGGCAAGTGCCGCATTTCTGAGCTGGCGGAGTATCTTGCAGTTACCGAAAAGACAGTGCGTTCAAGGTTAAAAGAGCATGGTGATTTTTGGATAGATGGCGGAGAATGCGGCTTAAAAAAATGAGTGAAAGAAAGGAAAAAGTCGAGAAAATTTACTTTGAAACGGAAAGGAAAAAATCGAGTAAGTGTAAGGAAAATATCGGTGTTTTCCCTTGGGAAGAAAATGTCGACAAAATACCGACTTTTTCCCGAGGGAAGAAAAAGTATATTATTACATAATATATATTTTCGGGCATAAGCCGCCCGAAAATCTATTCTGAAATAATAAGGCGGCTAGCACACCGACCACACGAGAGGAGCAGATAACAATGACTGAATTTTTTATGGCAATGATACCGCCAACAGCTACGGCGCAGGAACATAAGGTGGCAGTAAGAAATGGCAAGCCGATATTTTATGACCCACCCGATGTCAAGGCGGCAAAAGAAAAGCTCACGGCAAACCTAGCAAGGCACAGACCGCCTGAGAAGTACATCTGTGGGATAAGGCTGATAACAAAGTGGTTATTTCCAAATGACGGCAAGCACAAGGACGGAGAGTACAAGATCAGCAAGCCTGACACAGACAACCTGCAGAAGATGTTCAAGGACTGCATGACAAAGCTTGACTTCTGGACAGATGACCAGCTTGTGGCGAGTGAGATATGCGAGAAGTTTTGGGCGGACATACCCGGCATTTATGTGAGGATAGAGGAGCTATGACGATACACGAGGTAAAGAAAAGTCTTGGACGCAGGGTGAGCTACAACGGCTCCGACTGCTACGAGCTGACAGGGTGCATTATCCGCAAGAGCAGTAAGACAGGTCAGTTCTTCTATCAGGCAGAGATCGCTGACAAGACTTGTGGCAACACGTTGGTGTATTGTAGGCTGGAAGAGTTGAGGTGTGAGGAGGCAAAAGAGTGAAAACACATAATCTGAAACTTAGCATAGAATTTTGTGACGCCGTTCTGAGCGGTGAGAAAACTTTCGAGGTCAGAAAGAATGACAGAGGTTTTCAGACAGGAGATCTGATAAGATTTATACCGACTGACGGAACGTCTTATCGTAGCTCAGACGGCACAGTAAGAGAACACGCAAAACATGAGATATCAGGACATACATACAAGATAACATATATCCTCAACGGCTGGGGAATAAAGAACGGGTATGTTGTGCTGGGAATAAGAGAGGAGGTATCCTATGGAAAGAAACGACCCAATGACCATGTCACGCCTGAAAGCCTACCGCAGGAACGCCTCAGCCATTGAGGACATCAAGACAGAGCTTTCAGGCAAGTACGTTGCCGACAGTATCAGCGTATGCACTCCGCCGTCCTACACACCACACAGCACACGCATAGAGGGCTTTCTGCCAAGCGGTGATACACTTTCATTGCTGTGCGAGCAGGCACGGCTAGAGCGTGAGCAGAGGACTGTGGAGGAGTTTATCAAGGGGATAGAGGATAGACAAATGAGGAAGATATTTGTACTCAGGTTTGTAAAGGGATTGACTTGGATACAGATAGGACACAGGGTCGGAGGTACAGCGGACGGCTGTAGAATGGCAGTCAAAAGATATTTGAAAAAATAATCAAGTGTGTTCGTTTTGTTCGTTTTGGGTGTGATATAATTATACTGAGGAAAGTGTAGATGTACCTCTGACTTGTACTTTCATTGAAGTCACCTCCAATTTTCTAAGCCCCGTAAGGGGCTTATGCAGAACGTGAGTGCATGAGCTTGCGTTCTGTTCCATACGGTCAGTTGGTTGCCCGTAAAAGCCAACACATAATATTTGAACCGCCGCCAAGCTTTCGGGCTTCGGGCGGTGTATGCAGGTCGAGAGCGTGCCAGCTTAACATCTGCTCCACCATTTACAAAACTCCTTATAATATATTTGTGAGAGGCACTCCTATGGGGTGTCTTTTGCGTTGTGATTAATACATATATTACAATAGAGTAATCAATTTTGTAATTAAATATTAACTTGACAAGTTATTTGCAAGGATATATAATTAATTTGTTATCCTATATTTTGTGGGGGGTGAGTATCATTGGATGAAGAAAGAGTAAAAAAAGCAACAGGTCTTGAAAAGCTGATTGTATATGTTAGAAAACATTTTTGGACATGGTTTATATATGCAATAACCACTTCACTTATATTGTTGGTAGCTTTTAGTTTAATTTATGATAAAAATATAGAATTATCAATTATAAATAGTTGGGTTGGAATTATACTTGGATTAGTTGCTCTTGTTGCTACTGTTTTTTCACTTGGGTTAAGTTTTTATAACTTTGATAAACAAAATGAGTTGGATACTCAAAATCAAATACTTATGAACAAAATATTGAATAATACAGCAGAAACTAAGGAGCAACTAGTCAAATATGGTCTTAGCAATAACTCTATAAAGATACAATCACAAGATGATGTTCGTAATAAAACTGATTTGGATAAGATTTCAAAGGCTTTGACATTTGAGATAAATAACAAGGGTGATGGCGATGATTAATGAGAGAATTAATATTGTACCAATTATAGCTGCAGATATTTCTGGCGATGGATATAATATTACCAATCAATTTGATGAGATAACGATAAAAAAAGGTGCTGTTGGTGAATTTTACATTGACTTTATTACGAGTGCCGTTGTAAATAAGAAATACGATATTAGATATGTTTTAGTAAGAAAAGTCAGCGAAGGCATTGAGGCTCTCCACATTGATAGTTTTATAATCCCTCCATCCAAAGAATTTCTTGAGTCACGAAAAGCTAGCCAAAAAAGAGTGTCGAATGAATGGTCTTTTGGTAAGGGACAAATTATTTTTGGTCATACAAAAGTAAGAATGGACTACAAAACAATAAACAAGAGTGGCGAATATGGAATATTAGCTTTTGCAAAAGAGTCTGAGTCAGATACAGATGATGTTGAATTAACTCCTGATAATTTGATTTGCGAACGACATTTTTTTGTTAATGTCAAAGAATAGAGATTGGCTATTTTTATGCTTGTAAAATAACTTAAAGCTCCGCTTGCCGGGGCTTTTTTATACCCAAAAGAACAAAAAAACGAGGTGAGGTGAATGCCGAATGAAAAGAATTTAATAGTTCCAAGCTCGAGTGAAGCTCGAAAAAACGGCTCAAAAGGCGGTAAAAAATCAGGCGAAGTCCGCAGGCGTAAAAAGACTATGAAACAGGTAATGGACTTCCTGCTTGAACAGCCTGCCAATACCAGAGCGGACTATGAGTTTCTCGTTGAGCAGGGCATTGACCTTAACAGCCTTGACCCTGACTTCATAAATAATATGCTTCTTGTGAATGCGGCTCTTATGGCAAGGGCTAAACAAGGGGACGTTGCGGCGGTGAAAGAGCTGCGTGACATTATCCGTGATGACGATATGCTCAAACATAAGATAAAATACGATAACGCAAGGCTCAGGCTTGAAAAACAAAAGCTTGAGCCTGTTTCTATGCCTGATAAGGTGTACAGCGGTATCCCTGCGAGCCTTGTTGCTCCTACGTTCTCGCCTGTCCTGTTCGATATTGCAGAGCAGGAACATTCCGAGTATGTTTTCCCCGGCGGACGTGGCTCGACTAAATCTTCATTCTGCGGTCTGAACGTTATCGACCTGCTCATGAAGAACGAGAATATGCACGTCTGTGTTCTGCGTGCTGTGGCGAATACTCTTAAAGACAGCGTTTATTCTCAGATACTCTGGGCAATATCTGCACTTGGTCTTGATGATGAGTTTGCCTGCACAAAGTCGCCCCTTGAGATCACACGCATTTCAACAGGGCAGAAAATATACTTTCGTGGTGCTGATGACCCGCACAAGATAAAGTCTATCAAGCCGCCTTTTGGCTATATCGGCATCGTGTGGTTTGAGGAGCTTGACCAGTTCGGCGGTGAAGAAGCTGTGCGAACGATAGAACAGTCTGTTATAAGAGGCGGCGAGAGAGCCTACAAATTCAAGTCTTTCAACCCTCCGAAGTCGGCTCAGAACTGGGCGAATAAGTACATCAAAGTGCCGAGAACGGACAGACTCGTTACCGAAAGCACCTATCTAACTGTGCCGAAAAAGTGGCTTGGCAAGCCTTTTCTTGATGATGCCGAATTTCTCAAAGAAACCAATCCCACTGCCTATGAGAACGAGTATATGGGCGTTGCAAATGGTACTGGTGGCAATGTTTTTGATAACGTCCTCATAAGAGAGATAACCGACGACGAGATAGCGCAGTTCGATAACATCTATAACGGCGTTGACTGGGGCTGGTATCCCGACCTTTACGCTTTTGTCAGAGTGCATTATGCCCCTGCTCAGCACACGCTGTTCATATGGCAGGAGTACACCTGCAACAAAACAAAGAATATTGATACCGCAAAGCATTTGCTGGAGCTTGGTATCACGGCAAACGATATTATCACCTGCGACAGTGCAGAGAATAAGTCTGTTGAGGATTACAGAGCATACGGCTTGCTTGCGAGAGGTGCAGAGAAAGGTCCTAACAGCAGGGAGTATTCATATAAGTGGCTGCAATCTCTGCGAAGTATCGTTATAGATAACAAGCGTTGTCCTGTGGCTTGCGAGGAGTTCATCAACTGCGAGTATGACAGGGATAAAGAGGGCAATGTTATAAGCGGCTATCCCGACGGCAATGACCACGTTATCGACGCCGTTCGGTATGCAATGGAAAGAGTATGGAAAAGGCGGGGTCAGTAAGCTATGGGCATTATTTCAAAAATAAGGGAGTGGATAAGCAGAATGCTTTCAAAGTCAGATATAAAGGGCGTTTACGGTATTGATATCGCCGTGACGGACAGTATGATAAGATCTATTGACAAGTGGGACAGAATGTATGCAGGCAAGGCAGCACCCAAGGGAGTTCACTCTCTGCGGCTTGAACACGCTGTGGTGAGGGAGTTTGCAAACACGGCTATCAATGAAATGACACTGAAAGTTTCCAATGATAAGCTTGATACCATAACGAAAAACGCCCTTGAAAACCTCAACAAAAATCTGCAAAGAGGTCTTGCAACAGGAGCAATGATAATAAAGCCGCTGGGTGCTGATAAGGTGCAGTATGTTCCACAGTCGCAGTTCATTCCTGTAGAGTATGACGTGAACGGCAGGCTTATAAAGGTCATTTTCCCTGAGATAAAACGCATGGGCGATAATGATTACCGCATAAGGCTTGAATATCACGCTCTGGACTATGAAAAAGGGCTGACTATCACAAACAGGGCTTTTCGCTCCAATGACGGCGTGTCTCTTGGTGCTGAGATACCTCTCACGGCTGTTTCAGAGTGGGCGGAGCTTATCCCTCAGGTGGCCTATCCCCTTATGCTGCGACCCTCTTTCGGCTATTATGTCAACCCTATCGACAATACAGTTGACGGTTCACATTCAGGCGTATCAGTGTTCGCAGGGGCGGAAGAAGTCATAAGAAAAGCTGATATCCAATTCGGCAGGCTCGATTGGGAGTTTGAATCGGGAGAACGTGCAATAGACGTTGACGAGGCTGTGCTAAGACCTGTGACAGACCCGTTCACAGGTAAGAAGCGTGCAGAAATGCCAAAGCTCAATGAACGGCTTTTCAGAGGGGTAAATGTGTCGGCTGGCACGAGCGGTGACTTTTATCACGAGTTCTCACCGCAGTTAAGACAGGCTGATTTTATCGCAGGACTTGAAGAATACAAGCGTGAGATAGAATTTACTGTGGGGCTGTCCTATGGGGATATCTCAAACCCTCAGACAGTTGACAAGACGGCAACGGAGATAAAGTCCTCAAAGCAGAGAAAGTTCGATACTGTCACGGCGATACAGAATAACCTTCGTGTCTGCCTTGAAGACCTGTGCTATTCGCTGGCGTTCTATAATGGGCTTACTCAAAGCGGTTATGAGCTGTCTGTGAACTTTGAGGACAGTATCCTTGCTGATGATGAAACAAAGCGTGCAAGCGACCGTCAGGACGTTTCTATGGGCATTATGCCACTGTGGGAATACCGAATGAAATGGTATGGCGAGGACGAGGAAACGGCTAAGAAAATGACCTCCGACAGCACCGCAGAGGTTATAGAATAATGCTCAAAGCAAGCGAGATAGAGCGAGTTTCAATGGCTCTTGACAACCCCCTGCGTGACCTTGAAATGCAGATAATGGAGGACATCGTCCGCAGGATAAAGATAAACGGTGAGATAACACGTTCGGCGGATTGGCAGATATACAGGCTTCACGAGCTTGGCATGAGCAAGCGTGAGATAAAGAAAGCCATAGCCGATAACCTTGACCTCTCCAAAGACGAGATAAAAGAGCTGTACAATGATATCCTGCAAAAAGGCTATGAATGGGACGATAGTATATACAGGACCAAAGGCAAGGCACGGATCCCCCTTGAAGAAAATGAGGGTCTGCAAAGGCTGTTGTCGGCTGTATCGGAGCAGACTTCGGGGGAGCTTAAAAACATATCTCAGTCACTCGGATTTGCAGTAAAACAGCCTGACGGCAAACTTAAATTCACGCAGGCGGCAGACTTCTATCAGCAGAACCTTGACAACGCCATAATGGGCATAGCGAGCGGAGCGTTCGATTACAATACGGTCATAAAGAAAGTCATTTCGGATATGACGAACTCAGGTCTTCGCACTGTGGACTATGCCACAGGCTGGAGCAACAGGGCAGACGTAGCCGCAAGGCGTTCGGTGATGACAGGGCTTTCACAGCTAACCGCAAAAATGAATGAGGACAACGCCAAAGAGCTTGGCACAGACTTTTTTGAAGTCACTTGGCACAGCGGAGCAAGACCCTCTCACCAAGAATGGCAGGGCAAAGTCTACAGCAAAAAAGAGCTTGAAACTATCTGCGGTCTTGGTACTGTGACAGGTCTGTGCGGAGCGAATTGCTATCACGATTATTACCCCTTTATCCCCGGCATATCTGAGCGTTCCTATACAGATGAAGAGCTTGCGCAGATGAATGCAGAGGAGAACAAGCCTGTTAAATACGGCGATAAAGAGTACACAAAGTATGAAGCTTTACAGCGACAAAGAAAGCTTGAAACTGCAATGAGAGCCCAGCGGCAGAAGATACATCTTCTTGAAGAGGCAGGCGCAGACGAGGAGGATATCATCAACGCACGCTGTAAATATCGTGGCACTTCCCAGGAGTACACGAGGTTTTCAAAAGCAATGGGTCTGCCTCAGCAGAGAGAGCGTGTGAACGCAGACGGACTGGGGAATATGGGGGTGGGAAAAAACAAGATAGACTTGACGCAAAAAGATTATAGTGATATAATTGATATGAAAGGTAAGATGTCTGATATAGACGTGCGAAAGTGGTATAGACACCATAACAAAAATATCCCTCAGCTTATTGACAAAAGCAAGTCTATTGAAGAGCAGGCAAGGCAAGCTTGTGAACTGCGTAACAAGTATCGCTTTCAGGCAAGAGAGTTAATGGAAGATCAAAAAGCTCGTAAAACCCTTGACCAGACCGAACCTATCATTTCTTTTGAAGACTTGGTGTCAAATAAAATGGTACGAAAAAACATGAGCAGAGAAGAAGCTATAGCAGACACTTTGAAGACCGCTGTAAAAACACGAAGATCAGTAGATAAAAGGTATGGATTGGATGATCAGCAATGAAGAAATATGAATACAATATTTGCACGGCTGCGGACAAAGAAATTTTTGATAAGCAATGTGCAGCATTGGAAAAGCATATCCCAGGCATTGAACGGTCCGATATGCTGACAGATGTTGACGGCTCACAAACGCAGATATACACATTAAACGGAAAGAAGATAATCGTACACAACAGTTATTATATTGACGCTGTGTACATTGATTCAGAAGTTGAACTTACAGAGTATTTCAAATGATAACTTTACCGCTTGACTAATGTCGGGCGGTATTTTTATACCCAAAATCAGAAAGGACGGATAAATATGAATTTCGGACAGGCAATTGAAGAAGCAAAGAGAGGTAAGAAAATAGCAAGAAAAGGCTGGAACGGCAAAGGACAGTATGTTGAGCTTGCCACTAATGTTAGTTATAAATCACCTAATGGTACTGTGACAAATGTAAACCATAAGGATATGGGCAATAAAGCATTAGCGTTTGTGGGAACTTCTGGCGTACAACTTGGCTGGCTTGCAAGTCAAGCAGATATGCTGTCGGAAGATTGGCAGACAATGGACTAATCAAATATCGGAACTAAGCACCTTAACGGGTGCTTTTTTCATACCATTTCGTCCTTGATATGACGTTAAACTGTCAGACTTTCACACCGCAGACAGAGCGGTATATAAGCTATGTAGAAAGGACAAACATATGAAAAACATTTTTGAGATCCTTGCCGCTCTGGGTATCGTTATCCCTGAGGACAAGAAACAGGACATCACAAAACAGGTGGCAGAGAATTATAAGACTGTGGCTGAGTTTGAAAAGGTGAAAAGCCGCCTTGAGGTGGAGCGTGATAACTATAAGGACAGCCTTGATACCGCACAGAACTCTCTCAAAGAATTTGAGGGCGTGGACGTCAAGGAGCTTAACGGCAAAGTCGCACAGCTCACCGCTGACCTTGCTAAGAAAGATACCGAGTATCAGGCGAAGATATCTGATATGGAGTTTGACGCTACCCTTGATAACGCTATCTCGGCAAGCAAGGCAAGAAACGTCAAGGCTCTTAAAGCTTTGCTTGATGTGGAAACTCTCAAAGCTTCCAAAAATCAGGCTGAGGATATCAAGACGGCTATCGAGAACGTGAAGAAAGATAACGATTATCTTTTTGAAAGTTCCGAGCCTATCAAGAACCCGGTTGCTCCCACAGGTACGCCTGCCGCAGGTGAAGTGAGCAAGGAAACCTTTGCAAAAATGGGGTATATGCAGAGGTTGGAACTTAAACGAACAGACCCCGAAAAATACGAACAGTTGAAAGGATAGGATATTATGAAAATGACAAATGGCATTAGAATTTCTATGCAGTATTTCGCAGAGCAGACAAAGATCACCGACCTTATCGATCCTGAGGTAATGAGTGATATGATCGACGCAAAGATAGAGTCTAAGATAACTGTATCTCCCTTTGCGAAGATAGACAGAACGCTCGTTGGCGTGCCTGGCGACACTATCACAGTGCCGCAGTATAAGTATATCGGCGACGCAGTTGATGTTGCAGAGGGCGTTGAAGCCGAAACTGTCAAGCTTGAAACAGACTCCACTCAGGCTAAGGTAAAGAAAGCCATGAAAGCGGTGGAGATAACCGACGAGGCTGTTCTCAGCGGCTATGGCAACCCTGTAGGTCAGGCGACTTCACAGCTTGCAATGTCTATCGCTTCTAAGGTGGACGCAGACAGCATGGACGCACTTATGAAAGCTCAGCTCATCTATGACGGCTCGGCTTCTGCTATCTCTTACAGCGGCATTGTTGACGCTGTTGACAAGTTCAATGAGGAGCTGAATACCGAAAAGGCTATGTTTATTAATCCTCATCAGAACTCACAGCTCAGAAAGGACCCGAACTTCATTTCAGCAGATAAGTATGACGGCAATGTGGTCATGACAGGCGAGATAGGCAAAATAGCGAATTGCCGTATCGTTCCGTCAAAGAAGGTTTCACTTAACGAGGCTATCCCGGAACAGTATGTGAGAGTTGACAGCGACGCAGAGGGTGCAAAGGAAGTCGTTGCGGACAGCACAGCTTCACCAACTGCTTCACAGATAAAGCTCGGCTCAGTAACGCCTTGTGCAGATGGCTACACTCCAAAGGTGGGTGACTATGTTGTAAAGAACGCCGCTGTCAAGGCTGGCACTTTCTACACATGCCCTATCATCAAGCTCAACGCTGATACTGAAACAGAGGACGAAACATCAGCTCTGACTATCTACCTCAAGCGTGACACCAACGTTGAAAAAGAGAGAAGAAGCACAAAGCGCTGCACAGATATATCTGCTGACAAGCATTACACTGTGGCTATTTCAGACCAGTCAAAGGTAGTGCTTGCAAGATTCAAGAAGTAAAGAGGTGCGGCAGTATGAAAGCATATGCAAACGAGAGCTATTATATAGGCGTTTATCTTTGCGGCAGAGAGCCTGACATATCTGCCGCTTTTGACTTCTATGCAATGCAAGCCACAAGCCTTATGAAGCAATATACCCTTGACAACGTTGACGAGAACGATATCCCCGAAGAAGTGAAAATGTGCTGCTGCGAGCTTGCGGAGAATATCTTCAAGGCAGAGCAGGAGTGTGGCACTCAGGGGGTATCTTCCGAAAGCGTTGGGGGTTGGTCAAAGTCATATGAAAGCTCAGATATCCGCAGGCAGAACGCTGACAGAGCCGTTCACGATATCGTATACAAATGGCTCAGCGGAACAGGGCTGCTTTACAGAGGGGTGAGATAAATGCTTGCGAACAGCGATTGCACGGTGTATCTTTTTGACAAGCAGACAGAGGGATTTGTGCGGAAGTATGCAGAGAAAGTTTACTGGTGTGAGAATAAGTCGGGAAGTATCGTGAAAAGCGGTATGCAGACCTCAGATAGCACAAGGGTGTATTTCTATGACGATAATGTACCGAAAACCCCTGCAAAGGATATGCTTGTGAAAGGAAAGTGCGAGTTTGAGTTCGACAACCAAACGCCGCAGAGCATATCTGAGAGCATGAAAATGTTCCGTGCGGAGTATGACTTTGTTACGGTAATGAGCATTGATGATTATATGTTCGGCGGTCTGCCACATATGGAGGTGAGCGTGAAATGAAGATAGGTCAGCCTATGGACAGCAGGGCTATCACTTGGGACAAGTCCTTTGCAGGCAAGTATTCAGAACGCTTTGATAAGGCTCAAAAGTTCATTGACGCCGAGTGCATAAGGCATATGGTGAAGTATACACCTACCCTCAGCACTAATCTGAGAAAGTCTGCCACGAGAGGCACAAAAATAGGCAGCGGTAAGATACAGTATCTTGCACCTTACGCACGCTATCAGTATTACGGCAAGCTTATGGTATCCTCTGTTACAGGCTCGTCTTACGCCCGACATGGAGAAAAGAAAGTGCTGACGGACAAAGACCTTGTTTACAGCACTTTTAAAGAGCCACTTGCCGGCAAGCTTTGGTTTGAGCGAATGAAAGCCGACAAGAAACAGCAAATACTCAGAGGAGCGGCGGCGATAATGGGAGGCAAAGCGAAATGAACATAATCGAGCTTGTGAAAGATATTTTGCAGCAGTTCCCGAAAATATCGGAGGTCTGCAACGATATCCATATCGACTTTACCGACGATACGCCAACAAATTACGGCTTGTCCTCAACAGGCGACAGCCTTATAAGCTCTGATATTCTGGGCGGTCAGACAAGACAGCATAACTTCATTCTCTATGCGGTGTATCAGTCTATGAACGACTTTGACAGAATGTCAAACAGCGGCGTACTGCTTGAATTGCAGATGTGGCTTGAAAGCTATGCAGACAAGCATAGAGATACCACGTTCACTACCATAACAGAGGACGAGGAAAGGACAGGCGTTCTTGAAAAGCTCACCTGTGCAAACGGAATGATATATGCAATACCAAACGAAAACACAAACGATACTGTGCAGTATCAATTGCAGATAGCGGCACAGTATCAGATATAAAAGGAGGAAAACATATGCCTGATTATTCATACAAGAGCGGAAAGCTCAACAGAAGTCATCTTCTGCATTATCTTGATACTACATTCGCAGCGGTCGCTTCATCACCAAGCTGGTATCTTCTCGGTAAGGACGTTGAGGACGCAAGTGTGGCACTCAACCCTGACACTTCCACAAAGAAGAATATCCTTGATGAAACCACAGTTGAGGACAATGGCTATGAGCCTGAGTTCGACCTTGACACATTCTATGCAAAGCCAGGTGACGCACTTTACGAAAAACTCAAGGATATCATGATGAATCGTCTTACCGGTGACGCCTGCAAGACAAGCGTGCTTGAAGTTATCGTTGACAAGACCACAGGTGCGTATGACGCATGGACGGAAGATGTCATAGTCAAGCCGCAGTCTTATGGCGGACCGCAGGGGGGCGTAAATATCCCGTTCAACTGCACCTTTGCAGGAAACAGAGTGAAAGGCTCTGTCACATTTGCGGCAGGCGTGCCAACGTTTGCAAAGACTACGGAAGAATAAACTATATGACAAACATATGAAAGCACTTCGTTCAGAGCGGAGTGCTTTTTGTTTGCCATAATACAGAAAGGATGATAAAAATGTCAATGCAGTCAATAGATTTTAACAGCGGCAATTACAAAGAGTACGCTATAAACGGCGACGAGAACAGAGTTATAAGGATAAACGTGTCAGACGTTGGTATCATCACAAGGATACAGGACGCTATGAGCAAGGCTGACAATATCGCAGAAGAAGTGTCAGAACGTGAGAAGAACGAGGACAGAACTCAGCTTCTCAAAGAGTATGACCAGCGTGCAAGAGAAATGGTCAATGACATATTTGGAAGCAATGTGTGTACGGCGGCGCTCGGAAGCGTGAACGTGTTCTCTATGGCTTCAAACGGCAAGCCTGTGCTTGTGAACTTCCTTGAAGCGCTTCTTGTTGTGGTGGTGCAGGAGATAAAGTCAGCACAGACGGCGGCTCAGATAAAGCTCGAAGAAAAGGTGGAGAAGTACACCGCACCTGTTATCGCTCATCAACATATTGCTCAGCCTGCGGTCAATGTGGCGGAGCTTTCTGACGAAGACAAAAAGGCTCTGCTCAGGGAGCTGCTGAAATGATAGGCAACTTGCCAACAGCCCTTGAAATAGACGGCAAAGAGTATGCCATACGCTCAGATTTTCGGGTCATACTGCGGATATATTCAGCCTTTGCAGACCCCGAACTTGACGAGCGTGAAAAGTGCTATGTGTGTCTTAAATGTCTTTATGTCGAGGATATCCCACGAGAACATTTGCAGGAGGCTGTTGACAAGGCTTATTGGTTTGTTGGCGGTGGAGATGTTCCGCAGGAGAGCGTTCAGCCTGCAAAGACTATTGATTGGGAGCAGGACGAGAGTATTATTTTTCCTGCGGTGAACAAGGCGGCAGGCTTTGAAACGAGGACGGTAAAATATCTTCATTGGTGGACTTTTCTTGGCTATTTCAATGAGATAGGCGAGGGGCTTTTTTCGTCTGTTATAGGCATACGGCAAAAGCTTAACAAGGGCAAAAAGCTTGAAAAATATGAGCAGGAGTTTTACAGAAACCACCGCAATATGATAGACCTTAAACGAAAGCTCTCAGCAGAAGAGCAGAGGGCTGAAAACGAGGACAAAGAGTTTCTGAAACAACTGACGGGAGGTGAATGACAATGGCTGACGGGTGCTTGAATTTTGACACCAACATAAACAGCGAGGGCTTTGAAAAGGGCTTGAAAAGCCTTTCCGATATGGTGGGGGATATCAAGCCAAAGCTAAAAAGCCTTGCAATGGCTGTGACGGCTGCATTCTCCGTCAAGAAGCTTGTGGACTTCGGCAGGCAATCCATAGAAACAGCCTCAGACCTTGCGGAAGTTCAGAACGTTGTTGATACGGCTTTCGGAGAGTCCAAGCAGAAAATGGAGGACTTCGCTGACACTGCTGTAAAAACCTATGGTATTTCAAAGCTTACTGCCAAACAAACAGGTTCAAACTTCATGGCAATGGCGGCAGGAATGGGGCTTGCCAATGACAGTGCAAGCGATATGGCTATGGCTCTTACAGGGCTGTCGGCGGATATGGCTTCGTTTTATAACGTTGGTCAGGACGTAGCAAGCACGGCTCTGAAATCAATTTTTACAGGGGAAACTGAGACCCTCAAACAGTTCGGTATCGTTATGACGGACGCCAACTTGCAGGCGTATGCGCTTTCAAAGGGTATAACGAAGTCAACTGCCGATATGTCGCAGGCTGAAAAAGTTCAACTGAGATACAACTACGTTATGTCACAGACGGCTCTTGCACAGGGGGACTTTGCAAAGACTTCTGACAGCTGGGCGAACCAAACTAGAATACTCTCTGAGCAATGGAAAGAGTTCGGAGCGACTATCGGCACTGTGCTGATGAACGTTCTTCTGCCTGTTGTCAAGGCGATAAACAGTCTGCTTTCACAGCTCATAGCTTTGGCACAGGGTGCGGCGCAGGCGCTCTCAGAGGCGTTCGGCTTTGAACTAAGCAGCAGTGCAGACGAGGCTCAAAGCATAGTGAAAAGCACCTCTCAGGCGGCGGATAATTACAGCGATATAGCCGACAATGCACAGCAGGCTCAGGAGGCACAGGAAGGCTCTCTTGCAAGCTTTGACCAGATGAACAAGCTGAATGATGAGAGCAAGTCAGACAGCACTGGGGTCAGCGGAGCCGGGGAGATAATGCAGCCTTCCGGGACTAGCGTTGAGGTGGATACGGGAAAGGCAGATAAAAAGCTGTCTGACTTTTTCAAATCAGTAAGAACTCAGTTTGAAAAGCTTGCAGACTATCTTGATAAGAATTTTAAGCCTATTTTCGCTGATATATGGAGCGGACTTGAAAGAGAGAGCATTGAACTTGCTCAGATACTCGGCGGAGTTTTCAGCGATATAAAGTCGCTTTCCGAGCCGCTCAAAGCTTATTTTATAAACGATTTTACACCGCTTATGCAGACCGCTTTCAGCACGCTTGGCAAGATAGGCATAGGACTTTTTGACAGCTTCAACAAGGTGTTTTCTGATATCTGGAATGTGGCAGTGTTCCCTATACTGCAAAACTTTCTCACTGTAGGATTACCCCTAATAACGGATTTTGGCACGCAGGTATGGAACACTCTCGGCGTACTGTTTGACAACATAAAAGAGATCTTCGATACCTTGTGGAACGGCGTTGCACAGCCTGTGTTGAATGCCTTGAAAACACTGTGGTGCGATACTTGGCAGAGCATTTCAGACTTTTGGAACGAGTGGGGACAGCCTATATTTGACGGCATAAACGAGGGTATAACCACCACAAAGAACGTATTCCTCAACCTGTGGGAAACAGTCTTGAAACCTGTGTTTGACAAGCTCATGGACGTGGCTGACAGCGTTTGGACGGAGCACTTGAAACCTCTGCTTGACGAGTTTCTCGACTTTGTTGGAACGTTTATCACAAGCGTTCTGAGCATTTACAACAAAGCCATAGCACCTGTTGTGAACTGGCTTGTGAGCATACTCGGACCGATAGTCAGCAGTGTGCTTGGCAAGATAATAAAGACAGTGGGCAATGTCATAAGCAATATAATTGACGCCGTGAAGAACATCATTTCAGCACTTAAAGGCGTTGTGTTGTTCATAGCGGGAGTGTTCACCGGTGATTGGAAAAAAGCTTGGCAGGGTGTAAAGAAGATCTTCAAAGGCGTATGGGACGCACTTGTTGACATAGCAAAAACACCTATTAATTTGATAATCGGGCTTATAAATGGTCTGACAGGTGCAGTTGAGGACGCTTTGAATTGGATAATCGACGGCATAAACGAGCTGAGCTTCACGACGCCTGATTGGCTTCCCGGTGATCTTGGCGGTCAGACATTTGGCTTTGACCTAAGCCAAATTGATATCCCCGAAATACCCAAACTTGCTCAAGGTGCAGTAATACCGCCGAACTCTGAGTTCCTTGCAGTTCTGGGCGATCAGAAGCGTGGCACGAATATCGAGGCACCGCTGGATACTATCACGCAGGCTGTTTTGCAGGCTCTTGTGTCTTACGGCGGAGCGGGCGGAAATCAGAAGATAAGCGTTACCATACCGCTTACGCTCAACGGCAAGACTATCACACAGATAGTTATTGATGATATCAACGACTATATCAAGCGCAACGGCAGGTCGCCAATAAGGGCATAGGAGGTGCAGAAAATGAAAAGCAGAGGACTTATATTCGGCAGCGAAAGGGTCGCCACACCTGCGGAAGTGAGCTTTACAAACAACAAGATATGGTCGAACAATGCAGGGCGGACGGCTAACTGCAAAATGGTGGGCGATATAAGAGCCATAAAGAAAACTGTCACGCTGAAATGGTATCATCTCACAGGTGAGGAGACGGCAAAGCTCAATGAGTATATCTCCAACGTTGACAGTCCGTTTTTCAGTATCACGCTCCTTGATGAAACATTTCAGGAAAGCACTTTTGACGTTTACGCAAGCGACCCAACTTATGAGGTTTTCGGCTGGGACGAGAACAAACAGTTCTGCAAAGGCGTTGCGGTGGATTTGATAATGCAGTAAGGGGGCGTTTGAATGTACAAAACAGGGGAGCTTGTGGCTCAGCGTATCGAGAGCTATTGCCGTACTTGGCGGCTGTGGATAGAGAATGCAGAGGGCGTTATATCAGGTGACAGCATTATGTCAGCTGACAGCTCCATGCAGGCAACATCACTTTCAGACGACATCGAGCTGGGCGCCGTGTGTTCGCAATCGTGGAACATGACAATAAGTGACACTGAGACAGCGTTTCTTGGCAAAGAGTATGACCTTTCCTTGTACCTTGCGGACTTTACCAGCGAAACCACCTACTCCACCCTAGAAGCCTACACCTACGCTGAGCTTTCAAAGCTGACAGTGGAGCAGATAAGCAAGCTTGGAGAGGTGCTTGACGGAGAGAGAATACTCCTTGGGCGTTTTACCTGCGTGAAGTCGAAAAAGTCGGGCGGAAATACTGAGGTTACTTTTGCGGATAGGCTGTATTTTTCGGACAAGACCTATGTGCCAAAGGTCAAGCTACCTGCGTGGTCAAAAGCTGTTGAAGACGATATCTGCAAGCAGCTCGGTCTTTCAAACGGCAACGACTACACCATCCCTCCAAAGCTGCGTGCAAAGGGCGGAGCAAGGCTCTACGGCAAGGGGCATATACGCCTAAAGACCGCAAACTTCGACTTCAAAATAAGCTCTATACCCAAAGACACCACAATGCGGCAGATGCTCAGCTACATCGCCTCGGCACAAGGCGAGTTCGGCTTTGTTGACCGATACGGCAGATACGTCCGCAAATGGTACGGCTCGAGCGTGAAGATACTGGACAACAACACTATCGACCTGCCAACACTCAGCGAACGGCAAAATGTGATAGTCGGTATCATCTGCAAGGTCAGCGACAGCGAAACTCTGCGGCTGGGCAACACCACAGGCTCGGCAGGGCGTGTGCTGGAGTTTGAAAATCCGTATATGACAATGTCGCTGCTGCGGTCATTGTGGCATAGGGTAGGCGGCTTTTCGTGGTATACAACGGAGCTTTTTCACCGCCTTGGCGACCCCCGATTTGACGTCGGGGACGTTGTGACATACGTCAGCGACAGCGGCGAAAGCTATGATATACCAATAACTAACATAGGATTCAATTTTGACGGCGGACTTTCAGCTGATATTTCTGCGGTGGGTCTGTCGGTGGAAGAACAGCTTTAGGAGGCGAGATAATGGACGAAAATGAGATAACAACTGTGGCTGATACGCAGGCGGAGAATACTGCCGATACAGCAGACACAGGTCAGACAACGCCCACCACCGAGGAGCTTATCCAGCAGCTCACGGCGAGGGTGGCAGCTCTTGAAGAAATAGTGGGCGAGGAGGAGTATGAGCTGCGGTACTCGGGCGAACAGACGGACGAGCTTTTAGACGGCGGTACAGCGGTGTTTCGTGCAAAGACAGCGGCGCAGATAGTAAGCCTTGTGAACAGGCTCTACCCACTGTATATGCGGTGGGGGTCTTTCACGGTGAATATGAAGGTCAACGCCGACAACGGTTCCCAGTGGTCATACAATACACGCACAGGAATGATACCCTCGGGGGTCACTAACCCTGCGGTGTTTATGGTGTGTGACTGGGGCAAAAAGCACTTCAAGTCGCAGAGTTTTCAATACAAAGTCGCAAGCAACGGCAGGGACATCGACTGGGAGGCATACCTTGAGCACACCTCAGACCAGGGCGGAACATACGCTTTCAAGGTATACTATCTCATAGTCGGCAAAAATGCGGAAGGGGGAAGTATAGTTGGCTAGTTTCACGGAAAATCTCGGACTTAAAAAGCCCGACAGATTGGACAGGTTCAGCATTGAGGACTTCAACGGCAATATGGATATTATCGACACTATACCCGATATGGCGAGCGGACAGAGCCTTGTGGGAGTGTCAGTGGGAGAAGCGTACGGAAATATAGGTATAACAGGCATAGCGGAGGCGGTCGAAGATGAAAATATATGAGGGAACAGACGGACTAAGAGGATTAGTCAAGAAGCTTATCGAGGTCTATGACTTTAAGAAAGTTGTGTTCGAGGGCGATAATGCGAGTATTGATACACAAAATGCCACCTTTCAGCTTTGGGTAACAGATGAGCTGTTTTTAAGAGGGCAATTTTCTGATACAAATAGTAACTTTGGCTGGTGTGACTTGAGGACACAAGCATTAACTTGTCCTTGTGTAAGTACTGCACCTCGTACTGGAGATCCTAGACGTTGGGTCATTTACAAACAAAATGACCTAGTTGCTATGGGTATAGACAGTAATACCACTAGTAGACCTGGTATAAATATAATAATTGGTGAAGTAACTAACTATGAAACAGGAGAAACCGAAATAGGAATGGCCACAAGTTGTGCTGATAATAATATTCGCTTATATACAGTATTCACTGATGGGGCTACTATTAAATCTACTCCTTATAGATATTTTTGTCAGCAGAAATCGGTGACTTCACTTGCTCCTGTAGTTTCTACTGATTTAAACAAAGGTTTTACAAATGTGTATCATATACTTTCTCATATACAGGGTATATCAGATAGCTATAATAACAGTGACTATGCTGTACCTACGCAAACTATACTGCTCAATAATAAGAAATATCTGTTAAGCAGATTTGCATTTGAGATAAAGGAGTAAGCAAGATATGAAACAGAAATTTGCAAAGCTTATAGACGTCAAGTCTATCGTGACGATACTGCTGACGGCAGTATTCTGCGTGCTGGCACTGCGCCGCACGATTTCAGCAGAGCAGTTCATAACGGTGTTTACTGTGGTGATATCGTTCTACTTCGGAACGCAGTCAGCCAAAAGAAAGTCAGGTGATGACGAGTGACGGAAGCAATTATCGTCGCACTGATAACGGCTGCGTCTGCGGTAGCGTGTCAGCTCGTCATAGCATCTAACAGTCGTAAGACTATGCAACAGGCACAGTATGATAGCCAAAAGCTTATCGAGTACAAGATAGACAAGCTGTCCGAGCGTGTGGACAAGCACAATTCCGTTATTGCTCGGACTTACAAGCTGGAGCAGGACTATGCTTTGATCGACGAGAAAATCAAGGTGGCTAATCACAGGATTGATGATTTAGAAAGGAAGTAATTTTTATGGCAAAGACATTTAAGGGCATTGACGTTTCACAGTATCAGCAGGGCGTTGACTTCAAGAAAGTCAAGGCTTCGGGGGTCGATTTCGTTATCATTCGTGCAGGCTTCGGCAAGTACGCTAATCAGAAAGACCCATATTTTGAGAAAAGCTACAAGGCTGCTAAAGCGGCAGGGTTGAAAGTCGGTGCTTACTGGTATAGCTATGCGGCGAGTGTCGAGGAAGCAAAGGCAGAGGCTCAGACTTGTATCAACGCTATCAAGGGCAAGAAGTTTGAGTATCCGATATACTTTGACCTCGAGGAACGTTCACAGTTCGCAAAGGGCAGAGCATTTTGCAACAGCCTTGTCAAGACTTTCTGCAATGCACTTGAACACGCAGGCTACTGGGCGGGACTGTATATCAGCCGTTCGCCTTTACAGCAGTACATATCTGCCTACGTCGCTAAGAGATATGCTCTTTGGGTCGCTGAGTACGGCTCACGCTGTAACTACGGCGGCACTTATGGTATGTGGCAGTACAGCTCCACTGGAAGAGTCAGCGGTATCAGCGGCAATGTTGACATGGATATCTGTTATGTGGACTATCCTGCGAAGATAAAGGCAGCAGGGCTGAACGGCTTCAAGAAGCAGGCTATCAGACCGACTAACAAGCCGACTACTAGCCACGCAAAAAAGGCAGTGACGTACACTGTGAAGCGTGGGGATACGCTCTCAGGCATCGCACGGCGCTACAAGACCACTGTTGCGAAGCTTGTTAAGGATAATGACATCAAGAACGCTAATCTCATTTATGTGGGGCAGAAAATTAAAATCAAGTAGGTAGTAAGACAGCCGACAGGGATTATTCCTTGTCGGCTGTTTTTGTTTGCAAATCATAAAAAATGGTATATTTTTTGGAGCTTTTGGATAGTTTATTAGAATTTTCTCAATTAGTAATTTAGGTTTATAATTTAGCGGTGCTGTTCATTTACATATGTATTCCAATTCTCCTATCTCTTTCCGTTTCTTCGTCTTGTCTTCTTGCAAAAAAAATAGTGAGTTTGGTGAGTAATATATAAAAGCCATAATCGTTAAGTGAGCATATTTTTTTAGTTTTATTTGCAGAACACCCATTTACTATTAATTCTCTAGGGAATGAGTTTATTAAACCAAAATCAATAGCTTTGTCTTTTAATTCTTCACGCGGAATATACATAAACTGTGTTAACTTGTTATTTTTTAAGTCATTTCTCATTTGAGGAGAATCTTTCGTTAACTCAATTGGTTGTAGTGCAGCGAAAATCAATGTATCATTGCGAGATGCATCACAAGTGTTCGAAAGCAGAATACCATGTCTTTTTATGATATTATAATCACCTTTTGAATCTACAAATGAGAACGGCAAATCAGTAAAAATATCCCCTTGTGCATAATAACCCAAAGGAGTGGGTAAACAACATTCAAAAAAATGACCATTTTGCTTAAACTGTTCAACAGCATTTTTTAAGCTTTCGATTTTATATGGTGATATTGATGGAAATGTTTCAGCGCAGAAATCAATAAATTCTTCAAGCATACCGAATTACCAAACTTTCAATGCCATTTTCTTTGCACCTTGATGCAATATCTTTTTGTATATTTCATGTTCTTCTGCGGTCAATGATCTTGTATCACCAAATAGATTTAGCAATTTATTTTTTGTGTTATTATTAGCAAGGTATTGATTTTGAATATTCCTACTATAAGTCATATTATAATCACCGCCCAATGGACTTTCAATTTTTTGTGCAACAATTACAGGTGGGTGCTCGTAAATTGGAGTCGTGCTGATAGACGGACTAGTTATAGCCATTATGGTTGTGGTTAGACCAATTTTTACACCATCAAGGAAAATCATAATGTCACCTCCGCATTTTTTACTAACGTATCAATGTTAGATATACATTTATCGGTAAGATCTAATAATTTGTTAATTTTATTACTGTCTGATTTGAAATCAACATTATAATTAAAGTCATATCTGTCATTTACATCTGATACGATACATATTTTATTTCCTTTTTCATCTTTTAAGAAACCAGCAGTTGTAAGATTCTGCGTGGCTCCATTAAACACTCTTATATTATTGATTTCTAAATTAACAAAATATTTTTCATCTTTGATAATTGTAAAACGTTGGCTATAGTCATAAATGTTATAATTTGATTTTACTTTTGAAAATTTGTGTAACAGTTCATTAGTTGCGTTATCTTCGCTGGGCTCACAAATAATTTGTGTCACCAAACCTGAAAACTTGAAGTCACATTCTAATTTGTCTAAAATATCAAGCAGCAAGTGTATTTTGTTTGAAAGATAACTACGGCATAAAGACCAATCATTTAAATATGAATTATCATACATTGTGGACAGTGAAAGAGAGCATTTTGTAATCGTTAGATTTGAATGACCGTTTTTGGATTGACAAACTATTCTCGGTATATCATCGGGTGCGTTGTCTGGAATGGGTAATATGGTTGGGTCAGCAAATTGATCTTCTAAATTGGCATTATTAATGAACTTCTTCTTTATATCCGAAATAGGCGAAAAGTTAACAGCAAAATTCGTACTTGTAAAAGTCATAATAGTCACCTTACACTTTCTTCATTTGTCTTCATTATACCATAGTTTTACCTATTTGAGTACTTTTTTATCGTTTTACAACATCATTTTTGTGCATTTGCACAATTGCCAATTTTAAAATTGATTTAAATTATACAATTTTATGCGACTAAACTATCGTTGCAGGTGCATTAACGAAAAGAAAAGAGAATTATGGATAAAACATTATTGTATACAACTTTTTTAAAGTTAGCCCCGCCAGACTTCAAAAAAGTTATACCCACTCTAAAAACGCCTAAATATGCCGTTTCAGCACAGGTAGTACATCTCAATGCTTGACGTTTTGCGTACACGAATTATACACGATAAAGCTGAATTGTAAATATATGCTTGTGAAATGTGGGACAAATGAAATGGCTTAAATGACGTAAATGCGTGGTTTACAAACAATTTTATAAAGCAATAAAAAGCGGTGTAAAGTGGTGTATTTAATCTCTCCATCTCCGCCAGTCACTCGCCGTGACGGGCTTTTCCCGTCATGGCTTTTTTGTTATCAAACTTCAGTCCCGCTCAATAAGTTTGTTTGTAAACTTTACAATGTAGGGGACGTGTCCCTGCACCCAAATCCGCTATCATTTATGGTAGCGGATTTTTTTGCTCCCGCTCATAGGTATGATACGCTGGGAGGGGTTTGATGCTCGCCGTGACGGGCATTTCCCGTCATGGCTTTTTTGTTATCAAACTTCAGTCCCGCTCAATAAG
>ERZ791893.376-NODE-376-length-35608-cov-5.244086_pt1 | contig 35608 bp, 51 predicted proteins | sample MGYA00510154_ERZ791893 | MGnify/ENA primary metagenome ERZ791893 (study PRJEB30046, sample SAMN00792068) | human gut metagenome | study: EMG produced TPA metagenomics assembly of the A metagenome-wide association study of gut microbiota in type 2...
TGCTTTTTGGCAAGATCGCAGCCTTTTTTCTTGGGGACTTTTTTTTACAGCCCCTCTTACTACCTACTTGATTTTAATCTTCTGCCCCACATAAATGAGATTAGCGTTCTTGATGCCATTATCCTTGACAAGCTTCGCAACAGTGGTCTTGTAGCGCCGTGCGATGCCCGAGAGCGTATCGCCACGCTTCACAGTGTACGTCACTGTCTTCTTGGTGGAGCTTGTAGTCGGCTTGCTAGTCGGTCTGATAGCCTGCTTCTTGAAACCATTCAGCCCTGCCGCCTTTATCTTCGCAGGATAGTCCACATAGCAGATGTCCATATCAACATTTCCGCTGATACCGCTCACTTTGCCTGTAGAACTGTACTGCCACATACCATATGTTCCGCCGTAGTTGCAGCGTGAGCCGTACTCAGCGACCCACAAAGCATACCTCTTGGCGACAGAAGTTTCAAGCATGGTCTGAGCAGGACTTCTGCTTATGTAGATACCTGCCCAGTAGCCTGCCGCCTCGAGAACGTTACAGAACGCCTTGCACATTGCAGATACCGCTGTTCTGCCCACAAGCGACTTGCCCTCAACGTCGAAGTAGATAGGGTACTCAAAAGTCTTTCCTTTTATTACGGACAGGCAAGCTACTGCCTCTGCCTTTGCCTCAGCGACAGTTGTGGCGTAGCTAAACCAGTATCCGCCGCAAGGTATGCCGTACTTCTTGCACTGAGCATAGTTTCTCTCGAAGAACTTGTCCACCTGACTTGTGTACTTTCCGTAGCCTATCTGCATGATAACATAGTCTACCTTGCCCTTGAGCTTTGCAAAATCAATATTTCCCTGACAGTATGAAATATCAATGCCCTTAAATGTCTTTGCCATAAAATTACTTCCTTTCTAAATCTTCAATGCGGTGGTTTGCGACCTTTATCTGTTCAGCGACCACCGCATAATCCTGTTCCAGCTTGTAAGTCCGAGCAATAACGGAATTGTGCTTGTCCACACGCTCAGACAGCTTATCTATCTTGTACTCAATGAGCTTTTGGCTGTCGTACTGTGCCTGTTGCATAGTCTTACGGCTGTTAGATGCTATGACAAGCTGACACACTACCGCCGAAGCAGCTGTTATCAGTGCGACGATAATTGCTTCCGTCACTCATCATCACCCGACTTTCTTTTAGCTGACTGCGTTCCGAAGTAGAACGATATCACCACAGTAAACACTGTGATGAACTGCTCTGCTGAGATTGTGCGACGAAGTGCCAACACGCAGAACACCGCTGTCAAGAACAGCGTTACAATGGACTTTACATCAATGAGTTTCGCTAACTTCTGCTTCATGGTATACCTCCTTTGTGATTTCTTTGAACTGCTCCGGACTAATAACGCCTGCCTTGACAAAATCTTTGACCTTTGCCAGCGAATACACACCCAGATCATAGAAACGTTTTATAATGCTGTAATACATCACTCGCCCTCCTCACCTATCAGCGTGCCTGTCATAGCAGCTGTGTATAGCACTTGTGCCATTATCTTGTCCTGCTCAGTTACTGTAGGTTTTTCAAAATCTTCGGTGGATAGCCCTGCGGCTTTCAGCATTTCTTCTTGTAGCTCCGTCATGTTGTACCTCCCACTTCACTCAGTTTCACGATGTATTCTTCTTCATTTGGAACAGGTATTCTGTAATCGTCATTGCCGTTTTTGAATGTCACTGAACCCCCTGCTTCAACTTCGATGTTCCGCAGAAAATCATCTGGTATCATGGTTGAAATGTCCGTGACGATTGGGGTTGCTAGTTCGTAGTACAGCATTACACCCTGCATAGCCTGTTTAAATGCGGTGGCGTCGGTGTAGGCAGTGTCTTTGACCTGAACCTGCGAAACTATGGCATTAACCCCGTCTATCGTGATTGTTTTATCGACAAATACACTGGAACTTCTGGAAACTGTTCTATATTTACTGCACAATACATTATAAACGGTTGTTCCAAACGCACCCAAATATTTAAAATTGAAATGTTTCACGGACCCATAGAAATGATTTCCAACACCGGAACTCGTGTTAAATTTCCAATCCAGTGTTCCCAAATCCACACTACCAACACATTGGTAGTATTTCTTGTTCTCATAGTTCACATAGTTTCGTGCCGTTCCTGCCGACCAGCCGTAGCCAGGCAGTGCTTTGATGGTTTCGGGAATTGGGTGTGTGGTTTCACCCACAGCAACCTCTGTCACCCCAGCACTGACAATCTCACCTGCGGCATACGGATAGTAGTCCGCAGGGAACATTTTCTCAAATTCTTCTACTGTGCTTGGTTCGTTGCCTGCGCCGAACATGGCGGTGAGGTCAAACAATTGCAGTGTAAATTTGTATGTGCCTGCGGTTGCACCTGCGAACGCACGGAAATATAGCGGCGGTGGGTTGCCTACTCCCGATGATAGTGTATATATACCATTTTCTGTAGTGGCGTAACGTTCGCTACCATTGGACACATTTACATTGTTATTTCCAAAACGTACCGTCACATAGGAACTAGGATTGTTTATATCCCTAATGCACTTTCCTGCCACTTTATGACCGATTGCCTGTGCGATAGGTGATGTATCGGCAACAATTTGTTTCAGCCATTTTTCTTCGGCAATATCTTCGTCAATCGTTATTGTGACATGGATTATGCTGTCAGGTATCATCTGATTAAACACAATCGACCTACCACCGATATTTTTCACCGACATCAGCTTACCACCCGTAGGCACAGTTTTCTGATATGCCTTATCTGTATCTGTTTCAAACTGATGTGTCACACCATTGCCCAAGTCATACAGTGCATTTACCCTACGTTGCAGTTCCTTGTCCGTCAGCTTTATACGCCCTATTTCAGCAGTATTTTCAGCTATCTTTGCAACTGCCGTTACGTAATCCTCAGGCAGGCTGTCAGCCACCGCCTGCGCTGTCTGTGCAGCAGTTTCAGCGGCGGTGACAGCTGTCTGCATATCTGCGTGCGCCTGTCTGCATATGGCATCTATGCGGTCTAATGCGTCCATAGCCACATCAGGCGACGGTACGGCAACATCGCCTATAGCCGCACCTATTCTCAGGCGGAATATGCGTGATTTTTTCACCAATATGTATTCGTTACCTGACAGCTTCTTCGCACATATCTGACACGATACTGTCTGCGCTGAACGCAGTATATCTGCTGTAGGCGTCCATGTGCCGCCTGTGATATCGACCTCGTACTGAACGCCGTCGCCGTAGTCGATAGTCAGCACATAGCGGTCTGCGCCGTCTATCTCCATGCCTTCAACAGACACTGGTCTAGCATTTGTTTCACCAACATAGCCTAGCAGGGCTGTGGATGTCATCGCATTGTAGTTTTCGTCCAATCTGATTACCATTTCTGCACCCCCTTTTATACGATTGCAATATAATCAACATAGTACGTTCCTGCAGGCACGTTGACAGTAGTTGCGCCATTGCTAGGACCCATGCAAATCACTGCGAAATATGCGCCCTTGTACACCTGCACATGGGTGCAGTAGTTCTGAAATGGGTTAGGTGTGCCGATATCCCTCAGCGACACACATATCTGCTTTGGCACAAAATCCAAATTCAACGGTATCTGCACGCTTGAAGCTGCCTTTTCCAACGTGTATTCAATCGTGCCGCTTTTGATTTTATTCTGATTCAGGCCATTTACTGCCTGCTCTGTTGCCGTCAGTGCGTCAACCAACGCCTGACGAACATCACGGCCGTAAAATGCGTTTCTGACAGTTTCGATTGCTGCTGCCAAATCAACGTTATTTGCCATTTTATCCCTCCTAGTCTAGTGTGTGGCTTTTTGTGGTGATACTGTTGCACATAATATCACCTGTCTTGCCGTAGCACTGTATTGCGGTTTTTTCATTTTCGTTATACAAATACATCGCCCTGTTATTGGTATCAACTGTAAATACCTTTTTGCCACTGTCGGTGTACGTTGAAATATTACCACTATTTGTGTCTAGCGAAAATTTTAATTCGTTATTCCAATAGCCTGACATAGCACCAGCCTGCAGGACGATATGACCGCCTATCGTGCTGTTATCAATGCGTATCTCCAGCGGACTGATTTTCAGCGTCCATTCATTATGGGATAACTGAATTACACTGGTATTCTGGCTAGACGTTTTTATATTTATCGTTCCGCCTGTGATAGTTGCTGATTTTGACGACAGTTTGTTAGCGACAACGTTTCCGTTCTCGTCCACTTTGAACGTTCCATTGCCGTTGTTGATTTTCAACCCTGTCAGGGTCAGGGCGGTTATAAAACTAGCCACCAAATTTCCGTCGATAGTCCATGCGTTTGTATACGGCCCTGTTTTTGCAGAACCGCCGTCGGACGATTTCCAAAAACCTAAACCATTTTTGTTTAGCTGAATGCAGGATTTACAGGTATTTATATCAGCCGTATCCATAATCAGAATGCGCTCTGGTTTTTCTGACGGGTCAAGAATGACGTGTCCGCCCTCCGCGCCTGTTATCAACTTTGTGGCATTTTCAATTTTACTATCTATAACCTGACGATTTCTAAATTCACTATTATCAATAGCGGTCTGTAGGCTCTTGGTTTTTGCTGTCATGAACCCTGTCATGGTTTCAAATTTGTCACCAAATGTCAACTCCGATTGTTCAGGGTTGTCAAGGTTTATAGTGATACCGATTATACGCAAATCTTCATCAATCCCCATGAGAGGGTTGACAACACGATACCAGCACCCTAGCTCAAACTGTTCAAAATTCATATCAATTGTCGACAAATCGACCGCAGTTATTTTATACTGCTTTTTGGCTTTGTTCGCATTTTTTAGGTATGCCGTGGCTTTCGTCTTTAAAATTGATGCCTGTGTCACGTCGTCCCACGTTTGTGTACCGCTGATTACGCCATACTTAGCGACTAACGCACTATCTTCGATATAGTCTTTACCGCCGTTTACAGTGCCTATAGTCAACCGCTTTTCGCTGTCCTCCGCCTTTGCTCCGAGAGGATAAAGACGTGTTATGACCGCCGTTTCGTCCACTTCTCGTGATATGGTTTTAAGGTTGACCGCAAGTTCTATGGTAGTGTCAGTGCCGTGTCCTATGCTCTCAAGATAGTCAAGATATACCTTGCCGTCTTTATCTCTGAGCTGTATCTCGCCGCCGAATTTCCCTACAAGCTTGTCTGCGATAACGTCCATTGTCTTATCCCAATTCGCAGTGTATGTGTAGTTGTTGCTCGCCGTAACAGTGACCTGCCCCAGCTCTATGCGCTTATCTGCACCCACCTGTGAATTATGTTTGGATAGGAACGAAGAAAGCACTGTTGATATACCTACCATTTTGTATTCGACATATGGCTGAACACTATCGTATAGCCAGCCTAAACGCCCCTCGCAGGTAACAGTTTTGCAAATCAGACCTTGTTCGTTCATGCTGTCAGGACACTTCAAGACCCTGCCTATAAAGACGTCCTTGTCAGTGCTTTCATCATAGACCCTGACAGCCGTTGTAAGCGGCTTCAAGAGGTCATAGCCTGTATTATTAGGATATATAGTAAAGCTGAAACTATCCACTCTGTCAATCATGCGAGCGTCGATAGACTTTGCTATCTTGCCACCCGATATGCGGTCAGTGCCGTCACTATGTATGACAGTGTTTTCAGCTCCATTTGTGATAGTAACTACAAACATTTACAGTACCTCCTCATGCAGACTCAGCGTGAGTGACCCGAAGCCATACGCTGACAAAGTGTTCACACCAGGTTGTAAAATCAGTTCGTCCATATCGAATGGTTTTTCTGTCGGTCTGTATACCTTTTCGGAAATATCAACGCTGTTGTTTTGAAAATGTGTGAATCCTACCTTGTCAATATCGTCAGCAGACCGCCTATATATCAGACGTGGTTTTATCGGCACGTCTGAATACAAATAGACTTTCAAAACACCCATAGGGGCGTGTGGAGCCATTTTAATAGCCGTCAGTGTCATGTCTGTAAGGTTCAGATAGTCGTTTTCAAAACTGAAATTGTCAAATCCCTTGTCGGAAAAATCGTCAGATATCTTATACGGCTGTGCCTTGAACGTTGCCGTTACCTCAGCGTGATAGCCTTTTTCACTTTCAGTACAGCTAATCGCTCTTGCCTTATAATGGTAAATTTCGGCATCATCATATAGGTCACATTCGCCAGCCGACAAAATCCAGTTTTCAAAATCTGCCACTGTTTTTCGCAGGGCGGTTTTCGGACAGTCCATAAACACGAATTTATACGTCAGCGTCCGTGTATCATAGGTAGGTTTACCGCCATTCTGATATGTGAAACATATGTCGCCATTGCGGTATGGTATAGTAGCCGATATATCCCTGATGTTTGGCGGCGGTGTACTGCGTGATGTCAGTAACGCTCCGAAATCGGTATAGGAATTTTTACCATTTATCGTTATACTAGACATTGTCAGCCACCCTCCTAGCATTTAGATTGATTTTTTCAGCCATAGCAACGTCCATGTATGGCGCTGTCACTGTGGCGAAACGTTTTCCGTCGATGTTCATAACCACTGTCAAATCACCGCTCTTGCCGTGTTGTGCGGTGCTGTCGGCTTCGGTTGATATTTTGTTAGCCGTTTTTCTTGCGGTCTGTCTGCCTATCATGACAGGATCCATTTCAGCCGATACACCTGCAACACTGTCAACGATAGCTTGTGCCTCGTTCACTGGTTCGTCCGCAGTGTCTTCCATACCGACCGCAATTCCTGACGGCAGATACTGACCGACCTTTTTTGCCATAACCCTTGAAGGCGAATGAATGTCAAAAAAGTCGCAAAATCCGTCTATAATGGCACTGCCTACGTCTTCCACTACGCTCCAAATTCCACTGACCGCAGAGACTAAACCGTTTAAAATGCCCTTGAGGATATTTGCACCCAAGTCCAGCCAATCAACGTCTTTGAATCCGTCTATGATAGCACCGATTATTTCGGGAAGAGCGTCGATAAGGTCAGGCAGAGCCTGTGGCAAGCCCTGTGCCAATGCGACAATCAGTTCCATACCAGCCTTGACCAGCGCAGGCAGATTTTCGGTCAACGAATCTGTTATAACAGGTATCAATGCTATTATTGCGTTTATCAAATCAGGTGTGCACTTGGTCAGACCTGTTATCAATCCTGTTAATAGCTGGAAACCGCCCTCAATGATTGCAGGCAGATTTTCAATCAACGTGTCAGTTATTTGTTTTATCAAACTAGGCAACATTGGCATTAACTGTTTGATAACGTCATTTAGTCCGTCAATCAGGCCTAAAAACAGTGTGATTGCGCCCTGCACCAGTTCAGGAACTAGCGTCGGGATAGTTGAAACCAATGCATTTATCAGCCCGAAAAAGCCGTTAAGCAGTGACGGCAAAATTGAGTTGATTAGTGACGGCGCCGATTGTGCCAGCGATTGAATGATAGATGTTAGAACTGTAGTTGCCGCTGTGATTAGTGTAGGGGCATTTTCGGCAAGCGTTTCTGACGCAGAACTGAACAGCCCGGATATAACAACAGGAATTTGTTCGGTCAAGCCATCAAGACCGCCACTGTCATATGCGTCTAGCAAACTAGAAACGCCGTCAAACAGTTTGGTGAAACCGCCTGACAATTTTTGAACAGCTGGCAACGATTTTGTCAGAAAATCTGCTGCCATTCCCTTTGCACCAGCCATAACAGGCGTGAACGCAGTTCCCAAAGATGCAAGGGCGTCCTGCAATTCAAAACTAGCACGTTCATAGTCTAGCGTTGATTTATTTGCAGATTGGTATTCGTCGTTGATTTCCGACAGACCCGAATTTGCCAGCCAGTCTAGGGCATACTGCTGACGTTCTGCTTCTGATGTGCAGTTCTGTAGACCTGCATTAAAATCATCAACGCTATCGCCCATACGCCCGATAAGTTCTGAAAACTGACCTGTCGCAGCACCTGTGGCAAGGGTTTCCTGCAAACTGTCTGAAAGGCTCTCAATCTTCAAAGTGTCAGGAAATTTTTCAACCGCTCCGCTGAGTGCATTTATAGCAGGCGTCATTTGTTCATCGCTGAAACCAACAGCCATAAGGTTTGATAACGCTTCAATGCTGGAATCGGATTCGCCTGTGATAGCCACCAAATCTTGCATTTTTGATTTCATAAAATCAAAATTGTTGCCGCTGGTTTCGGCGTTTGTTTTCAGCTTGGTCATATCGCTGTTCCACTCACGGCTTGCTTCAACGTTTGCCGCAAGCGCCGTTGTTACAGCCGCAAGACCAACGCCTATGGTCTGTGTGTATTTTTTGAAACCGTCAGCCGCCTTGCCTATCATAGCCGTGTCTATCTTGCCCAGCGTTGCCGTGAACTTTACGGCCTTGCTTGCCGCACCGCCTATGGCAGAACCGACTTTTTCGACTTTTTTTATGACAGGTTCGACCTTGTCTTTGGCTTCTTTGAATGCCGTGCCGATAGCATTGACATTTTTCTTTTCATCTTTCAGACTTGACAGCTTCGACTTTGTCGTTTCCAACTCACGCTGAAATGCACGATACTGTCCTGCGTCTATCTCGCCCTTTTTATACTGTGCTGTGACCTGCGATTGTGCTTCTTTCAGCACGTCCAACTTTGCTTTTGTTTCTTTGATACTGTCTTTCAACAGGTCTTGTTTTTGCTTTACCAGCGTGACGTTGTTCGGGTCTAGCTTCAGGGCTTTATCGACCGCTTTCAACTCGCTTTCCAGTTCACGGCTCTTTTTGCTTGTTTCTTTCAGCGCCTTATCAAGACCTGTGGTGTCGCCGCCTATCTTGATAGTAATACCCTTTATGCTACTTTTTGCCACCTATCATTACCCCCTTTCCAAAATTTTCTCGCAAAGCCTGTCGGTCAGGCTTCGTCAGGGTCAACCTATATGCGTTATCTAGGTACTCTTGACCGCTCTCGCTCTGCCTGAGCCGTGCGATAAATGCGTCACGACGTATCAGCAGATAGTCATAGTAGTCCATATCATCAACATCATATAGGGATATACCCATATAGTCCGCAACTAATTTTTCCCACGTTGAGGAAATCTCATATTTCTCCCCCTCTCTATCCTGCGGTGGATAGTAGGGGAGTGCTAGTTTTTTGCGTTTTTGATTTCCAGCAGATAGTCTATATATGTGCGGTAGAACATCTGAATGTCATAGATATCCCAGTCTGCCAGTGTTTCAGCCGTTATCGGTATCTTTGCGATATTGTGTGACATCAGTTTTGCACACATTTCGATTGCTTCGTCCAGCTTGTTGCCGCCTAACTTTGCGGATATTTCCCCGAACGCTTCAATCTCGCCCTTTGTGGGCGGCATAACAAATATCGTGGTATGCTTTTCATCAGCCAGTTCAATGCGCAGGCTAGGTTTTTGCATTTTGTTGAAATTCAACGTCTTTGGCATTTTATACACCTCCAAAAAAACAGCCCACTGAAAATCTCAGCAGGTTGTGTATTTGTGTTGCTTATGTGGCGCTTATCGACTTGTCTTCTTCGATGTAGGTAATCAGTGTTCCGTCGCTGTCGCTTGGCAGTGCTTTGAACTCTGCGTCGATAACGCTTTCCTTGTCTTTTGCAAATGCCAGCTCAATGCCGCTCTGATTGTTACCCACGATCATGACCCATATATCTCCGTCAACTGCGTCAACGTGGTGGAAACAGAGAACATATCTCTTACGACGCATATTCTTCAGACCACCAATTTTGACGGTTCTACGTTTCTTGCTGGTATCTTCTGACACTCTTGCGGTATCGCAGAGAACGTCAAGGGTATTGCCGTTGAATACCATAATGCCAGTTTTCAGTGTAGCTGATTCCTCGGTGATGATTGTCTTCTGATGTGTGCCATCATCATCACTTGCGGTATAGAATGTAGGTTTATATGACAGGGTTGCACCGCCCTGGATATAGCCCAGCACATTTGCTTCGGTGCAGATAGTATCAACATCAGGTACTGTTTCACCGCTGAAATCCTGATAGTAGATATAGCCACTTCCAAGAATAATATTGCTTGGGGCTTTCTTTGTTTCAGCCATTTTAATTCCTCCCTTTTAAATTTGTGATTTATGTACGAATAATTTTTCAACAGATTTTGGGCGTTTGCTATTACTATTTAACGTCCTTAAAATTTCTTTTTGCCAAACGCAAACAAAATCGTCAGGTGCTTGCAATTCCGAAATAAACACTGTGTTTTTCTCGCTGATTTTTCTCATGTATTCCCAAAATTCAGAACTGTCAAATTCGCCTGTTGAATAGCCTGCAACGCCAGCATATGGTGGGTCAGCGTATACTATAGATCCGTCAGGAATGTCAACACTGCGATAGTCGGCACAGGCGAATTTTGCTGTTTTAAGATTTTTAAAATCTCGCATTATAGCATTTCTACCTCGCTTGGCATAATTGTCACCCCTTTTGTTTTGGGCATAACTGTCAAACCATTTCGCACCAAATGAACATGCAAAGCCCACAAAACCAGCCAATGCCTTATCCTCGTCCTTATGCTCACGGATATATCTATACTGTTCTTCAGATATATTTTCGGGCAAATCATAGCCGTTTTGTAATGCCTGATACATAGCTATCAGATATGGGTGCAGGTCATTGCATATAACATTTTCAAAATGTGGTGCCAATTTCGTTTCGATTGCACAGCCGCCACAGAACAAACTTACAAACGTCTTAGCATTTTCCTTTTTTGTAAGATAAGTTCTGAGATAGGTTTTGCAATTTTGCATTTACCGCCTAAATATTGCATTGTCCCCTCCTTTACTTCAAGTAATTGGTAAATGAGTATCTTATTTGATACTCTTTGCTGTCCTCTATCCAGCTTTCAGACTTTTCCAAATCAAAATCTGCAAACTGCTTTTCAACAGCCGTTTCTAAATTAACGTCGATTTTCCTCGTGTACAATTCAATAACTATCGTCTGTTCTCGCAGGCTTGCAGGGTGCATATCATCTCCGCTGTCTATGGTACTTTCACGATAGAATACGCAGTAGGGCGTTTTCATTTCATCACGTGATGAATAGTATGCGACCTTGTCTTTCAGTTCGTCGATAGCCGTTAATCGTGAACGTATGTCAGCCAATGTCAAATTCATTTCTTCAACCTCGTTTCTACCAGCTCAGGCAGTGCCTTTTGTGCATACTCTTCAACAGGTTTGATATGCACAAATGCCTTTACTCTGCCTTTACCGCCTTTTTTTGCGTGACCGTGCTCCAGCAGATGTGTCAGGTAGTAGTATTTTTTGTTTCGCACAACAACACGTTTGTTGCCCGATTTAGCGTATACTGTTTCGGCTTTCCAGCTTTCGGCATACTTGCCTGTCCGACGTGGTGATGTAGCTTTCAACTTTTCGACACACTGGTCTGCAACTTCGTCGATACAGCCGTCAACTATTTTTGCGGTTTCTTCGCTGTATTCTTTTAGGTCATCAGCGACCTGTTTCGCCAGTTTGCTGACATCAATTTCAACCGATTTCATCAGCTGTCACCGCCGAAACGTTCAGCCGTCAGTTCAATGGCTGTTCCTGCGACATATGTGCGTATGATACGATATTCCCGACCGTTATAGAATAACATATCTTCATCGTCATAGTCATAGTAATCTGCCATTTTGATTTTCAGCGTAGGTTGAAACCCTGCTTGTGCGGCGCTGTAAAATTCAGAACGTGAAATTGATGATACCTGGCAGAAAACCTCTTTGGCGTTCGCCCAGTCAACGACCTTTTCTTGGTTTCCTATTTCGTCTGAAACTATCTTTGCTTTGGCAATTTTTACAACATCATTGAACATTGTTAAATCCCCTCCGTGTAGTCCTCGTTCAGACTTAGTGCGTCTCGCAAACGCTCGTAGTTCTTGCGGAAATCTTCGCCTTTGCCGTTGAAATCATACTGCCATTTGACATAGTTTTCGATAGCCTTTTTCAGAATTGCACTGCAATCATCAGCGTCAAAGGGAACGAACACGCCCACACGCTTCAAATCTTCCATGCAGGCGTCAACGTTTGACATAATGTCGCTATCTAGCTTGTCGTGTGATATCCTCAGCGAATTTTTCAAACTTTCTAGCATTCGTTATGCCCCCTTTATCATCATGATTACTTGCTCTTCTTTGTGAGTGTCACAAGGCTGTTCTTGTCGATGACCTTGCCGTCTACCAGCATAACAGCCTTTGTTACCTGGTCTTCGGTGTCATTATCCTCATATCTTTTGACTGTCATCTGGAGATTTGTGTTGAGGATATAGTCCTCAGGGCGGAAGAAGAATGCAACGATTGTATCAGCCGATACAGTGTCTGCATAAGCGTCGATATCGTCAGAGAACACAACAGGTGTGCCAAGGATTGATGGCTGCATATCTCCGTTAAGACCATAGTTGACCCTAGCGATAGGCTGTCCGTTTGTGTCTGTCAGTGCCTGAATGTCGCAGAATGTTGCATAGTTCATGAACATCTTAACGCCTGCTCTGTAGCCTGACGGAATTTTCTTCTTCATATCCCACAAGGTATTGTATGTAATTCCGCTTGCCAGTGCAACGTCCACGTTCTGACCGCTGACAACAGTTTCCTTTGTGATACCCTTCGGCTTGCCTGAACCATCACCCTTGATGATCGCTGTTTCGATAGCAGCGATCATTGCGTCGGCTACCTGATTAGCAAATGTTGTCTCAAAAAAGTCGAGTGATACCACAGAAACTTCAAGTGACATGGAGATAGCACATCTCAGCTTGTAGTAGCTGAAAGTGATTGAGCCTGTGGACTTCTTTTGTGTGTCAGAGCTTGCGCCCTCAGCGACCCATGTTGCAACTGGCTTGGCGCTTGATGTAGGGATTGTCACGCCACCCTTAATATTTGTCTTTGTGACAAGGGCATAGATCTGGCCGTGTTCCTCCAGCTTCTCAACGATTCTCTGCATGGTTGTTGACGGAATAACAGCCGCAACGTCAGTGGTCTTTGTGGACTGTGCCTCGTTTGCAAACTTCGCAGGGATTGGTGTACCCTCGAGAACGTTATGCATAAATGCAGTTCTGTACTCGATGCTGTCATAGATGTTTGATGTGTGTGTGATCGCATTCTCGCTCATCTTGTTTTCATTCCTTTCGATGATATTTTTCATGGTGTCTGACGCATGGTCTTTTGTCATAGCGTTCAGATTTGCCTGTGTCTTTGCCGCCTTTTCAGCGTCATTCATCAGCTTTTCAGCTTCCTCAAAATTGCCCTCGTCGATGAGAGCCTGAGCCTTGTCAAGCATTTCCTGTCTTGTCATTTTTATAACCCTCCTTTAGTTTGTCAAGCCTTGCCTGTGCTGTTATCTTTTTATCAGCACGCTCGGCCTTCATTCTTTCGATCACGTTCTGCGGTATGATATCGCAGTAGGCCGCCACCAGCTGTGACTTGACGTTCTTGCTTCCTGCAATTTCGTCTATCAACCCCAGTTCGACTGCTTCATCAGCCGTCAACCATGTTTCCTTGTCCATGATTTCCAGTGCCTTTTCTTTTGCCATGCCTGATTTGGTTATGTAGGCATTTGCAATGGTTTCATTGGCTTTTTGCAGAACCTCTGACATTTTGTCCATGTCATGGTAATCACCTCTTGTCGCTGATGATACGTTATGCACCATGATCTGTGCCGTCGGTGATATATCTGACTTGCCTGCACACGCTATCACGCTTGCCGCACTTGCTGCAAGACCGACAACGTGTATCTTGACATCACCTGAATATTCACGGATTGCCGAATAGATTTCGGACGCCGCAAAAATATCACCACCGCCAGAGTTGATGTAAACTTCCAACGGCTCGCCTTTTTCAGTTGCCGCAGTTATATCATTTAAGACCCTCGCAGGGGAAGTGGCGTCAATGCGGAAAAGGTCATAAATCCATTGGTCATCACTCGGAATGATTGTACCTTTGACGTAAATTTTCATCGTTTTCACCTCCCTCACTGCTGTCTATCTTTGCCGTGTCTAGTCTGACATAGTACTGATCGCCCGAAGGAATGTCAGCCAGATTGAACACGCTTCGAATTTCGTTTGCGTTCATGATACCTCTGTCGAAGAACTGCACCAAATTCAGCTTGGTTGACATGGATGCAGTGCTCAGGTTGAACGCTTCAAAAACTATTTTGTTGCCATATCCTCTTTCGATACGGCTGAATAGTTTTCGTGTGAATTCGCCAGCCAGTTCCATTACTACTGGTTCTATCTCCGATTCGTAGTAGGCGTTGTATTGGTCTTCGGTGTAGTTCGACTGCACGATATTTGCGTTTGTGTTAAACAGCGAATAAATTCTCTGCGTGGTTTTTTCCATAACCGATGAATTCGGTACATAGTCTTTTGCGTCAACTTGCTTTGCGTCTGCTTTACTGTCGACCGCCGCAACACCTGTGCCGTTTTGAACGCTCATGAACTGCTCGCTAAATTCTTGCGCTTGCTTTTTCAAATCCTCAGGGCGCAGGGAGCTGGTGAACTTCAACAGCCAGCGAATAATTGACGAATTTTTGATAGCTTTAACAATGCCTTGGTCTGTAGTTGTTACGATTTCCATTAGTGGCGTCAGCGTTTCACTCAGCCGTTCGCCGAAGATATCGTCTCTATAAAAATCACTACGTAAATGAATGATATCTGCATACGGAAACGTATATCTTTGACCATTGAAAAATGTGAATTTCAAATACAAATCATTGCCGATATATACGCATTCTGCACTGTCTGCAGGAATAGGATACAACTCTGTAGGATAGCCGTTGCCGTCACGGATAATCAAAATAAATGCGTTATTGTTCAAACACAGCTGCGTTGCGATTTTTTCCAACATTTTCTGCATTGTCATGAACTCGTTAGGTTCTTCCAGTAGCATTCGCATATATGGTTCAGGGTTTATCTCGATGCTGCCGTCACCATTTCGGCTATATGATTTTCTGATATGCTTTGCGGTCAGTTTCCCAATAGCCTTGACCTTTGGGCGAATGCAGGCACGCACCAAGTCCGACCGATAAACATTGCCGTCCCAGCTATAGTAGCCGTTGCCGATTTCCGACATCATCTTATATCGGGTCACTACCTGTGACCTGTTTTTAAAACGATTTATCAGACCCATTTTTTCACCCCTTTCTTTGCATAATTTTCAAAATTATTTCTTGTTCAATTCTGCTATAATAGCCTTTTCTCTCTCGCTCAGTTGCCATCGTTCTACTCGTTCTCGTTCTGCTCGTTCTCGTTCTGCTCGTTCTAAACGCATGGCAGCGTCATCTGAAATGAGGTATCCCGACCCGAATATTGCTTTTTTTTCGCAAAAGCTGAGCATCAAGAGCACGAACACGAAGGCTTTCAGATTTTCTAATTTCAAAGTCAATGCCAGCCTTTGAAAACCGATTGATTTTAGCCGCTGTTGCAACATTTTTAGAATATTCATACTTCGGCATTGTTTTAGTTTTTTCTTTCCTGCTAGCATCATTACAGCTTTTTAAAATCTTGTAAAGGCGTGGGGCGGTGCGAATTCGAATGTTACTATCATCAAGATTTGTTGCAAACGACGTGCAAACGCCTGCCCCATTTTCATAAGTTACAGTTACACCCACTGGGATTGCTGTACAGTGTTCTGTCGCTCCTGAAAATAAAGTGAGAGCTGGTGCGAACAAAAAAAATTTTATGTTTCTTTCGATATAAAAGCGTAAAATCTCGTTGAAAATACTGAATGGCGGATTATCAACTACAATCTTGCCAGTATAGTCAAACGTTTCATAATCGCCGCCGGGATAGAATGGCCTGCAAAAAGCATCACGATTTATGCCATATTCTGTGCATACCCAATCAGCCACGCCATCGTAAATCAATGGCGGTGTGTAACAATCGTCAGTAGTTTTCTTTGGCTTAAATTTTTCAACGAACTGCTCGTATGTTTCACCTTTCATTTTGTACCTTTCCTATATCAAACTCTCAAATTCTTCCTGCCGATTATAATAGACCACATATGCGTCTAGTAGTGCTGCAAGTCCGTCTATTCTCTGCGTTCGGTCAGATTTTTTGCACGGCTGAATGTTGCCATTGACATCTGTCTTGACAGCCACATTCAGGAAACACCATTTGTCAATTGGGTTATTGTCGTAAACAATGTTGTGTCGCTGGAATTCAGCTTTCAGATTCTTCATTGGGTCAGACAGCGTTATAACGCCCTGGCGCACAGGTACTAAAACGCCCTTGCCAAACTCTTCTTCAAACGCTTTTATCAGCTCGTCCGAAACGTGCCAAGGGTCATAGCCGATAGCCAAAGGATAGATGTCTTCTTTGTCTCTCAACTCCAAAAACCAATCCAAAATAACACGCTTGTTGACTTTGTTCCCCTCGCACGTCCTCAGTAGACCTTGCGACTTCCACAATTCATACGGCACACTATCTCGTCCACGTCTGTCACCCTTTTCAGCGTCAGCGTCAAGAACGGCTTGCGGAATCCAGTACATAGATTTTACATACAACCTATCATCATCAGGCTTTTTGCAGATAGCCTTTGCAGCATTCAGGTCTATATAATCAGCGGCATCAAAACCGCCAATGAAATATCTGAACGGATAATCTACAACAGTTTCTTCATTGTTCAGCTCGTCCCACCTCAGCCAGCCGCTTTCGGTATTCTGTGGGAGGTTAAAATCTTTGACCATAACTGTTGCTTTGAAGCTAGGGTCATCTTTGGCTTTCTGCACCATTTGTCGCAGATAGTCTATTGATTTTATCGTACCCAGCCCGGGATTTGCTTTTATCCAACATTCTTCCTTATCCCATTCGTCGGGGCTATCCAGTTCGTTGATAAACGGCAGAAACCTTTTGTTGATTTCCGTCAGCCGTCCGTATAGCAAATTATTTGCATATTCGTATTGGGCGTCAAAGATACCACCACGAACGAAGCCGTTTGTTGTAATGCAAAATAAAATGGGTTGCTGTCTAGCACCCATTGCTTGCTTTATCAAATCATATAGATCTCGGTTCTTTATTGCCGCCAATTCGTCGATAACACCGCAGTGAACGTCCAATCCGTCAAGGCTGTTTGAATTGCTGGCAAGAGCCTTTATAAATCCCATGTTCAACGGAAAATACAAATCGGCCGCACGTTTACGAATATGCTTGCTCAACAATGGCGATTGTTTTATCATTTTGTAGCAGGCGTTGAAACCTAGCTTTGCCTGATCTAGCATTGTGGCGACGTTATATATCTGCGGTGAACCCTCTCCGTCATTGACTAGCATATCATTTTCGACTGCCGCAATTTCCGTTGTCTTGCCGTTCTTTCGGCCTTCGATTATCAGGCATTCGTTATACTGGCGCAGGTTGTTATCGTCAACAAAGCCGAATAATGCTTGCAGTCTTGCTTTTTGAAACAACTCCAGCTTCAACGGCTGACCTAGTTTTCCAGACGGCAGCTTACAGAATTTTTCTATAAAATCCGTGTGCCGTGTTGCAATAGCTTTGTCAAAATGAAATTCATCAGGACTTGCAAATCTGTTCAGCAGCATTTCCGAAACCTTTTTCATTTTCTCACACGCAACGATATTTCCGTCATAAATGCCAGTAAAATATTTTTCAAATTCCGTCAACGCTTTGCACCGCCTAGGAATTCCAACAGCTCGTCACCCTCAGATTTTTGCAGGCTGTCAAGGATAATATCCTCAACTGTCTTTGCCATTGCGTTGTATTTTCCGATTAATGTTGCATACGCTTTGCTTGCAGGGTGCTCTGTCTTGACAGTAAAACCATTGCCGTTTGTTGTTTCGATGATTGCGCCCTCTGCTTTTATCTTTTTCTGATACTCGCTCAACAGATTTTCCATGTACTCCAGCTGATCTAGTAGTTTTATGCCCAGTTCTCTCTTGGCTGGTTCACAGCTATCCACAGCTTTTCGCAGCTCGCTCAAGTTCTTCTTGATTTTTGCCATTGTCAGATTACACCCCCTTATGCGATTTTATCGTGCGTAAAAAATGACCTTTGCCCCCTCGGTATCTTAGGAAAAAATTCAGTCCAAATTTGAGGGGGGTACGGGCATGCCAAATGCGTCAAATTCACATTTTGTTAATTTTTTAGGCGATTTTTGGCAAAAATGACCCTCGAAATTATCATGACATTTTTTGCATACAAATTCGAGATTGGCATGGTTCAATGATACCTCAGGGTCACAAATGTTTGCTGGCGTCAATAATGTTCTGTGATGAACGATATATCCAGCACGTTCGTGACATTCTTCGCAAAGACCGCCGTCGATTAATATGCGTTTGTCGATGTAAGATTGGCGACACTTCTTCCATGCTGCGGAGCGGTAAAAGGAATATGCAAAGTCTTTCATAGCACCGCCCCCCACAAAATAAAAATGCCACACGACACATTGCTAAGAGGTGTGTGTGGCTGATTGGTATCGGCGTCAACATCATTGCAGTATCGACCAATATATCCGCCATAGCTGTTGCCGTGGCGGAAGTCAGGAGATCTAAAACAAAAGAAGTAAAAAACATGGAGCAGGTTAAGTGATGGCGCACCGCCCCTGCACATTGCCTGAGGGCTAGCCACTCAGGCGTAAAAAAATGGGGTTGGCTTTTATTGAGGATATAACCAACTGACCTTTCGCCCTATCGGGCTATTATACAGTATAGCAGATTAATAACTGCATTTCACTGCATTTCACTGCACTCTTTTGGAACAACAATATGTTTCAGGGCTTCGCCGTGAATTTTATATATCGTTCGTTCTGAGTAGTTCATATAGTCAGTGATCCCCATTATGTATTCACCGTTTTCTTTGTTGAATTTTCCCACCCATCGCTGATAAAAAAGATACCGCCGTTCAAGGACTTCTCGCTGGTCTGCGTCTGCTACTGCGTCAATGGACTTTTCAATTTGCAGACGTTTGTCAATCAATATCAGCGCCAGTTCCTGCTGTCTGCGTTCGTATTCCGCTATGCGTTCAATGGTGCTTGACATCTTATCACCGTTACAACTGCCATGACTAGCACCTGTATTTTCGTATGAAATGCCAGCATATTCTAGTTGCGACCGCAGTTTCTTGACCTTGTTTTCGATAATTTTCACACGCCTCTCGATTTTATAGGCGTTCTGCAAATATTCTTTTGCTGTCATTTCAACCGCCTTTCTGCACCCTGTCGGTCATTTCCGTTGATATCAGTTCCGACAGGTCAATGCCGTATGTCTCTTTCAGATAGCTGGCGTTATTATCGTTATCAAATTCAGCCGTGTCCATGATGTCAAACGTGCTATTTACTGCGTCGATGAATGCACGCAGGCGTTTGCCTTTCCAGCCGTACCACTTATCCAGCGTCCACAAAACAGTCGCCATTATCTGTTCTGTGATATCCTGCATAATCTCGCCTTGCAGTTCACTATATCTTTTCTGCATTTCCTTTGCGACCTCTTTTTTGATGTCGCTTTGTTTGACGATGTTCGTTCGTGCTTTCACTCAGAATCACCCTCTTCATGCATATACTCTTCAAAAATTTCATCCGTGAATTTTATCTTGTAAGGAAAAACTGCCATTATCGACCCATTAGCGTCCTCTACGATACCTATGGTTTCATTCCGACCTATGCCCCACATATGAAATAACATCTTTTCGCCATTTACAAGGCAAGGTCTTAACGGAAAATTAACGTTAAGTTGCATATCTCTCATTCTTCAAACTCCTCCATTCTAGCACCGCAGTTAGGGCAATATGGCGTTGCGTCGCCCTCGTTGTCGCCGTGTTCGCCGCACAACGAGCAAAACGGTATTTTGACCGTTATGCGTTTTTTTAAAATTATAGTTGCTTTGTCTATGTTTTCTTCGGTAATAGTGCGATAGCCTTCCAGTATGCCGACATTGTCCGTGTTCACAACTTTCGTTCGTTCCTTGTAGACCCAACGCCCGTGTTTCACTTCTTGCACGTCTGCAGTAGGTTGTTCGTTGATTATATCAGCGATACTGCTGTTATCACCCAGAATGCCTGTTATGCCCTTTTCGTATATCGGCATACACGCCGCCGATAATTCGTTAATCAGATTGTCTGCATCGATGTATCTTACCATATGTTATACCTCCTCATTATTCAAGCCAAATTTTGCTATATTCGTCGAAACTTCCAACAAGCTTATCAAACGCTCTCACTTCGGTGCTGTATTCATACCAGTCTTTTGCGTCCGCTTTGTCATATGCCGTTTCAATGTCCTTTATGATCTGCAAATATGAGGTATTTTGGTCTTTCAAGATATCAAAAGCAGCTTTCAAATAGTCATATTTGTATTGGACGTTAAGGTAAGACACTGCAAGCCCAAAGCATTGCCCACAAACGGACAGCAGCTCGTCCTTCGTAAGACGTTTAAGTCTCTTTGCGCTCTCATTTGATGCACATTTCGTGTCATATGACGAAAGTGCAAAGTAATCTTCTTCAAAGCTATCATATCCATAGCACTTGAACGGACTATTTCCGTTTAGCATTATTCCGACAAAAAAATCGTCAAAATGTTCTGACACATAGGTATCATTGACAATGTCCCTCAAACTATCACACTCATACGAAAGGTCTGAAAACATCATTTTAAATTCCTGTTCCTGTTCTTCATCTCCGTCAAGTGCGTTGAGAAGCGTATCATCATCGCCGCTGAAGTAATACTGGTATTCCTCGCAAACGGAGCTGATATCGTATAGCTGAGATGTTATTTCCTCAAAGTTTAACTGCGATACAATCGCTTTCTTATAGCGCAGGTTTTTGGCTTTTTCAGCTTTTGTCACTTTTATCCCTCCTCAAATCTCGGACATTCCATTACTGTATACGAGTGTATCATGCCGCCCTTTTGCGCCTCGTACATTCTGTCTGTGCTGACACGTCCTCCAACCCTCAACAGGTCTGCGGTCTATGGACCATGCACAGCCTGTGAGGTATTCTCCTGTTATCTTATCCTTTGTCGGCACTGCGTGGCGGCAGTGCCAGCATAGGGTGTGGTCAGTGTGTTTCATTGGCTTTGCCCCTCCCCATACCGCATAGGATATCATTGAGCCTCTTGCAAACCTCGCAGCCGTCATGATGTATCTCGTACTGATATTTCTGAAACACCTTAGCATATTCCCCATATGTCTGCCATAGATCAAGTGCATAAGCCCCATTGATGTATGCCCTGTATAGTTCCTGCTTTTCATCAAGCGCCTGTTTCTTGTCTATCTGCCCTGCTCTGAACTCTCGATACACAATGCAAAGCGACTTATACAAAAGCTGTTCTGCCTGTGTCAGACCCTCTGGCAGTGGCAGAAGCTTTGCCGCCATTCTGTTGAGTTCGTCTGCCTTTTTTATGACCTCAGCTTTTACCAGCATTATCATCACTCCTCAGATAGTCCGTCAGCACTTCCGCAGCCTGTTTCCAGCCGTAGCATATCGCCGCCAAATAGTTCTGCTTGCCAAGCTCCGCAAACCACCACATCTGATTATCTGACGGCTTGCCATTCTCCGCTTTGAGTTCTATGAACAGCCCTTTGTTTCTTCCCCTTGCCACAGGCAGGAACAGATCAGGAACGCCTGACTTCACACCCATAAGCTTTAATCTCTTGCCCTCTCTTGGGTCACAATGACGTTCGTTCGGTATGTGAAAGAGCAGCTTGAGTTCAGGATAAGCCTTGCGTATGCTTGCCTGCTGTGTCCACTTGATAAGGGTCATTTGCTCTCTGTCTTCATTTCTTGCCATATCATCACCCTTTCATTATCCTGTTGAGTATCTGACTTGCTTCAAACTTTGTCAGATTTTCTATGTCGATATCTGAATTATTGAGATACTTTCTGCCACGTCTGCGGATAAGGTTTTTCTGACTATCAGTAGCAGGTGCTTTGCCCCACTTTCGGCAGATGTTCAGATCCCACAAGCATTTGCTATCTGCTTCACGCTCGCAGAGAAGAGTGTACGCCTCGTCAAGTGCCTGCTGCATAGGTATTTTCTGACCTTGCCATACTGCCATACCCAAAGCATCGGGTGCAGATATCCTCAGCGTTTTTCCTTTACCAAGACTGCATTTCATATCGCCATCCGGCAGCTTAAACCAGTTCACGTCATGGGTATTATATTTCTGCTCCTGCGCCCACAAGTCAACGATACGAACATTCTTTATCCAGCTTTCAGGACAATCCGACATCATAGTAGCTTTTTCAGGAAGCTCAAATAGCATTCCCTCCATTTTGTCCTGACTCTTCTTTGGCAATTCTGAAATGTCAATACCGAGCAAACTTGGAGCTGTTCTCAGACTTGCTTTGCCTGTTACTCCTACGCAGTCGATGAGTGTGAGCCTGTCCTTGTCAGGGTGCAGCCTCAACCCTCTGCCTACCATTTGCGTATACAATGCATCTGATTGTGTAGGTCTTGCTATGATAACAGTTTCCACAAGGGGAATGTCAGTACCCTCAGTGAACACCATGCAATTCACAAGACAAGGTATCTCACGCTGAGTAAAATGGCGTATAATATCAGCCCTATCCTTAGTCTGACCTGTGACTACCTCAGCCCCCTCGATGCGTTTTGCTATCTCATAGCATTGTTCTACCGATACTGCAAAGATAAGCGTTGCACCTTTGGCGTGTTCTCTATACGCTTGTGCTATAGCGTCCGCAGTGCCGTCCATTGCTTCTGCTAGCTCGCCCGGAGCGTAGTCGCCAAGCCGTGTATGTACCGCTGAAAGGTCATAGCCTATGTCGGCACGTTTGCAGAGGATATCACACAGATAACCATGTTCAATTCCCCAACGCAGGTCACGTTGAAATATGATATCCTCAAACACATCATTCAGTCTGCATTTGTCAGCCCTGTTAGGCGTTGCCGTGAAGCCCAACAGAAGACGTGGTGTGAAGTGATCTATGACCGTCTTGTAACTCTGAGCCGCTGCATGGTGTGCTTCGTCTACTATGATGATATCAAAATCATCAGGTGAAAACCTGTCAAGCCTATGTGTCATGGTCTGGATGCTTGCAGAAACCACCTCTTCACTGCCGTCGGTATGGTACTTTGACATTTCAACACCCTTTGTGCAGTCGAAGTATTTCAGAGGCTGATTTACAAGTTCCTCTCTGTGCGACAGAATGAGCATACGTCCATGACGTGGAATATTCGCAAAAGTCACTGTCTTACCAAGACCTGTCGCCATTTGCACAAGATGTTTTCCCTGCCTTGCCTGCGTTATTTTATCTATACACTCCTGCTGATAGTCACGGAGCTTTATCCTTGCATTCATTTGATGTTTTTTACCTCCTTATGTGGGACGTGGGGGACAGTGTGGGACAAACGTCCCACACGAAAACCATGCGTATTTACGCACTTTTCGGGGTGTTGTGGGACTGTGGGACAAATTCGCACATTTTCCTATATAGAAAAACACACATATATTTTAACAATGTGTGAACAAAGTCACGATTCTATATCACCTATTTAAAACAGGTATATATAGGGGGAAAATGTCCCACAGTCCCACACTATGCAGAAAACCACGCATTTACGCTGCTTTCCTCGTGGGACTTATGTCTCACAAAATGCCGAAATCCGATATATCCGTCCCACGCATTTCTTCTTCGGTGTAATAGTCCGGTGTTTCATCTGGCAATCTCAACACAACACACTCAACGTTCACGCCACCGATACGCTTGCCACGAGTATTGTTGCGCCCTCTCACGAGTATCTTGCCGTTAGATTTTAACCAGCTAAGTAATGCTCTTGTGTCGAAACCCTGTTTTGAAGCCGCTTCATCGAACTTTGAGCGAATGATATATGCAAAATCGCCCTGAATAAGCCCAAACACTTCGCCGTTATTGTCTTCGCCTGTCGCAAAGCGTTTGCTGTTGGAAGCCACCCAATCGCACATATACTGATACCCTCGTTCACCTGCTGATACCGATTTTTTGGTCTGCAAATACGGTGAGATATCGTCAATTGTTAGTGGCTCATTCGTTTTGAACACGGACGCTTCTGCAATCATATCAGCCGTGAGTATCATTGCCGCTGCCATCGCCTGCTTTTCTGTTGTATCCGACTTGCAGAGCTTGGCGAAATAATCGTTATAGACCTCTTGTGCCATTGTCAAGGCTTTTTGTGAGGACAGCTTTGCAACGAACTCTCGCCCTGCAAAACCATAGTTTTGTTTTATCACTGCTGATACTGCCATGCCGTCTGCTATCACGACATTGTTTGATGTACATTCAATGTCGATAACTCTGTTTACCGCTCCTGCTCCTGCTGAACCGCCCACTATGGGGCTTTCGCCTGTGGTAAGGATAGTGTTTCGCCATGTTGGTGTGCGTTCTATGCCGCCTGTTTTCGTGCCCCTAGAACGTCCAACACCCTGAGCAAGCTGATAAACGTCAAATCGGCTTCTGCCATGACTATCTTTGCTCAGCTGGAGTTCGTCAATGAGAAACGGCAGGCTGTTGAGAAACGCTGCTGTTCGCTCATGGCCGACAACTGTACTGTTGAACGTCTGAATGTATTCGCCCATTTCGGGAGTTCCCCAAACAGAAGCCGCAAGCATCAATGCAACTGTCTTGCCTGTGCCTGAGTCAACGCCCCATAGATGAACGAAGAACGGCAGACCGCCAAGTGGCTGAATAAGCGCACTTGCGAAGCTCGCCGCAAGAAATATCTTTGCGATCACGCTTTTCCTGCGGCAATCTATAGCGGCTTTTTTCCATTTCTCATAACTGCCATGACTTTTTATAGCACTAAAAATGGTGGAATAATTCTGCTCTCCGTCAAAGGTCAGCCCCTCGACGTATGGTGAAAAGCCTGCGCCGTTTATGTAACCAAGCCTGCCCACTGATCTTTTCAGCGGCAGAGAATTGCGGTTAAGGCTCTCTATCTCCTGAAAGTATGAAACAAGCTCTTTGGCAGTTTCAGAAGATACGTCAACACCGCATTTAACTAACTGTGAAATGTTTCGGCTGTTGTAAAGTATCTCCTTTGAAACGACTTTTTCCTGCCACTCTCCACGAGTGCGGTAAGCTATGTTGAGCTTTTCCTCACCTGTGTCAATGTTCTGCAAGCACTCAAAGGGAATGATCGGGTGGTGACAGATAACGTGATAGTTGCCGCTTTCGTCAATAAGATACACACCGCCGTCATCAACATTGTATTTGCCTGCGTCAAGCTGCATATACGGGCCTGAGAACGCAGTGGGGTTATTGATGATAACGTTCGCTCCACGCTGCATTTCTCGCATTTTGACGTAGTTTTTATACAGTCCTTTGAACGTCTTTACGCCCACCTCTGCCGCCTGCTGAGCCATTTGCTCAATTTTCAGGTTGTGCATGAAAGGGTCGTTTTTGTAATCGTATATCGCTTCGTATGGCTTCTCTGTGTAGAGAAAATCGTCTTTTGTATACTTTACAGCAACGGCGTTTTTCACCGCTTCTGCGTCGCTCATGTCGATATCAAAATGCTTTTCCTCGTTCGCATCAACGTCAATGATATCATCAGAATGGCGTTCCCTCATCATTCAACACCTCCTCAAAGTCGGAAAGGTCACCGCCTAGCTCTTGCGGGGGTGCTGCTTCTGCGGTAGGCTGTACAAAAACGGCTTCGCACACAAGATGTACGTCAACTTTTTCTTTACCGCCTTTGCCGGTATATGGCTTTTTCTCCACCTTGCCCACGCAAAGCACTACGTCAAATTTTTTCAGCGCCTTTGTGGCTCTTGCTACAGAGTGCCAGCACTGGCAGTTCACCCATACGGCTTCACCACGCTCACCTTGCACCTTTGGCTGACGTTCGCCCACTTTTACTGCAAACTTGGTGAGCGACGAGTTATTGCCGCCCACCTGTTTGTATTCTGCGTCCTTTGCGAGAAAACCACTGATGATAACAGAGCCGTCAGGTAATTTTGCCTGCATTAAAGCACCTGCTCTTTCTCGGTCTGAAGCTGGTCGATTTCTGCTGAGATATCTGTAGATATCTTCTCATACTCAAACCACTCAGAAACCTTTGTGTTCTTGTCTTTCAGTGAATTGAAAATGCCGATATAATCGGTGAGATCTTCGGCTGTCATGGTGTCAAGACCTCTGTCAAGACGTTTTTCTATCATATCCTGCGTCACGCCCAGCTTTTCAAACTCCACCACCATTTTTCTTACCCTATCCGTGAGCGGTACGTTATTTTTGCCTGCAAGAGTTTTTCTGCATTCGGCGACAGCCTCTTCCACAAAGTCCGCAGGAAGTACCGCAAGTATTCTTGCTCTGAGCCTGCGCCCTGCCATATTGGCGTTGTTCTCATAGATATCACGCAAGCTCGTGAGGGTCTTTATCTTGCCTCTGACTTCCTTTGCGTGTGGGTTCGTGAAATTCTGCACCGACATTGTGTTCGTCTCCAAGTCCCAAGCATATGCCTGCATTTCTGACTTGCCGTTGTCCTGCGAAAGCTCCTTGATGCCGAAGTCAATATTTCCCCAGCACCTTGCAAGTTCTTCGGCAAGTCTTATAGTCGGTCCTGAAACTGTTTCGTTGCCTCTTGGATAGCTGTAAAATGCCTTGTTTGCAAGCCCTGTACGCTGGCAAGCTTTCTTCATGTTAGCAAAAGCCTGTATCTCATTTCTCGGAAATCTCTTTGCGATGACAAGCTTGCCTTGGGCTTCTGCAATGGCTCTGCTTGCTTCGATTGCTACAGTGCCCTGATTGATGTTGTCAAGAGGCATAGTGCTGTTCTGCGGTACTTCCGATGTTACTGCTACTGCATTTGTTATTTCATCCATATCGTTTTCTCCTATTCGTATTCTCTAGCCAGCCAACCCGGCAGGCTTATGACGTTCAAATCGCCGTTTTTGCCGTTGTAGCTGTACCAGTTATCAGTTTCAAGACACTCTTTGAGAGTGTAAAGATAGTCGTTAAGGTCTTTTGTGCCTTTCTGTATGATAAAATCGTCAGCCTCAAGGACATTGCAGGCATAAGGCGGTGATTTTTCCACAGCGATAAAAACAAATCTATGCTGTTTGCCTTCCACCTCTGACACACCCTTTGTGTACATAGCTGCCTGCAAGTCATAGCCGTACTTTATGCAGCTGTGCATAAAACTGTCTGTATCGGCATTCTCAGTAGTCTTGAGGTCAACTATGACTGACGTTGATTTGAGGTCTGTGCGGCAGTCAGGACGGCATTTGAGTTTAAGCCCCGTGAGCTTGTCCGTCCAGAAGTATGATTTTTCATGTTCACCACCGTTAAGCAAAGCGGCAGCATACTTGTTTGACATCACACTTTCAGCCATTGCCTGTATCTGTGCAAAAGCGTCCTCGCTTATGGGTATCTTACCGCTCGCCTCTATCTGAGCCGCAAGTGCCTTGCCCTCTTTGGTGCGCCTATCAAGTTTTGGAGCGACTATGTACTCGCTGTCGACCTTGTCCTTTTCAAGAACATAAGCGTGAAAGGCTGTACCGAAAGCAAGCGCAGGGGTCTCTACTTCGGGATTTTCAAGGGCGTACTTGAAGTGTGCAGGCGACTTTGACAGCTTGAAAAGCTGTGAGCGGCTGAATGCTCCGTCATTGCGATAATCTTCCGCAGACATTTGTTTTTTCATTCGTCATAGTCCTCCTCGTCATAATCATAAAGATCATCTTCTTTGTAGTCCAAAGCTAGCAGAGCAGCCAGATCACTTATTTCTACGTCTTCGTTCTCAGATATGCGGTCGATAAGCATTTCCCTGAAACAATCCTTGCAGTACTCCACATTCTCACAGATGTACATACACTCTGATTCAGGGTCTATCTCGTTGCCACATTTGTCACAGTTGTATGCAGTGACGTTGCGGTCAAGTCCGCAGTGCTTGCAAGGCAGACCTAAGGCTGTACAGCCCACGCAGGTATTGTATTTGCTACGCATTTGGAACACCGCCTCTCCCTATCCTCTCAAGCTCCTTTTTCACCTCAAGCATTGCCCGATATGACTGCCCCAGGTCGAAGGCTTTCTGCTCGTTATCGTCCATACGTTCGTAAATTTCCAGTATCAGTTCGCAAGCCTTGTAAGCCTTTTCTACCTCTTGACAAATCTGCTTATCATCAAACTGTAATATTGAACAGGTATCATCTGATACCTCCGAGCTTGTGCCGTTGGCGGACGGTGCAGGCTCGTTTTCTTTTAGGTAGAGGGCAAAATATACGCCGCATCTATAAAGTCTTTTGCCAAACGGACATTGTGTGCAGTTCATATTTCTGTCAGTGCAAACCTCCACCACCTTTTCAAATTCCTCTTTCGTTATCATCTTTATCCTCCTTAATATTTCCCCATTGTTCAGCCATTGCTTGTGCGATGCCTGAAAATGTTTTGGACTTTGTCTTGCTGTCACGAAACGACATTCCGCAGTTTGTGCGTGCAGTGCCGTCCGCCTTTTTGCTACCGCCTGACACCCATGAACATATGGGTTTAACAATATTTGTCGGTGTCAATTTAGGCAGATTTTTCAGCCACAAACACGTTTTTTTACTGTATGGGTGTCCGTATTCATATGGTTGTATAGTCTGCGTATATTTCGGCAACTCGAACACCTTTGACGGTATCGGGTTTTCAATAGCTATTTTCTCAACAGGTGCATGAATAAATTTCAGAAAAAATTCTTTTGCGTCTTTTCCTTTTTTGAATCTTTCAAAATCAATGTAGCTTTTTCCATTAATTTTTTTGTGCAGGCGTGCTGCTCCTGCGTTGCTAAGATATGTACACGGCGGATGAGCTATCAGCAAATCCCATTTGTCTACCGTATGTGTCTGTCCGTCACAAGTGGTGAAATCTGTATTGCCGTTGATAACGGTCAGAACATTGCCTAATATATGCCATTCAGGGTGACCGCCTGAACACATCTGAATATCGCAGCTGTATGCTTCGTGACCTTTCGCACGGAACGCTTTGCAGACCTCTTGTGATTCTTCACAGGCTATCAGAACTTTCATTGTTCTTATCCTCCTCGTTTTCAAAACGTTTCTCCCAGTGCCTATCCACCACGCTCAGCACAAGATACATCACTACATCTATGCCTGCAAGCACAGCTATTGTTATCAGCAGTATCAACGCCATTTTACCACTTTCCTTTCGTCTGTATCTCGACCTTGACTACAGGTCTTGCAGTTTCCTTCATCGCCTTCTCCAGTTCCTCACGGATTGCGGTTTCGGCGGTTTCTTTAACATTTCGATATAGTCCATAGACCGCCAGTGCGAATAGTGCCACACACAGTGCTATGGCTGACACATATCTGATGATCTCCAGTGTTGTTATCAGGTTGTTCATCTTCTTGCACTCCTTTCCTTGCAGTATTCCGCAAAGATTTCTTCGGGGTTCGCCCCGATAATCTTGCAGTATGTTACGATTTGTTCAGCATTCATGGTGCCGAACTGCCGTTCCCACCTGCTCACGGCTGTCTGTGTCATGCTCAGCCGTTTTGCAATCTTTGCCTGTGTGATATCATTGTCGGCTCTGATAGACCTCAGCCGTTTGGATATCACGTCATTGGCGGTCATTTTCTTTGCAGGCATTTTCAGTCCTCCTTTATCATTTTATATGCCCATATCTCTGCATTAGGAAAACTTTCTCTGTGCCTCTTTGCAGCCTTGGTGGCTTCCTCCAACGTGTCAAAAAGCCCTATGAAAATGCAGTGTGCAGGGTCTGCTTTGTCATAGACCTCATACATCGTATCATTTCTGTCACGTCTTTCTACGACCTCGCCTTTTTTCATCTTCGTGAGCCCTTCACTATTCTTCGCAGGCATTGTTTTCACCTCCACTATTCTGCATGAACATCACGGGTAAGATAGTCCAGCGTAACGTTCAGCCATTTGGCTATCTGCAGAAGCACCGACGCTGGCATATCGTTTTTATCCTGCCATTTAGACCATGTTCTGCGGTCTATTTCGATAGTCTTCGCAAGGTCCTGCTGGGTGAGATGTCTGCGTCTCAGTTCACCATTGATGTTGTCAAATATCGTTGTCTTTTCAGCCATTTGTTACACCTCCGTTTTCGTTTTGAGTTTTCGTACTCGTTTTGAGTACATTATCATTATATACTCATTTTGGGAATTTGTCAACCCCAAATTGGGTACAAATATGTACAAATTTGAGATTGCATTTTTGTACAAAAAACTCATTTTGAAAATAATGTGCCCTATTTTCATTGACAAATTCCCATAATGGGTATATAATATATATAGTAGGAGGTGATAAGAATGTTTGACAACCGCCTAAAAAAACTGAGAATGGCGAAAAACCTCACACAAGAGGAAGTTGCAAAAGCCTTAGGCTTGCCGAAAACAACCTACTGCAACTACGAACGTGATGAGAGAGAGCCGTCAGCAATGACACTTTTGAAGATCTCAGCATACTTTGGCGTGTCTCTCGATTATCTTTGCGGAAACGAGGGCGAAAAAAATTCCCCGCCACCACAAAGTGACGAGGAAGCCAAGATTATCGACGCATTAAAGGTTCTTGAAGATAGCGAAATCAAAGACCTTGACAAATATGTCGATTTTCTCCTATTCAAGAGAGGGCTGCTTTAAGCAGCTCTTTTCTTTTTCTGCTCTTATTTTTTCCCACAATTCGGGGTGCTGTAGTATGTAAATCTTGTGGGCAAGTCTTTTTTCAAATTCTGTTCGTTCTTCTTTCGTCATTATTTTCTCCTCCTATATTTATGAAACATATGTTCGATATGCCTATTATATACCATGTAATCACGGCTGTCAATACCCCTTTTATGTACTGTCCGAAAAATCGGACTAGAATAAAAAGATGTCAAAAAGTATTGCAAAATATGCGTGAAAATGCTATAATATACATGAAACACATTATAATAGGCTATGTGTAAATCATAGCATTTTTATGTCATAAAATGCAAGCGTGTTTATAATATCGAACATTATTTGTTGAAACTGAACAAATCGTCAAGCCCACATTTTAACGATTTTGCCAATAGCACAGCCGTTGAAATGCGTGGGTCAACGTTATAGCGTTCTATCTGGTCAATTTCAGAAAAACTAACGCCTGACAGTTCGGATAGCTGGCGCAGTGTCAAACGTTGTGTGCGACGTATATCACGCAGATGTGTTTCGTATATCATATATATCACCTCTGTGGCTAGTATGCCCACAGGAACCGTGAATATTAGAAAAGGGGTAGAAACCATGGGATTACGTTTTAGAAAATCAATTAAACTTGGCGGCGGTGCAAGATTAAACATCGGCAAAAAATCTGTCGGCATGAGTGTCGGCGGAAAAGGTGCGAGATATACAGTGAACAGCTCAGGGCGACGCACAAAGTCTGTCGGTATACCGGGCACAGGGCTGTCATATGTATCAACATCGGGCGGCAAGAAATCGTCAAGCCACAGTTCACACGGCCGTAAAGCAAGTGGCACGTCAAAGGGCGGTTGCCTGCTGGTGATAATCATTTTCTGTGCTATATCGGTCATAGTCTACGGAATAGCGCACCTATTCGGGTATAGGCGGCCAACAAAGGTCAAATGGACAGGCGACAGCTATTCTATCACGCTGAATGACTATAATCGTGATATAGACCATATAGTCTATCTGAACATCACAGGTGAAACCAGTGCAAAAGACATTGACCCTAAAGATATTAAAATTGAAAACAGCAATCCTGACGTTTGTCAGTTAGAATATGATGATAGCGGTGCATATGTCACCTATGATGTGAAACCCCTGAAAGACGGTTTTGCGGACGTGAGTGCCACATATGACGGCGTGACATCTGACCCTATAACAATCACAGTGGATATGGGTGAAAAAGCCACCACTACCACCACCACAACAACTACTACCACTGCAGAGCCTGAAACCACCACCGAAGCAATCCCTGTGACAACTACCACGCAGGACCCAGCCGAAACGATAGTATATATCACGGCTTCGGGTGACAAGTATCACAACAAATCCTGTAGATACTATGATGATACCTGCACGCCAATGACCCTGCAGGACGCCCAAAATGCAGGCTATAAGCCTTGCAAAGTGTGTGGCGGATAAACATACCACAATAAAAAAGCCCCCACAGAGCGACCTGTGAGGACGTGTACAACCGACCTAGCAAGAGATGATACTATAATAGTAGGAAGTACCCTATTATTCTATCATAAATTGAAAACATTGTCAAGATAATAGGAGGAATTTTACATGGCAACAGCGAAGAAATTACCAAGCGGAAGTTATCGTGTGAGAGTGTACGATAAAAACACCGGTAAATACAAATCTTTCACGGCCGAAACGAAAAAAGCCGCCGAGCTTGCGGCGGCGGAATGGCTGATAAAATGTCAGGACGAAGAAAACCAGCAAATAACATTCCAGACCGCAGCTGAAGAATATATCAAAATAAAAACGCCTGTGCTATCACCCACCACGATACACGGCTATCAGACTATCCTGCGTAACAATGTTGACAGGTTGAAAGATATTCCAATTGATGAGGTTACGCCGCAGCTAGTGCAGGACTGGGTAAACGGTTTGACCGTTGAAAAATCGCCGAAAACTGTTCATAACATCTATGGTTTTTTTACAGCTGTTATGTCATACTATGACGTGGATATACGGCTAGGAAAAATTCGTTTGCCACCCAAAACGAAAAAATTTAAAATTCTGCCTGATGTTGAAACCGTAGTGGACCTGTTCCGTGGGTCAGATATAGAAATTCCTGTGCTGTTGGCTGTATGGGGCGGTATGCGTATGTCGGAAATACTGGGTATCCGCCGCAAGGACCTATGCGGTGATGTGTTGACACTGTCGCAGGTGCGTGTCACAGTTGGTAAGGAAATAATTGACAAAGAACAGGCTAAGACCTACAACAGTCGCCGACAGCTACGGCTAGGGCAACCGATAGTAAATCTAATAGACAGCCTAAACCTGCAACCCGATGATTATGTTGTGACCTACACCCGAAAACAGGTGTACGGCCGTTTCGTCAAAACAATGCGATCGGCAGGCTATCAGATCACATTTCACGATCTACGCCACATCAACGCCAGCGTTATGGCGAAACTAAATGTTCCTGATGTATACGCTATGGAACGTGGCGGCTGGAGCAACACCAGCACATTGAAATCGGTATATCAGCAAACGTTTGACACAGACCGCCAGCGTGTTGACCAAACCATTGATAACTATTTTCAGGACATATATGACACGAAATGTGACATGAAAAATATAAAACAGCGTAAAAACGTAGTTTGAATAATTTTTGCCGTGGGTTCAAGTCCCGTCACCTCGACCAGTCACTCGCCGTGACGGGCATTGTCCGTCATGGCTTTTTTATTATCAGAATTTATTATCAGAACTTAACGCCACAGGGGGAGTTTTGGTATTACCTAAACAAGTAGGGTTATGCTTTGAGGAACCGAAAAGCGTAACTCTTTTTTGTATGTTCCACATAGCAAACGTGCCTTATGACTAGCATTAAGGCACTTTACCGATTCAATCTTTCCCCAACCTCTCCGAAATCTCCAGCACAAGCTTCTGATCCTTCTCAGAAAGCCTCGATACGCTGTCCACGATCTTTTGTGTGAGAGCAGGATTTTTGCTGCCATCGTCGAAAAACTGCTTCGGAGTGACTTCAAGATACTCGCAAATGGCAAGAAATTCACCAAGGGACGGCATCGTCCGTCCTGACGATATGCTTTGGATATACCCTTTACTGTGTCCGAGTGCAAGGCTCATCTTGTATTCGGACACATTTTTTTGCAATCTAAGCTGCGTAATTCTGTTGCTGATATCCTTTTCTGTCATTTTCTTACTCCCTTCGTAGATTTGTATCACTATACCTATTATAATATATATAATGTGACGATATTACCGCTTGTATTAGTATTATTTCTTGACATATACCGCTCAAAAGGGTTACAATGTAAAAGTAAACTAATTTTAAACGGACATACCTTTGTCTGGCAATTATGCTATACTGAAAGCAAGATAAAACAACAAAATACGATGATTTGCCGCACCAATAATTTAACATTTTTGGTTAAAATAAAAAAATATTCTTCGAAAACGTTATACTAAGCAGCCAGCTTAACAAATTCAAAATCAAATGTGGTATAATTATAGGAAAGAGGGGTAATAAAATGGAAAATGAGCGTTTAGACAGAGTCCTTGAAATATTTTATCGGCTTTTGCACGGCGAGGTCGTGCCTAATCGGCTTATTGCGGAGGAATATGGGATATCGTCCAAAAGCGTTAGTCGTGACATTGCAAGGATAAACGATTTTCTTGCGGAACACAGGGAGCTTATGCAAAATGCCGAGGTCACATATTCGCACAAGGACAGGGCTTACATACTTAAAAGCGACGAGTTTCTGAAAAATCAGGAGCTTTTTGCGCTGGTGAAAGTGATACTCGGGGCACGTTGTTTCAGCAAAGAAGATATGCTATTCATTGTATCTAAGCTGAGAAAGTTTACCACTGCCAATGACCGAAAGCTTCTTGATGAGGTGATCCGCAGGGAGATATATCATTATCACGAGGTACGCTCTGATTGCGACAGCGTGATAAGCAATCTTTGGCGTCTTGTGCAGTGCATTGATGGTAAAAAGGTCATTTCGGTGACATATCTGAAAATGGACAGGAGCGAAGTTGTTAGGAAGCTGAAGCCTGCGGTGATAATGTTCAGCGAATATTATTTTTATCTTATCGCATATGCGGCAGATGATACCCAGTACAAGGCGAGGTATTTCCGCATTGACAGGATAAAAAATATTGTTGAGCACAGGGAGAATTTCCAGCTTGATCGTGAGCACAGCTTTGACGAGGGCGACCTGCGTGAGAAAAATCAGTTTATGTTTCCAGGGGACAACGTGCGGATAACATTTGAGTTTTCGGGGCTGTCTTTGCAGGCAGTTCTTGACAGGCTGCCCACCGCAAAAGTCATTGAGCAGAACGGCACAAAGAGCGTTATCACTGCCGAGGTCAACTACGTCAGGGGGATAATAATGTACCTGCTCTCCCAAGGCTCGTGGGTAAAAGTCCTTGAGCCAAAACCGCTGGTGGAGGATATGCTGGCAGAGATCAAAATTATGAGAAACTATTATTAGGAGGATCTTATTATGTTTTTAAGTATGTTGAATTCCAAGCAGAAGGATATGTTCAGAGAGCTGTGCGTATATCTTATAAACGTCGATAATGACGTTGATGAAAGAGAAGTGACTATGTTGCAGGCATATTGCGATGAAATGGGTATTCCCTTTTCGGAAAAGGTCGCATATAACAATATGGACGATCTTATGAAAGATATCTGTGAAATCAGCTCTGAATCAGAAAAAAGAATGATTGCTTTTGAGTTGATAGGTATCGTATATGCTGACCAGCTCATCAAAGATGAAGAATATGATTGTATCAGTACTTTCTCAGAAATATCAGGCATTCCTGCAACAGTAATGAAGCGTTTTGAAAAGTCCGTAAAAGATATCTATACTATCAACAGCGAACTCATTAATATTATAAACAATGTTTAAATGTGATAAATGCGGCTTATGTTGCCGCCACCTACCTAATTCAGATTTGTTTAAGGATATGCTGTGTTTGTCAAGTAGAAAGTGCATAAAAGGGGCTCGAAAAAGTGCATAGCCCG
>ERZ791893.398-NODE-398-length-34165-cov-3.464996_pt1 | contig 34165 bp, 26 predicted proteins | sample MGYA00510154_ERZ791893 | MGnify/ENA primary metagenome ERZ791893 (study PRJEB30046, sample SAMN00792068) | human gut metagenome | study: EMG produced TPA metagenomics assembly of the A metagenome-wide association study of gut microbiota in type 2...
AGTCGGGGCTTTGTGCGTAAAAAACAGAAGGTGTGCATTTTGACACACCTTCTTTGTTTTTATGTTTTTCCTCTGTTTATTATGTTATATTTATATATGTTTGCATTATATTTGCCACATTGTTGTCACGCGCTTTATTATGTGAAAATATGATTTTTAATTAACATCTTTATCTATATTAAATTTTAATACTCACTTTGTTGTCTTTCTGGGTAATATTGAATAGTCTATCTCTGCACGAATTGTATCTTTACTTGCGTTTTTTTACAATAAATATGATTGACTGGTAGATGCTTGTCCGGTTTTATTATCCATTCCTTAATTTCAAAGGGGTACAATAATAAGTAGCGAAAATAAAGTAAGAGTCACAGATTTCATGGCTCTTACTTTATTTTATTTATTCTATTCTTCTTCCAAATTGAGCCCTAATTGCATTGCCGATTCCTTTACTACTTTGTAAATTTGTGCCGATTCATCCAATGGATTTAAACTTGTGGTTTTAGCCTTAAAAGAGATTTCTATTTCCAAACCATTATTTTTGAGAGGAACAACAAAGCTGGAGAATAAATCAGTCCAACGCTCAACCGGTACTTTTCCAGAGACTTTGATGGATTTAAATTTCCGTAACTCGTCTACAGGTTGGGAGGGGGCTGTATGCTCCGATTTTTCTCCTGTGGGTGAATTCCAAGCACTTGACTGTTCATCGGTAGAACTTTCTTCAGATTTTGGTTGATTATTAATAGATTTGTCCACTAACCAATATTGCGGATCGGTAACATCTAAGAATGGAACAGATTCATGATGATAAATGTGATTGTAGTTTCCTTGTTCACCACAAGCTACATTAAAATCACCATTCTCGCAATACCTTTGAATACTTTTGCTGACAGTTTCCACTCCACAAATCATGGGTTTGTCATCAAAGCGTAGAAAGGCCTCATATAAGTCGTTAACTTGTATGGGTTGCTCTATTGTAGGGTATAAGCCACTGCTGCGTAAAGTTCCGAGGCCAATTGACTTTTCAAGCAGCCATTCTTCTTCTTTTATATTGTTAAAAAGGTTGCTACTTAGTTGCGTGTTAAAATCTTGTGCAAAATCTTTAATCTCGATTTTCTCTATCCCCTCGCTAACAGAGTATTTACATACAATATTATAAGCTGCAATAAGTAAAGCATTTGCTTGTTTATCGTACTCGGCTTTACGCTCTAAAATATCTTTCTTCTGTTCTGGTTCTATCTGCCCGCTATATTCAGCTTGTATTTTCGCACAAGCCAAATACTCAAGTAGCTTACTATGTAGCATACCTAGACCTATTTCAGAACATGCCAAATATAATATAGTATTTCTGTATATTCGACTACTATAACCTTTATTTTGGGCTATTTGCTCAACTTGCTTTTTGGTTTTGGTATTTATACTTCCTGGTTGTGTTGCATACTCAGGACCGAGTATCACCAATGTAAGACTTTTTTGTTCAGGAATATCATTGGCTGGATTAACCAGTACCTTGATTTTTGATACATTACGGGTTTGTGCATTTAGTCGATTAATAATTTCTCCCGAAATATCCGCTTGACTTATTTCAGCTTTAGCCTGATTTACCAAAATATTGATATTAGGTTTGGATTGAAACCAATAACTGCGTGAACCAACATTGGTGGAATAGAGATAATGAGCTACTTGTTCCAATTTGTTTAATGCACTATTTACTTCACTATGATTAAATGCACTAGGTTTCAAAATACATAGTTTTAGTTCCTCAATAGTCAATCCTTTGTTTTGCAAGTTACCCAATGAAGCCATTAATATGGTAGTGGCTATACCTTGGGTCAAGTTATATTTGCCGATATTGTTGTTAGGATCTTCATTGTCTATTTTATAAGCATTGCTTGAGGTACCTATGACATCGGCATGAATCACTGTTTCCCACTGACTTCCCATCAAGCTGGTTATAGTACCTGTTAATGTTGGCAGATTACTAAGGTTGACATCCGAGGTATGGATTAATGCCTGGGTACCAGTTAATGATCCCCGTCGTGTCCACAAATCCTTCACGATGGATGCTAATAATCGTAATACTCCACGCGTACGCTGGAAACGAGAATCCTGTCCCCATTTTAAACGAAACATATCAATCAATTCCGGATGGAAGGGATAAGATTTGCGCATCTTGTTAATATATTCCATGCGGTCGGCTTGATTGGGTAAATCGGAACGCCGATTATGATATGTATTCTTGTAACGGTTTAAAACAAGCTCTATCACTTGCGGATTCCCAATATTGTCGAATAAACGACGGCGAACGACTTCAAATATTTCTTCATCTTCGACGGGTTTTATACTTGTTCCAACTCGGACAATACGGTTTTCTAAAGCAGTCAGTATCTGTTGACCGATGGCCGATGAAGCAACTTCCGTTGCGCTAGCGGGTAATGTGGCAATTAATACGCAGCGAGGTACAGAAGATACCACTTCAGTCAGTGTTTGCATAAAACCAATAGTCTGATCGGATAGACTTCCTTTTCCTATCATGACTGCCGATGCTTTATTACAATAGTCTGCTAACTCATCAATTAGTATAAGAGCAGGGGCTGACTTTTCCAAAATAGGTCGAAATAAATTGGCTGCCGGTGAAATCCGTTCTATGTCATTCTTTTTAATTAAGTTGTATCCTTCTAAACCTCCTAATTGATAAGCCAGTTCTCCCCATAAGGTATAAATAGTGATTCCATCATCGGTGGTTCTGCCTTGTGATACATCAGTGGTGTTATTGGTAAACACTGCCACTTGCGCATTCTCAAACTGAGGGGCTACTTTACTATCTAAAATATGTTGAGTATAGGCTGAAGAGAGCAGAGATTTTCCAGTTTTTGTAATGTGGTATAAAGAGATCAACGTATGTGTTTTACCACCTCCGAATCCTGTCTGCAGGGAGATTACTCGATTATCGGTTTCTTCGCCGTTCAACGCACGAACAACTCGGTTGGCTATATCGCGCAATCCGGCTGTGATATAGGTTTTTTCAAAGAACATGGTCGGGTTGCTATACACTTCTTGTCCGATGCCCATAGCCACTTCACTAAGGTTTGCTGCAAAAACAGATTCATCCAGTGAGCCGTTGCGGATATCATAATGGGGATATACATTCGTATACCAGGCCGGTAGAGGGGAGTCTTCGGAGAAAGAAACTGTAGAAGAAGCTTCTGTAGTGACAGGTGTCTCTATTTGAATAGTCGGTTCATTTTCTCTATTTTTTATTGTATCTATTTCTGTTACTAAATCAGGCATCTGAAGTAATTTGGCTACTAGTTTCATAGTGCCAAAAGCTCTGTCTATCTCGTCTTCATCCAATGGCTGATAGTGATTGCATTTATTACGTACTTCCTGTATCTCTTGCAGATAGCTGATAAGTTTATTTGCTTCTTTGCTATTTCCCAATTCATCGGTTAGCTCTTGTTTAAAGGCAATGGCAAAGCTTGATAGATTGCTATAATCTACCAGTTGCTTACGGTCACTATCTGCGGATAGCGACTGAACAGCTTTATTCCAGGTGTTTTGTTTGTCCGGTTTAAGCCGTGCAAAGAATATGCCTTCCCAAGGCTCATCCTTAAATTTCTCCAGTAAGAAACCCACGACGAACGGACGCATGGCTTCAATAAAAATACTGAGTGCTTTGGATAAATTATCATTCATAATCATTCTGTATTTATTAAAATCCTAAATTCATTTGTGTAGCTTGACCGGTTATATCCTTCTGGCAAGACTGAATTAGTTCCTCACTATTAGCAAGTAGCTCATTTACTTGTTTAAGGTCATCTCCATCGGGGAGTAACTCTTTTAGGGAGGCCAATACACGCCAAAAACTATTGTTAGCTTCAGAACCTACCAGCTTAATAAGACGCAATAGTTTAGGACGATTTTCTTTAGACCATAGCATCATAGCCTGTTGAACTTGGTCTATCAATGGATCATTGATGTTAGTACCTTGTATTTCGCCCGTGATTCGTTCTGTGTAGGAAGCTAAATGCTGCTTATTCCCATCTTTAATAAGTAAATGATGATGGAATATGTCGCTAACATCTATATTCATTCCGATGCGTGTGAATTTTGCAGCATCATCAAAATCTGTTTCTTCCATATCGTTCATTTGCAACCAGCCAATGTAGAATTTGGTATATTCATCTCCTTCAAAACCTCTGAGCAAAGCATTGAAAGCTGCTGTTTTTGCTAGTTCTAAAAGTTCCGTTACAGTTACTTCGCTTCCATCAGCTTTTTCTACTTTTTCATATTTGCCAAATTCACTTACTGCTTGTCCAAAGCAAGCTGTTAATAGATCGGCGCCGCGGAAACCTAACCCATAAAGTTTTTCTACCTCTTTATTAACTTTTTCTTCAATGGCTCGTTTCACTTGTTTGAAGCTGCCATAACCAGAACGTTCGGAGGGGCGACAGGAAACGGTTACAGAAGATTCAAGTGCGGCACTTGCCAGTCCCAAACTTCTATTTGCCATTTCAGTATCCATAGGCCAGCTGCCTGTTATGTTCATGCGGGCACTTAGAATAGAATTACACAACGTGGTCCATGCTTCTGTTGTTTGGTGAGCAAACATTATACTGACTATATCAGACGTTTGTTGTTCTATTGCATCAAATATATCTGTGAGCTTCTTTTCAAAGTATAATTTAGCTTCTTGTTCGCTATTGTTATGATGATGTTTTAGCGCAGTACACTCCTCTGATTTAGGTGTTTGCGGTGTTGAAAAGTTTAATGGATATGTATCATTTAATGTTCGCTTTAGCCAAACGTAGAAAAAATCTGATATATCAGCATACGCAATCGCATCATAATATGGAGGATCTGTAACCACAGCAGTCAGCTGTTTACCTCCAAATTGGCTTCTTTCTCCACTTGATGCATTTTTTAAATTAGTACAAAAAGAAGAATTACTTTCTGATTCTATATATCGCAGTATCCATTCAAGTTGGTTTGTTGCGCTGCCAGAACTACTACAGAAAGGATTGGATTCCGGATAATCGAAAACCATGGCAATAGCTTGTCTGCTGAATGGATGTTCAATAGTTTCACGGCCATTATGCCATCTTCCCAATGAAGTATTAGCTACAGCAATTCGATCAATCCAGATTGCTAGGTAAGTGTAAAGAGCTTGAGTATATTGTGTCAGCTCTATTCTCTTTTTTAAAAGAGAGAAGCTTTTTGTAAATGATTGGAGCATAAATAGCTGACGGTCAGAGAACATGTCTCCATAAATTTCTATTCCCCATCCTGGAGTATTGAAATTTCTATTATTTTCAACAGCCATTCTATCTGTAGGCTTATCTATATTTTCAGATTGTGGCTTAATGTATTCATTTTTACTTGATGATGTATACAGCTTTCCACTATTTGTTTCAGAAATGATTGCTAATAAAACTTCTTTAGATGTTTTTACCTTAAACTGTTGTTTAACCTGATTTACAGCTGTAATGCTTCCACAGCAAGGGCAAGTCATGTTTCCCCGATTATTCCATCCTTCTTTTATTGAACAAACTCCTTCCTTAATCTCAAATTGAATATCTGTCCCATTAATGATAGGATTCAAATACACCTTCTTCGATGAAGTATTCACCAAATAGAATTGTTTCAACAAGGGCACTTCTGCTTTGCAGCTTGGATTAGAGCAAGTAGCAGTTCTTGCCCAATAGTAGGCGATTGGTTTGTTCCCATTTTCATCAGCAGGATATAAATGTCCTACCTCTTTCTCTGTCATAGCCAACAATTGTTTGGCATAGTATTCCACATCAAAAGAAAGTCTGTTGGGAATATCTATAATGCCGTTGCTAATAGAAATTCCCTTGGCAATGAGTATATCTATACCCTCTTTCCCGTAAATACGACGAAATTCCTCTTCTGTATATCGTATGGGCTTACCATATTTTTGCGGAAACTCTACACTTCCTTTTTCAATGATATGGGCAACCGGATTAATATCATTGCCATAGCTGCGACATCCCAAACGTGCTGCCTCTAAAGGTATAGCACCTCCACCCGCAAATGGATCAAACACACTTGGCATCTGTTTTTGAAAACAATCAATTGCAGTTTGTAGCGCAGTCTCCTTTTCTTTTATGATATCAGTTTCTAAATGACGGTCTATACAACTATAGAGATTGTTTTCAGCTTCTTCAATAGCTTGATAGGCAGCATCAAATGATTGACTTAACGAAATAAAAGAAGCATTAGGATTCTGTCCTGCATTGTATGCAACCCAGATTAACTTTCTTGCTTTTGTCAAAACAACCTTATCATTCTTACTTTCCCATTTTATCAGGCAACCTTCACTTAACTGCTCTTTCGAAGCTGTATTTTTGCCTTTCAACATATTAGCTTGACAGACTGGAGAAAACTTGCCTATAAACATCAGCAAACGATTGCGCAGATTGTCCGGCATTGGATCGTATATGGCAGTATATGGAATATCCGGATAAGGTGCATAAAGTGGATCGTTTCCTAACAACTCCTGTATAGCATCTTTAAAAGCCTGCGGACATTGTTCATCTAATGGGTCTGGTACCAGACTGGCAAAGATTACAGCCCTGCACACAGGAAGTGGACGGCGTGCCCACCATAAATGTAAAGTAGAAATGTGCCCGTGACGAATAGATTTATCACGTACACTTTCAGCCGATATTTCTTTAATCGGCATAGCTACCTCTATTAGCTTTTTTGCTTTTGTCATATCTATGTTTTCTTATTTTTCAGTTTTATTTCTCCATTCATCCAGTGGCAGGTAGTATTGTACTCCTTTATCTTTCCGTTCAAAGATGAGCTTCTTGGCTGGGTTTTGAATACGGTGCAATTGTGGCTTAGATTTGCAATTCACTACAATATAAAGCCATGCACTGTTTCCTAGTTGTGCCAACCGGTTCATTTCATTCTCCGACAGCATAACTCCATCGATTCCTGAACGCCCTTTGACCTCAATATACCGTTTAATATCCAACTTGTTGATGCTCCGGATATCATATCCTAAGTTTTGGCTGGAAACATCTTCCGCTTGCCATTCATTGGCAGCCTCATACTCGATAGCCATGTTTATAGCTATGGCTTCTACTTCATCGTCTCTTTTCATACCATAATGTTGCTCATACTCCATTTGGCTGAGGGGGACGACATAAGCACATCCCAATATTTCCGGAGCTTTGGGATTTATCTGAACCATTTGCTCCATTTCGCGTATGCGTTCATCTTTTTTGCGGAGTAGTTCTGCTTTTCGTTCCATCTTATGCAGCAGCTTTTCCTGTATTTTTATGTCTCCCAATAACACCTTACCTTGCAATTCATTAATTTCAATGTCCAGATCCATGATAATCTGACTGAATGCAGTCTGCAGATATTCTTTCCGCTTTGCAGCATCTGATTCTACAATCTCTTGCGTAGAGGTGAACAGAGGTAAAGTGATATTCTCGAATGCCCATTCGGTGACTTCTTCATTACCTATAAGAGCAGGAGGAGTGATTTGTTTGGCAAATTGAAGAGGGGCATGCAGATCCAGAAACTTGGCTGGTGAAGTTACATGAAACACTCCATTATTATTTTGATAAACAAAACTAAGTTGTTCATTTGCTATACTGTCATCTCCTTTGTTGGGACGGTTGTCTGTAATTTGATTTTTAACGTAAAAAGCAAAATAGTCTTCAGTATCTTCTGGTGAAACAAGAATCGTACCTTTCAGCATTTCGTCTCTGAAAGAATCGCGTACACAATCAATGAGTGCATCAAACAAAGCGTTACCCGGATTGATATAGTGTACCTTACCCAATATGGCATTGGTGTTCTGATAGTCCAGGAATATGTGCTTATCGAAGCAGAACAATAATTTATTGATATTTTCAGCATAGATATTATAATCATCTTTTAGACGTTTGGAAAGTACATCCGGAATGTTTTCCATTTGATAAATTCCGTCCTGTATCATCCTATATTTGCCATCTAAGTAGCTGAAAGTCCTTTCAAAAAACAGATGAATATAAATCGGTTGCAATCGTTTCTCGTCAGAATGTTCTTTGAGGATACGGGCATCTTTATAATCGACTTCACTATGGGCGATTACTTTTTGTTGTTCTTCTATCTTATTCCGAAATACTTTCTCAATGATGGTTTCATCCTGCTCTATAAACTTATCAAAGGAAGATTCTTTTCCATCAAAGACGGAAGCTATAATAGCATCCAGACTAACATCCTTCAGTACATCTTGAATAACATCATAAACGCGGTCATCACCCATGCTTTGACGAATAATATCCAACTTTATCAGTAAACGGGACAATACTTGTCCTTCCCGAGTGTTGTCCGCCACCATATTGAATACCAGTACATCATTTTTTTGTCCATAGCGGTGGATACGTCCCATGCGTTGTTCTAAGCGATTAGGGTTCCATGGGATATCCCAATTTATTAGCAATCTACAAAATTGAAGATTGATACCTTCGCCGGCAGCATCAGTTGCAATGAGTATTTGGGTTTCAGGAGACATGAAATCCCATTGTGCCTGGCGGCGTTCATCAACCGATAAGCCTCCATGAATGACTGCTACTTTATAGCCGTTGTTGCTTAAACGTTCTCTCAAATAGAGCAATGTGTCCTTGTGCTCTGTGAAAATAACCAGTTTTTCACCATTGATAACTCCCTGACTTTTCAAGAGCTCTTTTAGCTCAATGTATTTCTTTTCTTCTTGATTTTGATTGTACAGGTGGTTCGCCATCTCATAAAGACGTTTCACTTCTTGAGCTTCGGTCTGTATCTCTGCTAAACTTTTTGAAGTGGTGAACAGTTTGAATTTTCGAGGGTCAGATAGGATACCATCCAACGCATCCCGTTCATCGTCTTCCAGGTCATCGTATTGGTCGATGCTATCCACATCCAGTTCTTCTAACTTCTGACGTTGTTTCCATATGTTAGGATTCTTGCCTACTTCATCCACTATGCCTTGTAACGCAATCCAACGTTTGTATAATGTGTTTTTGATGGCAAAAATAGAACTGACTAATCGTCGTTGCATTACAGCCAAAGCCAAAGATACATGAATGTTCCTTGTTTCGGCTGCTTCTTCTTTCTGCTTGGTCAGATAGTTGGTAACATTGTCATAGAGTCGCTTCTCTTCTGGTGTCAATTGAAAAGATACTGTTCTGGTATATCGATCCTTGTATAGATTGTTGCCATTCCAGTCTTTCATGTCCTCCTTTAATCGGCGTATGAAAAACTTATTCAGCCCATCTTTACTTAATTCTTTTACTCTGTCGGCAGCAATATCCTCTGTTGCAAAGATATCTTCGTCTAATAATTGAAGAAGTTTTTTGAACGTATCAGTTCTTCCTCTATGTGGGGTAGCTGTCAACAGCAAGATGTGTTCACATTGTTGAGAAAGTAAGTGTGCAGCTTCATATCGCTTTGACTTATATGTTTTTTGCCCATATTCATAAGCCGATAGCTTATGAGCTTCATCAAAGATGACTATATCCCAGTTTGTATTGCTGACAATGTTCAACACATCCTCCCGACAAATGAAATCAATAGAAGCTACCACTTTATTTGCCGAGCGAAAAATGGTAGGGTCAGCATTAAAAATACTTCTATTGACAAGCGTAAACGGAATATTAAATTTTACTCCCATTTCATCTTCTTGCCATTGTTTGGTCAGGCCGCCTGGGGTGATAATAAGTATACGCTCAATGATCTTTCGCATTAATAGTTCCTTCAATAATAAGCCTGCCATAATTGTTTTTCCTGCACCTGTATCATCTGCCAGCAGAAAACGTATCTTAGGTTGGGGAAGCAAAAATTTGTATACGGCTTCTACTTGGTGGGGTAGTGGATCTACAACACTACAATTGATGGCAAATAGAGGATCAAATTGATAAGCGGAATTTATTCTTTCTGCTTCTGCAAATAATACAAATTTATCGGGATCGCCCTTGAAATTGAACTCTCCATCAGATGTCAATACTTCTAAAGAACTGAACTGTTCTTCTGTAATCACCTTGGAACTGCTTTTATTCGTATTTACTCCTGTAAATTTGAGCGAATACATAGTTCCTAATTTCTGTATTTTGTTAACAACAACAGCTTCTGTTGGTATTAGATTCTTTATTATATTGCCGACTTCAATCATTGTTAGAGGATTTTATAAGATCTTTTACGTCCATTTGAAGGACTTCTGCTATCTGAAATAAGACTTCCAAACTGGGCTGTCTTCTATTGCAAACATAAGAATTGACAATACAGAAACTTTTTCCAGTTTTTTTGCCAGCTAGGTTTGTTTGATACCTTTTCTTCAAATACTTTTTTTATCCGATTCATGGTTTTGTCCATTACAAAATTCTTAATTGTTAAACAAAGATATAAAACAATCTGCTATAAAAAGAGAAAAGAGGATGATTATTTCTCTTGGGAGGGTAAAAAAGAGGTGTAAAGTGTCTACTTAATATCCTTGTTTCATGGTATCACAGGTCTGATATACTATCTATTTGGATTAGAAAACTCTTTATACGAAAATGACGATATGCTCAGCTACAAAGTGCAATATCCATCTAATAGATGGAGGCACTTCGATGTTGAAAGCTGTGACAGATGAGTAGAGAATTAGCCGCGAACTGACGAATAAGGAAATGAATACATAAAGACACAATGAAACAATGAACTGACGGACAGGGAGAATTAACAACGGGTGGCTTTGCCAGTTAATCAGATTGTAGTGTCAAAATAGGTAGAGATGAATTATAATCAGGGAATGGAACAAAGAATAGCCACATTTACTTTTTTTATATAACTTGGGTGTAACAGAATTTATTGAAGGAAGACCCTCGGGTGTTACTTGCGTCTCAAATGCATCCTATCAGTGTCTTTCTAAGATATTTATTTCCATGTATTACCTTTCGGGATTTAATTTTATTGGCACTTTCTTCATTACGAGCTTAAATCCCTGCTAAGAGACTAATGCGGAAGCCGTGAGAGACGATTTCATATCCACTTTGCGTTCTACAATAATAGTAGTAGCTGACCACTGTTTGCCCTAGGGGATTGTTTGTGAGTTATTTTGAAAGGTACTTATTGCTAAGCTCATTCATTTTCAATAGGCATTCTACCTTGTGTATTTTTGCTGAATCGATTTCCATCTTCAACTGCCGTATTACATCCACACCCGTTTCATTGACAATTCCGATTAGTGCATCTTTTATAATATCCGGTCCAACACGGTTAAGAGTACGTCTATGTATCTGCTCTAATAATACTTCGGGGCTGTCACGCCATTAAGTATACACTCCAATGCATTTTTATAACTTTTTGAATCTGTTATTACACCATTGTAGACAGACATTCAACTTGGGAAATTTATAGACAAATTTTTTGTTTAAGTCGAATATCCGACGGTCATACTGACAAAGGTGCTGAATTCCCGTTACTCTTCCTGCCAGGAAATTGTTTAATATAATAGGAATTCTCTAACTTTAGTGAAAAATAATTTTCATGAACTCGCCAAATAGGTATCCGATAGACTCTGGTACTTTGTTATTGCAACTTCGCCTATTGCATTTTCAATTAATAAATTGCGAAATTTGTCTAATTTACTAGTTAAGATACCAAACTTCTCTTGAATTTTATCTCCATTCTCACCTAATATGCACACAAAAACACTATCATTGTGAACTTCAACCACAATTTTTCTCATGGGACATAAGATTTATGGCATAGATCACGGTAAATAAAAAAGTATTTGTGGCTCACACACTGAGACCACTTCACCAACAAGGATGAGAGTAGTCTTGTTTTTTATCTAAGCTTAGGAACAGGATTCAATTATAAAACTCGCATCTTGTAGTTTCCCACTTTACACAAAATAGTGGACGGCGTAAGATATAAGATAATTATAGCTGAATCCTGTTTCTTATTTATATAATATTTTGAGCACTTCCTATTAAACAAAACTGTATGGTGAACTTTTTGTCGTCATTATCTTCCCTAAAAGTATTTCTACTTTACCTTTTTTGTTAATTCATTTAATTGTTCTTGAGCTTTATATATTTCCAAACGTTCCTTGAGAAATTAAAAAATTGAAGGGTGAACGGAGAACTCGTTTATCTTATTCCAACCATCCCCCAGCGAGTATATCAGTTCGTTGACAAAAGCCTCGTCAGGGGTTATGTCGCTGAGTATTTCTCGCACATACACTTTGTGGTTAATAGAATGAAAATTACCCTTTGTATTTGGACCAGCGCAATACTTCCACAACTTCGCATCCTGTTTCCAGTAATGTACATTAACGCATGCAGCCAATGTTTCCTCGCTGCGACCTGCAGTTCTGAAGTCTTGCCCTTTCTTGATATTATACTTACTAGTTACAAGTCGCATCAGTTTCCGGGTAAGTTTCTCTTCCGGTGGAGCTTCCTTACCTAGTTTCTTAATGTCTGAATAGAACAAGTCATGGGACACATTATCTGCATATTCGCGAATACGCTGCTTGCATAGTACCTTCGACTCATTGCTTTGCACCATATCCATAAGGTCATGGTATACCTCAACTGGTACTTGTACATTCTTTAATCTCACGAGTGCCTGGTGTATTTCCTCCATTTCAGGGAATACAAACTCACAAGTGTCATAAATGTTGTATGTGATACCATCCTTCTCAATACAATAGATAAAGTTCTCGTTATATCCCTTCTTAAATGCAGGAATATGATATTCGTGCGATTCAAAATTCTCTCCCAAAACTGTAATCACGCCATCGTGAGCCAATCGAGGTTCTCCAACCTTGTAAGCTATCGATCCGTCTTTGGCTATGGTAAGTTGTGCAAAGTAATACAGATTATTTTTCTTTTTCTCTGCATACGTGATGACGCATCCTTTGAAACGTTCTATCATATACTGAGGCAGTGCCTCTCTTATACAATAGTCCTTAATCAGTATCTGACGGAAGATATTCTTGATAGTGGCCGCCTCAATCTCAGATTTAATCATCACATCTTGGGTAGGAATTTTCTTTTCTATCAGTTCCATTTTCTCTTTCAAATGTCTATAATCCAAAGTTTGGTGTTCGCTATCAGAAAGTTTTTCCTCCTGGTCTTTGTCACCAACGATACGAATGCAGATTTGTTTTCTACGCTTGTCCTTCTCATGCCAACCTTCAAAGCTATTGCCAAACAGCTTTTTGATGTACTCCCTTGATTTCTGCTCTATCAAATTTCGTAACTTTTCTACACCTGTTTCGGTGGTATGACAGGCTATCTCAATCCATGAGGTAGAGAGCATATCACGCAACAGTTCATCTTCTTTCCTGAACTCTGCATCCTGTGCTTTCAATAATGTAGGCTTTTTGTACTCTATTGGATTAACAGACACGTACTTCAAATAGGTTGTAAGAAAGTCCTGCAGCACACTTCGAATAAGATAAGCCTGCGATTCCTCAAAGTGTTCTATATCACTGAATCCTAGGAAAGGTATGTGGTTCTTGTTACCTTTTCTAAAAACAGACGGATGGTTATAGTATTCCTTCGTTCCCTTCTTTTTCTTGGAAGAAAAATAGATTCGTTTTTCATCAAACTCCAAATGATATACCGGAGAATCTTTCTTGTTATTCTTTTTTACCTTATCTTCCTCGGCAAAAGTCAATGTGCGCGCAGTCAAGAGATTATCGTAATCGAAACTAATATGCAGGCCCAACTCCTCACCCGCACTTCTCCCTTTATTATATATGCTACTGCAAGTGCCACAAATTAGTTTACCATGGGCATAGCTCAAGGTTTTATTACGATTTGGAATCATTGACAACAATAGGTTTAGCATATTGTTAGTATGGATACCTTCATCGTAAGCAGGACGATAGGTAATCTGTTTAATTTTGACATTAACTTTCTTCAGACATTCCTGCAGCAGTGCCATTGTGAGTTTCTCCTTCTTTCCACCCTGAACCGCTTGTACTCGTCGAGTGTCAGCCGCAATGTCTTGGAGTCGAGCGCCATCGTGACCGAATCCACCCGCATGTGCTTCACCTCCGAAAGCAGCGCGTACTATTCGATTGGTAACGGTCCCGTTCCGTCCTCAGCCGCACGGCATGACTGTGTTGCAACCATACGACACCACCGAGAATCACGACAGCAGCCAACGGGCATTTTACCGGAATTCTATTCATAGGTCATCGTATTCTCAGGGATAAACCATAGAAAATCATCCAAATATGCCTCCTTTAATAGCACCAGCGCACCGCGGTTTTTCTTCCTTCTGGAAGCGAGGTCTTCCACGACCAATCCGTGCCGGTCCGCCAGTTCGTCGAGTCTCAACTCGGAAAGCTCCGCCGAGACTACGTTTCACGTTTATTGGGGGGGCAATGTATCAATAATATTCATTCGGAGTATCTGTAAAAATGTTATATGCCGGATATGGGTTCGGTATACTTCGCCTGAGAGGTTCTTTTTGCAGAAGTAGTTTTTTGAGTATAATGGTAAATATATTAATTATTAGATACTATATTTGGATTTAAGCGTTAATATATTTACTTTTGTGCTATGATGACAAATTCTATAACCCGGGCGATGTCCAATCCGGAGATTATTGCGGAGTTGGGCAGAAGATTCAAGGAATACAGGCTGGCTGGCAAGCTCACCCAAAAAGAGGCCGCCGAGCAGGCCGGTGTAAGCCTTGTTACTTTACGGCAGTTTGAGAATGGAAATGCCTGTAACATCAACATGGGTAATTTTCTTGCACTCCTACGGGTAGCGGACTGTCTGGAACAAATGGATGAGCTGTTGCCAGAAATACCTGTTTCGGCATACGTGCTGGAAGAAATGAAGAGTAAAAAACCGAAAAGGGTGAGACATGGAAAATAATATTGTGAATGTTATGCTATGGGGTGAAGAGGTAGGGAAGCTTTATTGGGACGAAAGGAACAGAAGGGCCATCTTCAACTATCATCCGGATTTCGTAAAGAAAGGCTTGGAAATAGCTCCGCTGACCGCTTCTGTCAAGGGTGGGGCAGCAAAAGGTATGCCTATATCCGGCAATAAGGATAAACTCTATCAGGGATTGCCGCCGTTTCTGGCAGACTCTTTGCCTGACCGGTGGGGAAATATGGTTTTTGACCGGTGGGCCGCGCAGAACCGTATCCCGAAACGTATGCTCACTCCGGTAGATAAGCTCTCTTTCATCGGGAAACGAGGGATGGGGGCTTTTGAGTTCGTTCCAGCCACTCCCGGACTGGAATCTTCTTCTGCTCTTCAGATAGACAGTTTGTACCAACTGTCACGCCGTATTTTTGAAGAACGGGAAGAGGTGTCGGTGCAAGAAGACGAGACGTTGCATCTGCAAAGTATCTATGAGGTAGGAACTTCTGCCGGGGGACAGCACCCGAAAGCCATTATCGTCATTCATGAAACCACACATGATATACGTTCGGGCCAGGTGCCCTTGCCCGAAGGCTATACTTATTACATCCTGAAATTTTCGGAAGGAGAAGATTTTCCTTTTACACAAATGGAAATGGCGTACTATGAGATGGCAAAGGAAGCCGGAGTGACCATGATGCCCTCGCGGCTTATTGAGATAGAGGGGAAATATCACTTTCTGACGGAACGCTATGACAGGATAAACGGGGAGAAAGTACACACTCAGACGCTTGCTGCGATGAATCCCGATGCAACAAGTTATGAAGATTTGTTCGAAGTGTGCCGGAGGCTGAATATTCCGGCCAGTGAGCAATCGGAACTCTACCGCCGGATGGTATTCAATGTAATGGGTGGTAATGTGGATGACCACATCAAGAATTTTTCTTTCCTGATGGAGAAAGACGGGAAATGGCATATTACTCCGGCATACGATGTAACATTTACCACTAATTTGGACGGTGCAGCATACGAAAACATACACTGTATGAGTATTGCCGGAAAGAATGATGAAATAGTAGAAGATGACCTGCTACAGTTTGCGAAGCTGAACGGTATAAAGAATGCAAAAAAGATAATAGATGAAGTGGGTATTGCCATCGGCCATTTCTATGATCATGCCTCTGACCTGCAGATAGACGACTACTGGAAGAACCGTATAGAGCAATATCTTTCGAGCTTGGTGCCTCTGGAGATAGGAGAGGCTATGAGGCATTATTTGCCTACACTTGTAGAGCCGTATGAAACAGAAGACAACCTACAGGTATCGGAGGTTAACATCATAGAGAATACTCGGCATGACTTCCGCATAGAAGCAATGATTAACGGAAAACGGCAAAAATATATTGCCGGTCGTAAAAGTGATTTGGCCGCTGAAATCATAGCTAAGGGCAGAAACAAGATGCCTACGGAGGATAAGAAAGCACTTGTGGAACGGCTGTTGCTGCCTTTGGCAAGAAGGGATAGTGAGAAAACAAATAGCAATAGCAGGAGATAGACTGTTGTGAACCGTTGGATACGTGAGCCAGCGGTTTTTATATGGGGGGAGTAGTAGGTTTGGAATGTAGCCAGTAGGTAACTGGCTTTTTTTGTATATTGTATACAGGTAAAACATTATGAATTCATGGAATTTGAGGGACTAAAACAAGATGGATACATTTATTGCAAAACAAACTTTGTACAATAGCAGGAGTACATTCTGTAAAATTGAGATGCTTGCGGCTATCAATGGTTCAAAAATAAAATATTTATAATTTTTTAAACAGAGAAAACGCTGTTCTGTTTCTATGAATTTACATCTGATTATCAAATTATTAACTTAATAATAGTAGATATGAAAAGAAAGCTGTAAGAACATGCAATGACTCCAAACGTTTTATATGGTATTTATTACGTATGTCGCCTGAGTATGAATATTGTACGTAAACCTATTGTAGAAGAAGGTGTGTTTTCGGAAACAGAACTAGGTATCATCGGTTCCTGCCTCTTCTTTGTCTACGCCGTAGGAAAGTTGACAAATGGTTTTCTGGCTGACCGTAGTAATGTAAGGCGCTTCATGTCAACCGACCTGCTCTGTTCTGCCTTAATTCATTTGCTATTGGGGTTTACAAACTCTTTTTATGCCTTCGTCCTTCTTTGGGGATTGAATGGATGGTTTCAGTCAATGGGGGCTGCATCGGGAGTTGTTTCCTTGAGTCGCTGGTACAACAGCAAAGAATGCGGAACCTATTATGGCTTCTGGTCGGCCAGCCATAACATCGGTGAGGCTTTTACTTTCATGACAATCGCCTTGATTGTAGGTTGGATGGGATGGAGGTATGGAATGATTGGTGCAGGGGAGATCGGCTTGCTTGGGTTCCTGATGATGATTACCTTTATGAGGGATACTCCTCAAAGCCAGGGGTTCTTGTTGGGCAACGAGGCACCCGCTCCCAATGGTAATGCCAAGAAACAGTAGGAAGAATTTAGTCGTGCCCAGAAAGCGGTACTTCGTAATCCTGCCATTTGGATATTGGCACTTAGCAGTGCTTTCATGTATATCAGCCGATATGCCGTGAATAGCTGGGGAGTGTTCTATTTAGAAGCGCAGAAAGGTTATTCCACGTTGGATGCCAGTTTTATTATTTCCATAAGTTCCATTTGTGGAATAGTCGGTACCGTTTTTTCGGGTATTATTTCTGATGAGCTGTTTGCAGGAAGCCGTAATTTTCCCGCATTAATCTTTGGACTGATGAATGTGATAGCTAGCATAATTGTATTCTTTTCATACGTTGTTTTCTAATGCAAACTTATATAAAAAACTTGATTTATAAGCGTGTTCAATAAAAATAAAGACCACTCCGTTCGTTCATATTTCGAGATTCCCGAACATTTAGTATCTTTCAAGTGCTAAAAAATAGTACTAATTATATGAGGAACGTATGTGGTCTTAATGTGCATAAAGATAATGTGTTTATGTGCATTCTCAAAGAAAATGGTGATAAAATTGAAGAAAAGTTTGGTGTATTAACTCCTGAGCATATCTTTTATTTCAAGTGCCGATAATATGCTGAAGTAATCTTCTTCGTTTATCTTACATAATCGACAAAAGATTTTCTTATTTGCTCCTTCAGGTAGTAAATTTGTAAAGAAGGGGAACAAGTATTGGCTTGTGTACGATTGGTGAGACTTAGATAAAGTCAATGAGATGGCAGGAAGGGAAGGATTGATAAAATAACCATCATCATAACAAAACGTATATTCTTGTTTTGAATGTTCAGTAAGTAATCCGGCGTAAATATGATTACAGAATATTTTTAATTCTCTCATAGGTGTTACTGTTTTTAGCTTGTTGTTTTCTTTACATTAAGGCAAATTTCTAGCCCAAGTACTTCGCAAATTTTTTCTATTGTTTTTAAGGAAGGGTTTCCTTTTTCTCGTTCAATGTTCTTGATTGTGGATAAACTTATCTCTGATATTTCAGCTAAATCCTCTTGCGAAATTCTGAGGATGCTTCTTCTGCTTTTCAATACTTTATAAAACTCCATAGTTTGATATAATGAGCTAATTATGTAAATATAGTGAGAATGTATTGGAATATCTATAAAAGTTTAATTTAATAAACTTCTAACTAATCAAAATACATTCAATTGATGATTTATTAAGATGGCTATATATTTATTGATTTTCTGATATACTTATTGTTGTTTATATCTTGAAAAACTTTATCTTTGCACAGGCAATTGTTATCTATAGTGATGAAGTATAGGTAGTTATAGGTGATTTTTCCTATAATCATTGATTTATTATAATAACTGTGGTAACTTGTGCTATTTTTGATATGCTAATAGATACTTATTGTGTTTTTGGCACGATTTTGGCACGGTTTCTGTGTAATTTCTTGATTTACAGTATTTATTACTTTTGAGGAAGTGAAATAAAATCGCTGAATAAGACGATTGAAATAATAGAAAAGGGGCTGAAAGTCATAGACTTTCAACCCCTTTTTATTTTTGAATGACTATTATTCTATATCGGAAAGTTCAAAAAAAAGTCCGTACGTCTTTTTTTTAGGGCGATTTGTCGAATAAATTTTCTGGTAATGAAAATGTAGCTTATCTTTGGTATAACAAAATAACATGTAATGGGTATGAGAACAATTTATTTTCTATTATTTCCCTTGTTTTTGTTTTTTATAGTATCCTGTACTGAAGATGAAGTAGATCCTAACTTCTCGATAGAGAATGTCGGAGATGTCGTGATGGGTTCGGCTAAAGGTTCGCAGGTAACAATCAGTTTTACGAGTACCCGTGAATGGAAGGCGAGTACAGTTGCGGATTGGTTTACAATCGCTCCGGTTTCGGGAGAAGCGGGTACGTGCAATATTACGCTTACTGCTATCAGTGAGAATATAACAGGAAGTGTACGTACGGCAACGCTTACATTAACTTCCGGGACATTGACACAAAACATAATCATAGAGCAGGAGCCGGCAGAATTTGTGAATCTTGAGCAGAATATATATAATGTATCTGTTGAAGGTGGGGAATTGGATATTAGATTCTCTACGAATATAGCTGAAGATGAATTGTTGATTTATGGTTCTTTGGGTACTGGCACTTGGCTGACACAGGAGACAAAGACTCGTGCATCCTCTTCCTACATGCTTAATCTGACTGTATTGCCTAATACTGATGGTGTTTCCCGTACTGCCTATATCTACTTTGTGAAAGTAACTGATATGGAATCAATCGTAGTAGAGATAGTTACTATCATACAAAGGGGGGAAGTGGCTAGTGAATCTACTGATTATTCGTCAGATAAAAAAGTACGTGTTCTGCAAACTGCAAAGCTGGGAAAAGGTCTTCCTATTGTGCTTATGGGCGATGGATTTATAGATACTGAAATTAACGATGGAACTTATGATGCGGTTATGGACAAAGCTTTTGAGAATCTCTTTACGGAAGAACCCATCAAGTCACTTCGAGATTATTTTAATGTATATGCAGTAACTGCGGTTTCGAAACACAATATTTTTGGTACAGGATATGAAACAGCACTTGGTTGTGAACTGGCGGGTGGAAACAGTACGGGGATTTCCGGTGAAGATAATGCTGTACAACGTTATGTGCAATGCGTGGATAATATAGATATGAGTGAAACATTGGCTGTTGTAATTCTAAATTCTCCTGCGTATGCAGGAACTACTTATTTTGGTTATACTAATCAGACGAAAGTGGTTGAGTTTGCTATTGCTTATTGCCCGGTGATATACGATTTGCAAAGTGAAAGTTTCAGGCAGGTACTTGTACACGAGGCTGTTGGACATGGTTTTGCCAAATTGGAAGATGAGTATGCTTATCAGGAAAATGGGACTATTTCTTCTAAAGAAATAAAAAATGTACAGTATCTGCAGACATTAGGATGGGCGCAGAATGTTGATTTTACATCCGATCCATCTCAGGTACTTTGGTCTGCTTTCTTGAATGATAATCGGTATGTGTCAGAAAAACTGGGAGTATTTGAAGGGGCATGTACTTATATAAAAGGGGCGTATCGTCCTTCAGAAGAGAGTATGATGAATAGTAATACCGAGGGGTTTAATGCTCCTTCCCGTAAAGCGATATACGATAAAATAATGGAAAGAAGTTTGGGTAAACAAATGTCTTATGAGGAGTTTGCCGTATTTGATTTGCAGAATAAATCACAAACGCGCAGTGCTAAACCAACTGTAGGACCAAGTAAGCCATTCACGCGTCCTCACTTTGTAAATAGAATGTTAGATAAGTAAAGCAGATGAGGCTGAACTTCAAGTTTAGTTTTGAGTTCAGCCTCATCTGGACTTTATATGTAACGTATTTATTTTGAATCAGAACTTTATTGCAGTATACAGCCTGTACAAAAACATTAAAGCTGTTGTATTGGGTGTACTTTACTTTTGTATTCCATTCTGGCTTAGATACAAATTACGTTAAGTACAGTATTTCTCTAATCTTTTCCCGGTTGCCCACAATCCAGACGAGATCTCCTAATTGGAAAGTTGTGTCTTTATCCAAGGTAATCAGTTCGTCATTTCGTTCAATGGCTACAACAATACTGTCATGCTTCTCTCCTAAATGAGACTGCGCGATGGTCTGATTTAAAAAGCGGAACTCTTCGTCTACCGTGAAAGAGTGGAGAGTTATCTTTTTATCCACTGCATCCATATCTGATGTGTTTTTTACATCTTCTATTCTATTTCTGAATTCCTGTAATTGTGTATCTGTACCAACTACTGTCAATTTATCTTGCGGATAGATGTGTTCAGAACTTTTCGGTATATATATGTTCAGATCGCCACGAGTGATTGCGACGACATTTACTCCAAAATTTTGCCTGAATGAAAGTTCTCCTAAAGACTTGCCGATGTAATCGGAATAAGGCGATACTAGGATAGATGTCAAGTCAAGGTCTTTATCATTGAATTCGCTATTGAAACTTGTTTTTAGCGGGTGCCGTTTTTTAGCTACCTCTTCCCGTCGGTTAAGATTGGCAAGGAATCTTGTTTCCAATCGTGAATATTGCGTGAGGTCTTCCCTAAGAATAAGAATCAATGCTACTACGGCTATGGCAATAATCACACTTATTCCCCAGTTGAGTTTAAAGTAGCTGATGACTACACTAGTGATAAAGAAAAGAGCAACAGATACACGTCCCAGAACCAGGGAAACCAGGCGTCCGTGATTGTAATTCTCGTCTCTCCATAGCTTCAGGAATAATTCCGAAGAGTTGTATTTGTTGGAGATGAGCGCCCATAAAAAAGGAGTCATAAGCAGAAGAGTACCCAGACACATCACCAGTTTGATCCATATAGTGATAGGAGTAAACATTTCGCTGATGGCGGGATAAATGATTTGTATCGACAGCAGCCAAATAGCAGTGAGCAGTACGCTATAGATGACAACTCTCCCAATCATGTTTTTTAGTAATTTCTTCCAGTCACTATCGTGGTTCATGGTCTTCTTGCCGGAAGCATAACGATCTAATGTCTCCTGTACTTTAGTAGGCAATATTTTGTAAAGCCATTCGGCAAAAGGATTGGCTAAACGGATAAAGTAAGGAGTCGTGAAAGTGGTAATAACAGATACAGCCACAATGATAGGTGAAATAAACGGATCAAGCACTTTGAGCGAAACACCCAGTCCGGCAATAATGAAAGCAAACTCTCCGATTTGTGCCAGGCTGAATCCGGATTTGATGGAAGTGTTCAGTGGTTCTCCGGATAAGAGTACGCCAAACGAAGAGAAAATGGCTTTGCCGATAATGGTAACCAGTGTAATGATGATGACAGGCCAGGCGTATTCTACCAATACAGTCGGATTCACCAGCATACCGACCGAAACGAAAAAGATAGCTCCGAAGAGATCTTTTACCGGTTGTATGATATGTTCGATATGTTCGGCCTCGATGGTTTCGGCAAGGATAGATCCCATGATAAATGCTCCTAGCGCTGTTGAAAAACCTGTGTAAGTAGCCAATACCACCATTCCCAGACAAAGACCGAGAGAGACAATCAGAAGAGTTTCGTTATTCATCAACTTCTTTGCTTTTTTGAGAAAGGCCGGAATAACGAAGATACCTATGAGAAACCACAGGATTAAAAAGAAAACGACCTTGAGCACACTTATCAGCAAATCTTCACCCACAAAGTCTTGACTCACTGCCATTGTGGAAAGAAGCACCATCATTAAGATAGCAATCAGGTCTTCCACTACCAGAGTACCGAATACGATACCGGTAAAACGTTGGTTACGCAATTCCAGATCATTGAAGGCTTTGATAATGATTGTAGTGGACGACATAGACAACATTCCCCCCAAGAAAATGGAATTCATAGTGCCCCATCCTAATAATTGTCCCACCAAATATCCAATGAGCAACATACTGATTACTTCGGTGATAGCCGTTATAAAAGCTGTGGAACCTACATTCATGAGCTTCTTAAAACTAAACTCCAGTCCGAGTGCAAAGAGCAGGAATATAACACCTATTTCTGCCCATATATTGATATTCTCAATATCTCCTACTGTAGGGAAAATATTAATATAAGGACCTGCCAGCAATCCGGCAATAATGTAACCTAAGACTAAAGGCTGTTTTAGCCATTTGAACAACAAGGTTATGATACTGGCCGATATTAATATCAGCGCAAGGTCGGCAATCAAAGTTGGCAAGTGTGACATTAGATGTGGGTTTATTTATTATAACATTCCTGATAGATAATATGTTTCCATCTATAAAAAGATGGAAACAATATAATAAATAGCTGCAGCTAAGAGTCCACTGACTGGAATTGTAAGAATCCAGGCAGTCATGAGGCTTTTGGTTACTCCCCAACGAACGGCAGAGAGGCGTTTAGTTGCACCTACTCCAATAATCGCTCCTGTGATAGTATGTGTAGTACTAACGGGGATTTTCAACATTTCCGTAATGTAGAGAGTGAAAGCACCTGCTGTTTCGGCAATCACTCCTTCCAATGGGGTTACCTTGGTAATTTTTGTTCCCATTGTTTTCACTATTTTCCAGCCACCGGACATCGTACCGAGTGAAATTGCTGTGAAGCACGAAAAAGCAACCCAGTCGGGAAGGTCATTGATGCTGTTGATACCCATGCCCAATCCCATTGAATGGCCGGCTATCATGGCAGCGGCAATAATACCCATTACTTTCTGTGAATCGTTCAAGCCATGTCCGACGCTGAAGAGGGCGGAGGATACGAGTTGCAACCTCTTGAACCATTGCTCGGCTGTGTGGGGATGTGCGCGTCGGCAGATGTAGAGGACAAACAGAGTGAAACCGAAAGCAATGACCATTCCGATAAAAGGAGCCAGAAAGATAAAGGCTGCAATTTTAAGAATGATGTTAAGCTGAATTGCTTCAAATCCGTTTGCCATAATGGCAGCTCCTGCAAAACCTCCAATAAGGGTGTGTGAGGAAGAAGACGGAATCCCTTTCCACCAGGTAACCAGGTTCCAGGTGATAGCCGCTATAACTCCTGCTAATATAATGGGCAGGGTGATATATTGCTCTACCACAGTCTTGGATACTGTATTGGCGATACCGAATCCACCTATTATATATTTGGCAATGAAAAAGGCTACGAAATTGAAGAAAGCAGCCCATATTACAGCTTGAAAGGGAGTAAGCACCCTGGTAGATACGATGGTAGCTATTGAGTTTGCTGCATCGTGAAAGCCGTTGATATAATCGAATATCAGAGCCAGAATAATGATAGTCACTAATAATTCCATGTGTTCCGGCTTACTTTATGCGTACTTTACAATCAGATTTTTGAGAATCTTGCCTACATGCTCTGCGGCATCGGTCGTTTTTTCCAGTTCATGCATGATCTCCTTTATTTTGATAAGTTCAATGCAATCCTTTTCCTCTTCGAAAAGTTTGGTGATAAAGAATTCATATACATCATCCGCCTGGTTCTCGATTTCATGCAGTTTGGAACAGTATTCACGGAGAAGAGTCGGTTTCTTACGGAATGTTTCGAGTTCGTCCATGGCTTTGCATATATAGATCGCTTCCTCCTGAATCAAACGGCTCAACTCTTTGCCATTCTCTGAAATAGGACGGGGATTGTAAATAGAGATTCGTTTGGCACAACTGTTTATTCCGTCAATGACGTCATCCATGCAGGAAGCTAAGTCATGAATATCTTCGCGGTCGAAAGGAGTGATAAAGGTAGTACCTAATTCATCAAAAATCAGGTGTGTCAGTCTGTCGCCTTCCCGTTCTAGGTCTTTGATTTTTTTGTAGTAGTCCGAACGTTCTGTAGGTGAGTCATGTTGCAAGCTTTCTATTAAAACAACTGATGCTTCGCAGAGCACTTCTGATAGCTGTTTCAGTAAAGGGAAAAATTTGGGCTCCTTTGGAGTAAACTGGCTAAAAAAAGAATTTTTCATAAGTGTAAAAACTTTAAATTGTTTTTTCTTCTCTATTTATATTAGTAACAAATGAATACAGATTATAGTTTGCTGTTTTTAAGATTTTAGTTTGGCACGTACTACCTCTATAATGGCAGGCAATACAGAGATAAATATGATGGCTACAATCAGTAACTTCAGGTTTTCCTGCACAAACGGAAGGTCGCCGAAGAAATAACCAGCATAACAGAATACGGCAACCCAGAGCGCACCACCAACTAAATTATACATCATAAAATAGTAGTAATTCATCTTTCCCATTCCTGCTACGAAAGGTGCAAATGTGCGTACTATCGGGACAAATCTGGCTAGAATAATTGTTTTCCCACCATACTTTTTATAGAACTCGTGTGTTTTCTCCAGATAACTTTGTTTGAATATCCTGGAGTTGGGGTTATTAAACAGCTTTCGGCCGAAGAAATGTCCTATCATGTAATTGCAGGAATCGCCTAATACGGCAGCAGCAAATAAGATAATGACAAGTATATGCACGCTGATGGGCATATCGGGTAATGCTGAAATGGCTCCTGCAACGAAGAGTAAAGAATCACCGGGAAGAAAAGGAGTGACCACTAATCCGGTTTCACAGAAGATGATAGAAAACAAGATGGCGTATGTCCAGGCATGATAATCACGCACAATCATCACCATATATTGATCGATATGAAGTATAAAATCCAATAAAAAGTCCATTTTATATACTTTGGTTATTATTGTAATGAAAGAATGTTATAGGCTTCCAGACCATAGTGAATTCTTTTTTCACTCAAATGGTGGAGGCAAACAGAAAGTGGGGCATAAAAGACTTGAATTGTCCTATGCCGAAAAAAGATATAAAATGGCTAAATGAGTATGTGTCCTAATGAATAGATATGATATCTATCGGAATATTTAAAAAGATTGGTATAATATGAAAAACCTGTCCATTGATTTTTAGGAAGTTGAATCTTTAGCGAGCTTAGTATGCGGATAGTGACAGAAGGAATATTGAATCTTAGTATTTTTAAGGGAGAGAGGTGGCGGAAGGAAAATGGATTTAAAACGCCGTTATCGTTATTGTAATTTTGCTTTCCGGCGTATTCTTTTGTCTTGACTAGTTTCTGTTCTTGATCCAGTTGTATAATGCTAGCTTTAGAGGTATATGAATAGGAATAGGTTTGTATGCCGTTACTACCGGCTTCTAACCGGTATGCCTCTTGTGCTTCGTTGAAAATCAGATGGAATCCCCAACACAGAAATACGCCTAATAGTATACAAAATATGTACTTCATCATAACGGCCGCAAAGGTAGAAACTATTTTTATATGAAATACATATTCACAAGCATAATTAACAATTATATCAGTGATTACCGGGAATTATTCTTTGAAGTTGCTTATCGTAAATTTCATCGGAGTATATGTTATCCCATTGGTACATTGTTTCTTATTAATTCCCGGATATAACATTGGAATATGATTTCTTTTTCTTTTTTTTGTAAAAGCTGTAGGGTATTTCCAGTCTGAGCGCTCTTATAAATAGAAACGTAATTTATTTACCTTTAAAAAGCATCAGTATGAAGAATGTAGAAAAACACTTGGTTGGATGGCTGTCAGTTTGTTTGCTGCTTTGTAGCTTTCCTGTGTGGGCGCAAGGAGATGCCGGAGATTATCTAACAATCGTTGGCATGGTGAAAGACAAGCAAAATAAAAAAGCTCTGGAGAACGTAAATGTATCTGTACATGGCAGTAATATCGGCACTGTGACGAATGCGGAAGGAGAATTTGCTTTGAAAATCAAAAAAACAGAAGCGCTGCGCGAACTGGAGATTTCACATATAGGTTATGTAAATAATCATATCTCTCTGGAGAAAGAAACACCCTCTAAGTTGACGGTTTGGCTGACACCTCATGCCAACCTGCTGAATGAAGTGGTGGTGTTTGCTGAAAATCCACGTATGATTGTAGAGAAGGCAATCAGTAAGATTCCTCTAAATTATAGTGATAAGCGTGATATGCTGACGGGATTTTATCGGGAGACTGTACAGAAAGGGCGTCGATATATCGGTATATCGGAGGCTGTAATTGATGTGTCCAAAACAGCCTACACTAATAGAAATACTAATTATGACAAAGTAAGGGTGGTGAAGGGACGTCGCCTGCTTAGCCAGAAAGCGAGTGATACATTAGCTGTCAAGGTTGTTGGCGGCCCTAACTTGAGCATCACTTTGGATGTTGTGAAGAACAAGGGAGCATTACTCGATATGGAAGAATTGAATAATTATGAGTTCTGGATGGCGGAATCCATGCTTATAGATAACCGTATGCAGTATGTTATTAATTTCCGCCCGAAGGTAATCCTTATGTATGCTCTCTTGTATGGCAAATTATATATCGATCGTGAACGCTTGTCATTTACCCGTATAGAGATGAGTCTGGACATGCAGGATAAATCGAAGGCAACCACTGCCATTCTATATAAAAAGCCTCTCGGTTTAAGATTCAAGCCGCAAGAGCTGTCCTACCTGGTCACTTATAAAGATGTGGATGGAAAAACTTATCTGAATTACATTAGCAACACAATCCGTTTCAAATGTGACTGGAAGAAGAAACTGTTTTCCACAAGCTATACAGTAGCTTCCGAAATGGTCGTGACCGACAAGAGAGAAGGAATGTTGGAGACTATTCCCAACAAAGAAGCCTTCAGCTTGAATCAAATATTCTATGATAAAGTAGACGAATATTGGAGTCCGGACTTTTGGGGAAACTACAATATCATCGAACCTACGGAATCTTTGGAGCACGCAGTGGATAAATTGAAAAAGCAATCGAATTGAAACAGGGATAGTTTTCTTATATTTGAAGTCAATCATAAAGAAAAGCAAGTATGCTGGATGAACTGCTCATACTAAAAAAGATAAAGGAAGGTGACATAAAAGCGTTTGAGGAACTCTTTCGCCGTTACTATTTTCCTCTTTGCTGTTATGCGGCAGGCATTATCGGGCAAATGGAAGTGGCTGAAGAGATTGTGGAGGAACTTTTTTATGTACTTTGGAAAGAAAGGGAGCGCTTACAGATCTTTCAGTCCGTTAAAAGTTACTTGTATAGAGCGACTCGTAATCAATCTTTGCAGTATTGCGAACACGAGGAAGTTCGGAACAGATACCGTGAAACTGTATTGACTACTTCCAACCCAGAGCAGTCAACAGATCCTCATCAACAGATGGAGTATGAGGAATTGGAGAGATTCATAAATGGAACCCTTGAAAAGCTGCCGGTTCGCAGACGGAGGATTTTCGAGATGCATCGTCTGGAAGGGCGGAAATATGTCGAGATAGCGACGCAGCTTTCGCTTTCTGTTAAGACAGTAGAGGCTGAAATGACAAAAGCCCTCCGGACATTACGAGAAGAAGTAGAAATTTATATTCACATGAAGTGATGAAAACAGATATTTATAAAATAAAGACAGATCAGGCGTGGAATCGATTGTATAATCGCTTGGACAATGACCGTTTACTTGCGAAAGTGGATGAAGGCCACCATACACGCAAATATTCACAATGGATCAGGTACGGAGCAGTTGCCGCCGTTTTGATAGGCGTCATTTGGGGAACTTTGTATTGGGTGACCGGTTCTGATAAAGAACTGGCACAGCATCTTCTTACACAGGAAAATCAAGGTGTTTCCACTTTGGCAACGACTCTCGAAGACGGTTCTGTCGTACTCTTGGCAAAAGAAACTTCCCTGTTATATCCGAAACATTTTATTGCTGATAAACGGGAAGTGAGTCTACAGGGAAATGCGTTCTTTGACGTAGCAAAGAAGCAGGGACAACCCTTTTGGATTGACACGGAGCAAGCTAAGATTGAAGTGCTAGGTACTGCTTTTAGTGTGCAAAGTGATGAAAATGCTCCGTTCCGTTTATCCGTACAAAGAGGGATAGTGAAGGTTACTCTAAAAAAAGGAAATCAGGAGTGTTATGTAAAAGCGGGGGAAATGGTAGTAGTGCGATCACAACGATTAGTCGTTTTGGATACAGATAAGGAGAATGAAGAGTGGGGGAGCTTCTTTAAGCATATACGATTTAAAGATGAATCGTTAGCGAACATTCTGAAAGTCATGAATTTGAATTCGGATAGTTTGCAAATACAAGTTGTCTCACCGGCATTGGAGGAACGTCGGCTGACTGTCGAATTCTCTGACGAATCTTCTGAAGTTATAGCTAATCTGATAGCTAATGCGCTCGGTCTGCAATGTATCCGGCAAGGAGATATTCTTTTATTATCGGAATAGAACTCATTAAAGTTGGGAAAAATGAAACAGTCTTATCATTATCTGTCCGTTCTGCTGATACTCTTCTTCTTCGTCGATATGATGAGAGCGGATGGAAGTGATGTGCTGGAACGTATAGTCAGACTTCCCAAGATAAAAGGTACTGTTTATTCATTGTTGAGTGATGTCTCTCAACAGTCGGGATATATGTTTATTTATGATAGTAAAGTCATTGATAATGATGCAGTAGTGAAGATAAAGGGAGGCGAACGTTCCATTCGTCAGGCAGTGTATGACATCGTAGGAAATACCAGTCTGGAGTTTCAAGTGATGGGCACTCACATCCTGATTACTCTCCCTTCGGAGAAAAAGGTACGTGTGCAACAAGATTTTGTTCCGGAACAGATAACAAACTTTGTCATTATCGGTACTTTGCTGGATAAGGAGACAGGAATACCTATCTCTTCTGCTACTGTTGGAGTGCGAGGAACATCTATTGGCAGTATAACGAATCAGAATGGAGATTTTAAACTGTCTTTACCCGATTCTTTGAAAAATGATTCGATTACTTTTTCTCATATAGGTTATCTTTCACAGGACATAGAGTTTGCTTTGCTGATTGGACGGCACAATATACTTAGTCTCGAACCTAAAATTGTCCCTTTGCAGGAAGTGGTGATTCGTCGAAGTGATCCAAAGAAACTTTTGCGTGAAATGATTGAGCGGCGGAATAAGAATTATTCGCATACTCCGGTATATCTGACTACTTTTTATCGTGAAGGAGTTCAGTTGAAAAACAAATTTCAAAACTTGTCGGAAGCTGTGTTTAAGGTTTATAAGACATCCTTATATTCTTCTGTACCGGATCAGGTGAAGCTGTTGAAGATGAGTCGGCTAAGTAATGTAGAAGCAAAAGACAGCTTGCTTGTAAAAGTAAAATCCGGAATTCAGGCTTGTATCCAGATGGATATCATCAAAGATATGCCCGAGTTCCTGACTCCTAGTGTAGAGAAGGGTATTTATGACTATACTTCAGAAGGAGTAACATTTTTAGAGGACCGATTTGTAAATGTGGTGCATTTTGAGCAGAAAAAGGGAATCAGCGAACCTCTTTTTTGTGGAGAGCTATTTCTTGATTCCGAGACAAGTGCTCTATTGCAAGCCCGTCTGGAAGTTCATCCTGTATATGTGAAGAATGCGGCAGGTATGTTTGTCGAAAGGCGTACGCGTAACGTGCGAATGATTCCTCAAAAGGTGGTATATACAATTTCTTATAAACCGTGGCAAGGGACTTATTACATACACCATATCCGTGGAGATCTTCATTTCAAAGTGAAACGGGTAAAAATGCTGTTCGGCAGCCGGGATCTTCATATCTGGTTTGAGATGATTACTTGCAAGGTGGATACCGAGCAAGTGGTCGTATTTCCCCGTACAGACAGATTGCCCACCCGTACCATCTTCTCTGACACCTATTTCAAATATGATGAGAACTTCTGGAGGGACTTCAACGTGATCCCATTGGAAGAGGAAATCAGTAAACTGATAGAAAAGATCTCTTTGAAGATAGAAGAAATAGGTGATTGATTTGTTTTGTCATTCAATGAGATTGCTGTACCTTTGCATCCGGTTTAAAAGATTGTATGTTATGGAATTACCAAAAGATCCGATGATGTTGTTCAGCGTCATCAATATGAAGTTACGTGATTGTTATTCTTCACTTGACGAACTTTGTGAAGATATGAATGTGGATAAGGATGAATTAGTGAATCAGTTGAAAGCCGTGGGCTTTGAATATAGTGTGGAACACAATAAGTTCTGGTAATCATTTTCTTGTTTACAACTTATAGATAAACTACTAAAAGTGCCTTCATCGCCTTTACAAAGGATATGGAGGCACTTTTTATATCTTATGCGCAGCTTCTCTCTTACTCTTTCTTGTTAATAAAAGCAAAATGCGGATTCCCGTATTTAACTTCCCCGCTCTTCTTCGTTCTAACTAATAAAGCTCAGAAAAAGAATTGATGATAAACGAGAATAAAATTCGTGAAGCTTGTGCCTCGAATCGCGAACGGGGATTCAAGATGTTGATGGACTCTTTTCAGGTACCGATATATAATTATATCCGTAGACTGGTCGTATCTCATGAAGATGCGGAGGATGTGCTTCAGGAAGTCTTTATCCGGGTGTTCCGGCATATCGATCAGTTTCGCGAAGAAAGTTCATTGTCAACCTGGATTTACCGGATTGCGACGAATGAGAGTTTACGTTTGCTCAACGGACGTAAAGATGAAGGAGTTGTTTCTGCGGAAGATGTTCAGGAAGAGTTGATGGGCAAGTTGAAGGCTTCCGATTACATTGATTATGAGAATGAGTTGGCAGTAAAGTTTCAGGAAGCTATTTTAAGTCTGCCGGAAAAGCAACGGCTGGTATTCAACTTGCGTTATTACGATGAACTTGAATATGAAGAGATTGCCCGTGTACTGGATAGTAAAGTGGATACACTAAAAGTGAATTATCACTATGCGAAAGAGAAGATAAAGGAATATATATTAAACAGATAGAATGATGAAAAAGGATTTTGATTTTGATGATATTGGAAAACGGACACCTTACCGTACCCCCGATGGATTCTTCGAGGACGTGCAACGAAAGGTGATGGAACGTGCCGGAGTGAAGCAACAGCGGAAGTCTCATACGAAGCTGATTATTTCTACGGTGATTACCATAGCAGCCGTATGGGTCGGATTTCTGTTTGTTCCGTCTTTGCGACAGGCAGATGAAGTGAAAACGTCTTCTTCGAAAGTATTGGCCAATGGTACGGAACCAGTGGATAAATGGATTAAAGAACTATCAGATGAGGAGTTGGAAGAGCTCGTCAGCTTCTCTGAAAATGATATATTTTTGAATTAAGTAACTCAATCAATTATTTTAAACGTGAAGATTATGAAGACTAAATTTATTTATGTAATTTTGGCCGTTCTCCTGATGGGAAGCCAAATGACTTTGTCTGCACAGAATACAGATAACAAAGAAAAAAAGCAGCGTCCTACTCAACAGCAGATGATGCAAATGCAGGTGGACCAAATGGTTAAAACATTGATGTTGGATGATGCAACGGCCGCTAAGTTTACTCCGGTATACGAGAAATATCTGAAAGACTTGCGTGAATGTCGCATGATGAATCACAAGCCAAGAACCGAGAAAGCCAAAACTCAGAGTACAGACGCTAATGCAAAGAAAGAACGTCCGTCCATGACTGACGATGAGATTGCAACCATGTTGCGAAACCAGTTTACTCAAAGTCGTAAAATGTTGGATGTTCGTGAAAAGTATTACAATGAATTCAGCAAGATACTTTCGCAGAAGCAGATTTTGAAGATTTATCAGCAGGAGAAGATGAATGCTAATAAGTTTAAGAAAGAGTTTGACCGAAGAAAAGGACAGAAACCGGGACAGGGACATCACCAGGGGCAAAGATCTCGCGCTCCACGTCCGGACCAGAAATAAATATTAGGTTTATTTTATTATAGTTTTATTTTACTAAATCAACACAATTTGAACATAGGCAGCCATATTTATTCTTTTCAGTACCGTTTGATAACTTGTTATGTCTTGTTACTGATTAGTTTGACTGTTTTTGCTCAGTCCGGTAAAGAGCGTTTTTCCGGTCATGTGATTGATACTGAAACCTATCAGCCGGTACCGTTTGCTACGGTCCGGCTTTTAGCTTTACCGGATAGTACATTGTTGGGCGGCGGCGCTACGGATGCTATCGGTAAATTTCAACTTTCCGTTTCCGTTCCTACTGCGACTAAGGCGAAATCTTTATTACTGCAAGTTTCATATATCGGATATAAGCCTGTTTTCCATCCCATTTCCATTTCCCGCAAAAGCACCTCCTATGAATTGGGAAATATCAATCTGACTCCGGAAAGTTATGCTTTGGATGAGGCCGTAGTGGTAGGTCAAGCCCCGATGGCGGTAACAGAAGGAGATACAACAGTATTCAATGCTTCTGCCTATCGTACTCCCGAAGGTTCGATGCTTGAAGAATTGGTGAAACAGCTTCCCGGAGGCGAAATAGATGCAGATGGTAAGTTGCTGATACATGGTAAGGAGGTAAAGAAGATTTTAGTGGACGGTAAAGAGTTTTTCTCTGATGACCCGAAAGCCGCCCTTAAAAACCTCCCTGTGGAGATGGTGGAGAAGTTGAAGGCGTATGAACGCCAATCGGATTTGGCACGTCTCACCGGAATAGACGACGGAGAGGAAGAAATGATTCTGGACCTGTCCGTGAAAAAGAACATGAAGCGGGGCTGGATGGAGAATTTTATGGGAGGATACGGGAGTAAAGACCGTTATGAATTGGCCAATACCTTGAACCGCTTTCGTGAAAACTCTCAATTAACGATTATCGGGAATCTGAATAATACCAATAACCAAGGATTCTCGGAATTGCAGAATGAATCTTCAAATGCTACAGGTAATATCCGTAATCGGATGGGGCTGACTACTTCCCGTTCATTGGGATTGAACGCGACTCATGACTGGAAGCGGGTTAAGTTACGTTCCAATGTTCAATACGTGGGTACAGACCGTTTGGAAGACAGCCGTACAACGGTCGACAATTTTCTCCGTGAGGATCGGTCAATCAATCTGGGCACGAACAATAGCCGGTTGCAGAATCACGAGTTGGTAGCTAATGCTTTTCTTGAATGGAAGATGGATTCTGTTACTACATTGATTTTCCGTCCTCAATATCGTTTCTCGGCCAATGACAGAGAGAATAGTGGCTTTCAGGAAGGGTGGGGAAATGATGTATTGTTGAATGAGAGAGAGTCCTCTGGCACCAATCATAATTCTCGGTATAACCTGACGATGATGTTACAACTTAGCCGGAAATTGAGTCGTTTGGGGAGAAATGTCGCTTTGAAAGTAGACTATGGTACTAATGCTTCATCTACCGACCGGAACAGCCTTTCCACCACCCGGTACTTCAAAAATAATACGAAGAAGATTCAGAATCAGA